>Ga0247840_10002483_pt1 | contig 32789 bp, 17 predicted proteins | sample LaCruzMarch2015__FD_192404 | JGI IMG/M metagenome (GOLD analysis project Ga0247840, IMG submission 192404) | Freshwater microbial communities from meromictic Lake La Cruz, Castile-La Mancha, Spain - LaCruzMarch2015_17m | ecosystem: Environmental > Aquatic > Freshwater > Lake | place: Spain...
AAAGATGGCCCGGGAAAATATCCAATTTATTCGGCGTCTCGATATCACTGCCCCAGGCACTCTGCTTGAGCACCATTTTATTTGGATAAGTGGATCGTGTCGCATCCCAGTTGCCATCGTTCACAGCCCCGATGATTTCAATATTCTGGTACTTCACCAATTCCTCAGTAATCGTGGTATTAGTTGCCGGGGTCGGCCCGTGATAGGTCATAGCTATTGGAAACTGCTCAGGCAAAACCAAGGGAGAAACATTCGCCGGAACAATCGTTACCAGTCCGTTCGACGCCACAGTTGAAGAGTCCATCGCAAAGCTACCCGGCAGGCCGATCGCCGCCACGTTCAGTCCGGCACCTTGCGTTACATTGCTCCAGTTCTCATACAGCTGAGTCACATTAAACTGATCGCCCTCTTCAATCGTAACGTCGCTGGAAAAATCAAGAACGATGGTGCCGTTCACCGACAGCGCATTGGTTCCCGCGCCACGGAGAACATCATGAGAGTTCGTGCCGAACACTTTCATGACATTGGTTGATCCGGAAGCCAGTGTCAGGTTGCCGTTAAAGCTCATCGTGCCGGGAACACTGCCGCCGACTTCCAGCGTCGATCCGGAATTCATCACCGCCGCCTGCACGGTGCCCGTACCGCTCAGCATAGCTCCGGACGCCGCCGTGATCAGTGGACTTGCTATACTGCCGTTGATGATCAGCCCGCCTTTTGCAATCTCGGTAGCTCCAGTGTACGTGTTCACTCCGCTGAGTGTCACCGTCACTAACGGATGGTTTGCAATCAGCCCGCCGGGACCACTGATAACACCCTTCAACTCAAACTCGCCTGTTCTGCTGGTTGCGCCGAACTTCATGGTATTCAGCAGGACGATATTGTTGGTGATGGCATTAAATCCGAGAAGATCTACTTGAGCCGCCAACGAGCTGTTAAGGCCGGAATCATCTTTCATGTACAACGTGCCGGTTCCCAGTGAATTTTTATGTTTAACGCTGAGGGTCGCCGTATTGGTGATACTGCCCGAAAATCCGCTGTTATCAGCGGAGAGCGTCAGATTGAAAGGTCCATTGCCGTTATGAGTCAGACTGCCGCTGCCGCTGAGCGAGCCGTTGAGGGTCGCGTTTCCGTTAATGGTCGCATTTTGACCCGCAGGAATCACCACGGCGTTTGTAATGGTGCCACCGCCAGGCAAGCTGAAAAATACGCCGTCGTTCAGGGTCAGAGAACCCGAGCCAAGCGGATTATCCTGAGAGCAGGACAATGTTCCGCCATTGATCACGGTTCCGCCGCTGTAAGTGCTGGCTGAATTCGTCAGCGTCAGTGTGCCGGCCCCATTCTTGATGAGCGTGCCCCCGCCGGACAGCACGCCGTTGACCGTCAGCGGACGTGATGCGGCTACGTTCCACACTTGCGTTGCTCCGAGATTAACTGCCGAATTGATTGTTAGTCCCGCTCCGGCAACAGCCATATCAATACCACCGGTTCCGAGCGTGAGCGTGTTGCTCCCGTTGACAATCCATGACTTAGTATTGTTGGTCAGGACAATCCCGCTCCACGATAAATCGGCACCGAGATCATTCGTCAAAGTTGTCGTCTGATTATAAATAGCGCGGTCATTGGTGCCGGGAGCGGTGCCGCCAACCCAGCTGCTTCCCAAATTCAGCGCGTCAGTGTTATTGGTTTTAACGATGTCCGCCGCCTGCGCCGCAAAACAGATCCCCATCAGACCGACGAACACAGTAAATTTTAAAATTGTTCTCATAGAGTCTCCATTCCGTCACTCAGGGGCGATGCACTTTCATTTTGTAAAATCCGCTTCCGGTTCCGCTCTGAACCGCATTGGTATAAACCGATTGAGGCCAGACAATATTTGTCTGCAAAGGGGTGAAAGAATTCAACAGATTGGAAGTCCAGTACACATCATAAACCCGCCCTGACACCGAAGACCAATTCAGCCTGGTACGGTCAGTACTGCTTCCGACAAAAAACTGTGACAGCGCATTGGTCGGGTTGGTTCCAGCAATATATTCCTGATAATTACTGAAGCCGTCTCCATCCGGATCAGCTGAATCACCGCTGATCGCAGTGTTTGTCAGCTGGTTCGATGTGAAATAAGCCGACCGCCACGCGTCTGCGGTCCAGGTACGCAGATACACCGCATCCCATGCCGGGATGGTGAGCATTCCGTTTTCAACCGCGCCATTGTTCAGCTCGGGAATCTGGTTAGCGCTTCCAACCAGCCTCTGTACCACTCCGGTACCGACATCCACTACCCACGGGGTCAGAGTCATATTCAGATAGAGCCTCCCGTTTTTAAATTCGCGCATCCAGCGTTCGGAACCGCCTTGGTAAAGGCGAATGTTGCGAATAGAGGCATCGCCAATCTGCTCGGAAACACCGAACACCAGCGGCGGCGGCGTGTTGCTGTCTGCAATTATAGTGAACCGGTAAGAAGTCCATTCCGGACCAAGAAATACAGAGGCCGGTTTATGAAAGCCGTTACTTGATATCCCGTCAATCGTCAGTGAACGAGGAACCCGATCAAAAACCTCCCCGTGGACGGTCCATGAATCATTGCCTTTCGCCTCAAATTCCAGCGTGTATTCCCGATTAGTCACCAGTACCGGCGCACCGTTGGTTATTTCAAGCCGGGTGCCAAACCAAAGCGCTTTGGGAACTTGCGAGTTGGGATAATAGGTTTTGTCCATCCACGGCAAAGTATTAGACGGAATTGCAGAGATTACCGCCGAGTATTCACCGTTGGTGATGGAGCAGCTGGCGACAAAATTTGATTCCGTCTTCCACCGCCAGACCGTTGAGGCCAGCAGATTGCTACTGCCTACATTATTGGTGATCTGAATCGCCGGACCTTGAGCCGCTCCAAGCCAGTGCCAATCGTTCAGATCGCCGCCAACATATTCATCCCATTTATAAAACCCTTTATCTTCAACCATGTTCGGGTCGTTATAGTCAGGATTGGCTGGGTCAAAGGTAATGTCCGTGACGCTGGCGAAAGGATGCGGCATGCCGGTCAGCAAACCGGCCGCAAAGCCGACCCGGAAACGCCAGTCCACAGTGGACCCGTCCGTATCTAAAACATGCCCAAACAGCGTCGTCGGCGTTTTCGTGAATGGGTAGCTGAACACCGGGCGTGCCTCAACACTGCTCACCCACTGACGGAAATGGCGGAATCTTTCGGAATAGACGTCATAACCTCCGGTCGGAAAACTTTCCAGCTGAACCCCGTTCATATATTTCCAACCGCGCTGGCCAAAGAGTGCATCGTTACCGTCGGTCTGGACAATCCGGTTGGGTCCGAGCAGTTCGCGCAGTGTTTTCTGCAAGATCTGCCCGCCTAAGCCGAAACTGTTGATGCCACCGATATAGCCGTAATCCGCAACAAGGTCATTGTCGCAGTCCATCGGACTGCCCACCGGGTAGCCCCACTGCCAGCGGCCTACGTCCATCTCAACGCCATCGGCTTTGTCGATGTAGATGCTCTGCGCCACCTGCAGAGCAAACCATTCTGCCGCCGTCATATTGAACGGACCGCCGCGCGGAGACTCAAGGCTCAAATTAAATTCCCACTGACCGCCGTTTGAGGCCGTCCAGAACATCATATGCCGCGCAATCGCAGCCTGTCCGCTGGTGAAAGCCAGCGGAATACTTTCCAACTGCCCGCGCTTTACAGTCACAGTGCCATTCGCTGTATCCACCGATATGAGACGAACATGCTCCGCCCTCGTCCAGTCGGGACGACCGGTTCCGTCCAAGCCGTATAGCAAAACGTACGATTCAATCGAGTTGGTTATGCCATCTATACCACTCTGTTTGGTTGCGATACGGGAATAATCTTGCAGCGATAAAACCGTGTCATTGGTGGTGGCGGCACAATCTGCGGTCAGCATGGTTCCAACCTTCATCAGGCAGTGCCCCGGCCAAATGTTGGTCAGATTAATACCGGCCGTTCCGCCCCAAGCCATTTGCTGGACTATGATCTTCTCAGGATATGTCGCCCGAACCGTGTCGTACACAGTGGGACGTACCGCATGCATAATGTCAACCGACGCGTGTTCGCTTAATATGTAGGCGAAATTGGTATTGGCCACCCCGTTGGCCATGTCGTCAAAGGCGAACCCCGTCATGACCGGCGGACGGTTGGTTGGTATAGAAAGAGGCCGCGACGATGCAAAGTCTGCGGACGTGATTGAAAACGAAGAGATTACCAGCGGATCGTCCGGATTAGTCACTTCCTGAAAAGCGAAGCCCACACCGGCATACAGCATATTGGTCAGACCGGGCGTGTTAATTGCCAGCCGTGAACTTGAAATCAAATACCCCTGCGTGACATTAGTCGCCTCGCCGACAACCATCCCGCATTTCGGGTAACAGGTGATCGACAGCCGGATCAAATCGTTAGAGCTAATGGATTGCGTTCCGTCGCGAACTGAAGAGTCATTATTTAACAACACGCTTTCATCATAAGCAGCCCATGTAAAAGTTCCGGCCTTAGCACCGCCCACATCGTAGGTGAGCCGGATCACATCATTTGTGTTCAAATTTTGAAAATGCCCCTTATCAATAGTTTCAGCCAGACCCAGCGTGAAACTAAGCTCAGTATACCCGTTGGCAGAAAAAGCAGTGCTCAGTGTAAACCCATCCGTAATGGCGTTTACGTTGGCGCTGGCGTTGAATGCCGTGTAGACGCTGCCCCCGGCATTATTGGAGGAAACAATCCCTCCGCCGTTCGCAAAAATATAGGTGCCGCTCATGGTGCCGCTACCATCCGTCCGGGCATTTTTCCATGTTCCGCCACCCGCATCCAGCGTGGTACCAAGCAACGACTGTCCGGCAGTACCCGAAAAATCGTCGCTCAGCAGCACCGTTGCAGACGCACCGGCTACGGCAGACAGCCACAGGATTAACAAAAATGTTTTTTTCACAAACTCTTCCTTTCGCGCGGGACAAGTCCACTTTTTTAGCCATCACGGAGTCCCGTCGACACGCTCCATTTGGAACACATATCGATAAGGATATATATTACTTTTTTAGCAAAAATGCAAGGCACGAATCACCCCGCGCCCTGCCGTGAAACAAAAAAACTGCAACAAAGTTGCAGTTTTTAAGCCCGATTCGCTACCAATAAATCAGGGCGATGTAATACTGATCAGCCGAAGCACTTTTGCTCCTACCGTGAGGCTGGCACTGGCACCGCCATTGACCGTTGCGCCGGGAAGAGCATCTAGTTGAGCTGCCGTATAGGTCCCATTTGGAATCCAGGTGGTTCCGCCATCCAGAGAAAGGCCGCCGATGGTATCGGCTCCGGTAAAGTTAAGATTCAAAATGGCGGTGCTGTTCAAAACCAGCTTGGCGTTTTTCCCGATATAGTCATTTAATACTCCGCTTGTAAGCGTAAGCGTCGCGGCGGCGGCCACGGTAATATTAGTGGTTGCGCCAAATGCGTGATCTGCGCCCCCGATCAGCGCGCCCGCCGAAACGGTTGTCGCCCCGCTATAGGTGTTTGAGCCGGAGAGAATCAGCTCGCCCACGCCCGCCTTGGTCAGCCCGCCGCTACCCGAAATCACGCCGGAAAAAGTTTTATTGGTAGAAGTCACTGTGACCGTCCGGGTGGCTGAACCGATATCTATCGGAAAAGTCCATTTTGTATTGGCAGAACCGGTCAATGTAAAATCGCCATTCACAACCGCTTTAACGTTATTGGAAAGGGTCGACATGGTGCTATTGCCTTGAGTAAAAATGACGTTGGTTCCGATGATGAGCGTACCTTTACCATACCCGCCGCCAGCGCCGAAGGCCCGGAGGGTTCCTTCGTTTAAATAGAAATCGCCGGTGAAGGTACTGGTCAAAGAAACAGTCCAGATTCCTGTGCCTTTTTTAATGATAGTCAGATTGCCGCCGCCCGCTCCATCTGAAACCGCGTTAAGCTGATTCTGACTGCGGGCGGGAGTTGCGCTGATGCTGTTGCCGTCAAGTGTGAGCGTGGTGGTATGGCCCGGCAGGGAAGATCCGGTCACTCCACCTGTAATACCAACCGATGAAAACTGCCCGCCATTCGCCGTAAAAGTGGCCGAACCGCCATCACCCTGAATTACAATAGCGGAAGAAATTGTATCCGAGATGTCATTTCGAGTTCGTCCGAAAACCAGTGATCCGCCGTTGGAAAGTTTCAGCGATCCGCCACTGAGGGTGATATTGGTGCCTGCCGTACCGGAAAAAACCATGCCGCCGATATTGCGGTTGGTATCTACCGTGATTGTACGATTGGCTGTGTTGTTTAACCCAAAGGTCGCCACATCAGTACTGTTAGTGCCGTCACTGATCCCCGGTACACCATTATCCCAGTTCGCCGCGTTGGTCCACGTCCCGGCAGCATCGTTAGTCCACGAACTGTTAGCCGCCTGCACCGAGAAACAAAAACCCGCAAGCAGCAACACACTTAAGACGATCTTTCTCATGATTTATCTCCTGCGTCCATTTTATATCCAGCGAGTCAGAACATACAAAGCGCCGTGATAGATATTGTTTTCCGGCCAAAAACGCAAGGATCGAATCCCCGTCAACAGCTAAGGAATTGGCTGTTTAACAGTCTGTTATGGGCGCAGAAATAAAAAACTGCAACGCAGGTTGCAGTTTTATGACGCTGTCCGACAAGTAGCAGGTAGAGGTTATGGCGAAGTAATGCCGATCAGCCGGAGAACTTTCGCTCCTACCGTGAGGCTGGCACTGGCACCGCCATTGACCGTTGCGCCGGGAAGAGCATCTAGTTGAGCGGCTGTGTAAGTTCCGTTCGGAATCCAGGTGGTTCCGCCGTCCAGAGAAAGTCCGCCAATGGTGTCCGCGCCGGTAAAGTTAAGATTCAAAATGGCGGTGCTGTTCAAAACCAGTTTGGCGTTTTTCCCGATATAGTCATTTAAAACACCGTTTTGCAGTGTCAAAGTCGCCGCACCCGCCACCGTAATATTAGTGGTTCCACTGAACACATGATCCGCATTCGCGATCAACGACCCCGCAGAAACAGTTGTCGCGCCGCTATAGGTATTCGAGCCGGAGAGAATTAAAATACCTACGCCCGCCTTTGTCAGGCTACCGTTTGACAAACTACCTGAAAGCATGAAGTTAGTGCTCGCGCCGTTTTGTGTTATCGTCCGGTCAGCCCCGTTTAAGTCCATCGTTCCGCTAAATAAAAAGTTATCTGCTCCGGCTATCGTAAGATTACCATTAAACAGGAAATCATTTGTCGTAGTGAATCCGGCGGTAGAGTTGGCATGACTGAGAGTTGCGCCTGCGCTACCAATGGTAATAAGTCCTCGGCCTAACCCAATACTGCCATTTCCAAAATAGCGGATGGTTCCCCCGTTAATATCAAACCCGCCGGTGAAGGTGCTGGATACGCCCATAGTCCAAAGCCCAATTCCATTTTTTACCAGCTTCAGTTTTCCCCCGGCGGTTCCGTCCGTAATTACGCCAACCGTATTATTCCGTGCAGCTCCGCCGATACCGGTCGATGTACTCACGCCATCAAGGAAGAGCGTTGTAGTATTCCCTGCCGTAGAACTGCCCGATATTTGCCCAGTGATCTGTATACCGGCTATACCGCCCGGAGCATCGTCTTTGATCGTGGCCGAACCGCCATCACCCAGAATCGTTACGGCCGAGGCGATAGTTGTAAAGTTACTGCCCGAGCCGGCAATAACCTGAATCAGCCCGCCATTACTCAACAGCAGGTTGCCGCCGCTAAGCGTATAAGCGACAGTAGTCGCGGCATTTACCCCTGAAACGTTGGCGGGGTTTTGAAATGTGATGGTATGAATATTACGGTTGGCATCAACCGTGACTACGCGATTGGTTGTGAGCAACGTGGCAAAAGTTGCCTCATCCGTACTAGCGCTACCGCCGGAAATACCGGGAACATTCCCTCCGGTCCAACTGGCAGGATTAGTCCAAACTCCAGCCGCATCTAATTTCCAGCTGTCGCTGGTCGCCTGCGCAGTGAGACACAAACCCGCGACCAGCAGCACACTTAAGACGATCTTTTTCATGATTTATCTCCTGCGTCCATTTCACACACGTCGAGTCAGAATACACAAAGCACCGTGATAGATATTGTTTTCCCACCTGGAAAGCAAGGTGGGAGTCGGGAATGAAGCGTCCGCTCAACCAAATCTATTGACCGGAACGTGCAATTACCCGCCATTTTTCGAGCGCCGCCTGCCACGCTTCAGCATTCTGCGGAAGGAAGGTCTTGGCTTCGTGGGCGAACGATTTACGAACGATGGCGCGGCCTTCGTCCAGCGAAGCGATATCGCCCATGGCCAGCATCTGGACAATGAGGTTTCCGATAGCTGTGGCTTCGACCGGGCCGGTAATAACTTTACGTCCGGTAGCGTTAGCTGCGAACGGACTGAGATTTTTATTCTGGCATCCGCCGCCGACGATCCGCAGAACATCCATCTTTTTGCCGGTAAGTTTTTCCAGCGTTCCGTAGGTATCGGCATAGAGCAACGCCAACCCTTCGTAAGCCGCGCGGAGAATCTGCCCGCGTTCCTGCGGCCGTTTCTGTCCGGTGCGCTCGCAGTAGTCCTGAATCCGCGCCGGCATATCGCCGGGAGCCACAAAAACGTCATCGCCGGGATTAATGAAAAATTCAAACGGCTTGGAAAGCATTGCCATATCGGCCATTTCGTCCCAGGTGTAATCAAAGCCCTGCTCCGCCCAGGTGCGGCGGAGTTCCTGCATGATCCACAGACCGGAAAGATTTTTAAGGAAGCGGACGGTGTCACATACGCCGATTTCGTTGGTAAAGTTGGCAGCCAGCACATCCTTGTTGATGACCGGAGTCGGCAGTTCAGTTCCAAGCAGCGACCAAGTTCCGGAACTGAGAAACGCGCACTGCTCACCTTCAACCACCGGTACGGCGGCAAAGGCACTGGCGGTGTCGTGGCTGCCGACATTTACAACCGGCAACCCTTTATATTCTCCAAGCACGGTGCCGGGATCGGCGAACGGAGCGAAAAGGTCGGTGCGAATATTGAGCTTCTTCAGCAGGTCAAACGCCCAGTCTTTGGTAACCGGATTATACATTTGGGACGTGCTGGCAAAGGTACGTTCCGTCGCCATCTTTCCAGTGAGCCAGTAGTTGAGCAGGTCGGGAACAAACAGCAGTTTATCCGCCTGCAGATATTGGGCATCTTTCGACTGTGCCAACGCATAAAGCTGATAGAGCGTATTCAACTGCATAAACTGGATACCGGTCTGCTGGAAAACAGTTTCTTTGCCAACAGCGGCAAATACCTTTTCGGTCATCCCGTTGGTGCGTGCGTCACGGTAGTTGACCGGATTGCCGAGCAGTTTTCCCTGCTCGTCAATCAACCCAAAGTCAACGCCCCAGGTATCAATTCCCATCGAAACAAGACTGTCGCCAAATTCCTTTTTTGCCAGCGTGACCCCTTCCTGGATACTGCGGAAGAGATGAACGAAGTCCCAGTAGAGAGTTCCATTGATTTCCGTCGGGCCGTTCCAGAACCGGTTCATCTCCTTGAGCGTGAGAATGCCATTCTCCAGTGTCCCGACGATTGTGCGTCCGCTGGAAGCACCCAAATCAACTGCGATATAATGTCTAGCCATATTTTCCCCTGCGTTACGGATTAAACCTGTTTCTGCCGGTAGGATTCGACTTCCCAGTTTTCGATAAACTCACGGGCGGCATCGCTCATGTATTCGATACCGCCGAAAGCCTGCGTCAGTTGAATGACCATCGCGCCGTCCTGCGCCAACTCGAGCGCCAACTCGGCATTTTTCTGCGAGTTGCCAATGCCGTAAATACGGCGTCCTGCGACAACAACCTTCGGTGCATAACCGCGAGCGGCTTTGTATTTGGCGACCGCTTCATCGGTCAGCGTACCGACAAAGGGAAACGCTTTGGCATAAACCAAATGGTCCGGCGTGATCGGCCCCGGTGCGACAGCAAAAATCCCCGAGGAAGCGATGAACGCGGCGTCACCGCCAAAGATCGTCTGTATCTTCGCTTTGGCTTCCGCGTCTTCCGGGGCCTTGGCGATTTCCAACTCCATTGAAATGCCGGCCTTCTTGTAAACCGCATTCAGCGCCGTCATCACGCGGGCATAAAGCGCACGGATTTCGGCAGCACTATTGGCGGCAATAAAAATGCCGTGGTTTTTCAGTACCAGCAGTGAAGGTTCCTTGCCGTGCGCTTTCTTATAAGCCTCGATGCGTTTACGGACTTCCATGCAGAGCGTGTAGCCGGGATCAATGTATTCAACCCACAGCGCATCCGGAAACATCGCCTTACAGGCCGCTTCGCCGCCTTTTGCACAGGTCAGGCCGTTGACGGTACACGGATGAGTATGAACCACAAACTTCGCTTCAAAAACATTGTGCAACGGCGCTTCGACCGACGGACGTCCCGCGTCGTTCTCTACAGCGGCCGCCATGAGGTTTTTGACCAGCTCCTCGCGGGCGGCGGCAACCTTGGGCGTCTCAACTTCATACAGTTCGTTGATCTTCGCGCGGTTCATCGCCACAAAAGTTTTTTCGGTCAGGCCGGCCAGCGTGGTACCGGACGGCTTCACCCACAAGGTGGTGTCGTTTTTGACGGAGGTATTCCCGCCGCCGCCTTTGACATAATCAACGGTTCCGAATTCGTGCGACAGCTCAACAATAGTTTTCAAATCCTGCATTTCTCAGCTCCTTTGGCTCTATAATCAATCCATGTGAAAAACTTCAGTCAGCGGCTTAAAGACCGGCATATTATTCGGGTGAACTTCCATTAGGTCGGCCATGTAATCCCACCACTTTTTGACAATCGCCAGATTTTTCAAATCACCCGCCGTGTTGTCATCAGACAATTTTTGAAACGCGAACAGAATCAGCGTTTCTTCGTCGAAGTAGATAGAATAATCAAAAATTCCGGCATCAGAGTGCACCTTCGCCAGTTCGGGCCAGATTTCATCATGCCGCTTCCTGTACTCTTCAACGCAACCCGGCTTCAGTTTCATCTTAAACGAATTACGGATCATAGCGCCCCCTTGATTAAACGGCGGAGCCGCAACCGAAGTTGCGGCTCCATTCGAAACTCTTAGCGCTTCGCCAGAACTTTGGTTTCGTATTTTTCCATTTCGGCGATCCAGGCCGTACCAACCGGTACGCCGGCCTTTTCGCAAAGCAGATCCCAGACTGCACCGAACGGCATGGATTTAAACTCTTCCATCATCGCCATACGCTGCGCATTCTTGCCTGCTTTTTCGTAAGCCTGAAGCTGTTTGGTCGGGTCGAGCAGCGCGTAGAGAATTCCTTTGCGAGCCGCGCGGGTTCCGGTGACATAAGCGCCGATACGGTTGATCGACGCGTCGAAGAAGTCGAGTGCCAGTACCACGCGCTTCCAGGCGTTGCCGCGCTGGATTTCGAGAAAGACCGCTTTGAGATCGTCGTTGAAAATCACCACGTGGTCGGAGTCCCAACGGATCGGACGGCTAACGTGCAGCAGAATCTTATCCATGAAAAGCAGATGACTGGAAATTTTGCCGTCGATTGTTTCCGTCGGATGGAAGTGACCCATATCCAAACAGAGGCCCATTTTGCGGCTGACTGCATAGTCGGCACAGAACTCAGCCGAGCTGACGACATAGGATTCAGAACCGATACCGAACAGTTTGCTTTCGATGAAGTCTACGCATTTCTTCCGGTCAATGGACTTATCGCTCATGATTGCATCGTACGAAGCAGCCATACGGGCACGCGGACCCCAGCAATCTGCCGGATTATCTTTGCTTCCGTCCGGCGTCCACCAGTTGACGTAGCAGGGCGAGCCCTGCGCTTTGGCCATCGCCTGAGCAATCTTGCGGCAGGCTTTGCCGTGACGAATCCAGAAAGCGCGAATGTCATCATCCTGATGCGACAGTGTGTAGCCGTCCTGCGATTTTGGATGTGCGAAGAAGGTCGGATTAAAGTCGAGACAGATGCCCTGCGCTTTAGCCCAGTCCATCCACTTCTTGAAACAGGAGGCGTCCATTTCGTCACGGTCAACAAACTTCGTTGTTTCGGAATAGCAGGCGTGAACGTTGACGCGCTGTTTACCAGGGATCAGCGACATCGCCTTGGCGATGTCGGCGCGGGCTTCTTCGCCGTTACGGGCGCGTCCGGGATAATTTCCGGTAGCCATAATGCCGCCGCCGGCGAGTCCTTCTGGCTTGGTTTCAAAACCGGCCACGTCGTCCGACTGCCAGCAATGGAGAGAAATCGGAAGGCTCAGCGCCTGTTCAATGGCCGCATCCGTATCAATGCCGAATGCCGCGTACCGTGCTTTTGCGAGTTTGTATGCTTTGTCCACGCTCATAAGAATCTCCTGTTAAGTTTCCAAGCCTCGGTAAAAGGTACCAGAGAATCCCACGCATCTCCTTGACGATGCGGACATGTTCTAGCACGATCGCGCCATGACTAAAAAACTCACGAAGCGGGATTATTTCGACGACCCGACCCTGCCCTTGCAGGTCCACATTCGCGACCCTCAACCTGAATTCCCCCTCCACGCACATGGCTTTGATGAACTGGTTATCATTCTGCGCGGTACAGCGGCCCATACCGTTGACGACCGGCAGTTCCCCGTTAAGAGCGGTGATGTATTCGTCATTTTCGGAGCGCACGAGCATCAGTATCAGGACATGCATGGCCTGGCACTGGCAAACATTCTTTTCGATTCCCATGCACTGCAAATGAGCCAGTGGGACGTCCGGGCTCTTCCCGGATTTCACGCGCTGTTTGCCCTGGAACCGGTTCTGCGCACCCAGCAGAAATTCAACAGCCGGCTGCAACTCTCCGAACGCCAGCTCAACCATACCAATGAAATCATCCATGACCTGAAGAGGGAAACTGAAATGCGCAATCCCGGCTACCGCGTGATGGCCAAAGGTCTCTTCATGCAACTTACCGTTTTTCTTTCGCGCTGCTATTCCGACAAACCGTCCGATGAATCCATTGATCTGTTGCGATTAGGCGATGCCATTGCCCATATAGAAACCTGCTTTGCTGAAAAAATAACCCTCGATGATCTGGCTCAAAAAGCAAACCTCTCCAAGCGGCATTTCCAGCGGATTTTCATGGAATGTCTGGGCCGCTCGCCGATCGACCACCTGCTACATGTGCGAATACAGAAAGCCGCTGAACTCCTGCGGCACAGCAACCGGACCATTACAGAAATCGCCTTCGACTGCGGCTTCAGCGACAGCAACTATTTCACCCGCCAGTTCAGACAGATTATGAACCAGTCGCCAGGCCAATACCGCAACGGATAAAACCGGATGATCCTACCATGAACCGTAAAGCCGGTTGGCCTGCTCCAGATCCAACAACTGATATTCCTTCGGCGTGCCGGGATTAACCCAGAACGAATCCTCCTGATTGCCGGTGGTGTTGTCGAAGCTCCATAGCAACGAGTATTGAATGCCGGTGTCGACGAGCGCCTGCAGGAAGCGGGTAAAGGTTGTGATCTCATTCTGTGTAGTCCCGTCGCCGTTGGCACCCCATTCACCGACAATCATGGGCCGCCCGAGCTGGGCAGAGGCGCTCTTGAAGAAAGCCAGAAAGGTCGCGTAGTCTCCAGTGACTGGCGCGAGGCTGACCGGATCGTCGGCAAAGTAAGGATCGGTCGGCTGGTAGATGTGGAAACACTGGGTGTTGATCGGCGACGGACTGTCCATCGGCAGCACCTGCACGATCTCGGCTTTGGTATCAACTGTCCAGCTGTGATACTTCCAGTTATGGTAAGCTGACTGTCGCGGGCGCGAGTCGCCGCTGCAGATCATGCGCCAGGAATCTTCCGCCCGGACGGCGCGGGCAAAGAGGCTTTTGGCGGTGCGCACATGCTCGCGGGTGATGTCATCTTTACTGGCCCAGGCGGCCACATTGGTGCCGTCGCGCTGGAGAAAATAGCCGAGTGCCGGGTTTTCTTCAGGGCGGTAATGCTGGATGTTCGGCAGATCGACCGCATTGCTCGCTTCATTGGCGAACTCCCAGCACCAGATGGCGGGCGAATTTTTGTAGCGGCTGACGATTTCGCGGGCGAAATAGGCGATGAACGCGCTCGTACCGCTGTCTTCACGGCCCAGATCGGTGCGGTATTCGGCATAGGTCGGCACGCCGTACATATCGAGATTGAGCGGCGACGGCGGATTAAAATCAATGCCGGGAGTCAGATAACCCGCCGCGACCGCATCGTCCACCAGCTCACCGGGAGGCTCTATGCCGCCGAGAATATTGATGTGCAGCCCGATGCCGTTCGCCTCGGCCTGCGCGACGAAGTCGTCGAGCCGCCGGAAATACTCGGCCTTGTCGCTGAAATAAAGCGCCCAGCCGATCGGACCGTAACCGCTGATGCTCATGCGGGCAACCGGAATATGGTGCGCGGCGAGATAAGCAAAGCCGTTGGTGAAGCTACGGTCGTTGACGTTCTCAAGATAACGCGAAAAGGCGGTGTGCCAGTTGACGCCAAAGACGCGCACATCAGTCAGCTGCCCGGCGGCGTTATAGCGTACCATGCGGTTTGAGGTGCCGTCCGGGTTGAGCACGGCGACGCCGTACGGCAGATACGACGAGGCCGACCGGACGGCTCCGGTGTAATCCACCGTCACCTTATAAAAACTCTTGGCAGAAGCGGCCGTGGCGGTATAGGCGGAAACCGGATAGTCCAGTTGCGGAGTGGCTGCGGCGAATCCGTTCTTCAAATCCTCGGTGCTCTCCACGGTATAATTGCGGCCCTGATGAACCGGAGTCCAGGTCAGCAAAGCTTTCTGCGCCGGTTTCATCGCCAACGAAATCCGGAACGCGGAAGCCGGATCGAACGGATCGGTTCCGGCAGAATACTCCTGCCAGGCTTTCAGGCCGTCCACATCGTCATCGGCCTGCGCGGCGGCTTCCATATCGCCGCTGAAGCCCTGCTCCAGCAGCCACCAGTGCGGCACGCCGGTCGTGGTTTTCGGCTCATAAAAATCAAGTGACTGAACCGTTACTGGCGCGTTTCCTGTGCGAGTTGCTTTCAGCCCTAACCCGTCGAACGGATAAGGATTACCCGTCGCCGCACCCTGCGGAACAAACGCACTCCACGGCAGAATCACTTCGGTATCGCCGGTGCCGACAGATACATTCGTCGCGGCAAAAAATTCCCCGCCCGGAATCTGTGAATTTTTAAGCAGTTCGATCTGCACCTTCCCGGCCGTACCGTTACCGTTCAGCGTCAGCTTGAGTCCTTGCCGGGTTGATGCATACGGCGCCGCCATGAGCACGCTGTTATTGCACACGCTCAACTGGCCGTTAGTGACCGGCGTAAATTTAACAGCTCCTGCCGCGGTCCCTTTTTCAATAAACGCATCGATCGTATCCACCGGACGCCAGCCGTTTTCCTGCGCCGCGACGTCCCAGATACTTTCGTCGCGCCACAGCGTGCAGCGACTCGTCAGCGGATTGCGTCCGCCCCGGGACTGAATAAAACTGGAAGCCTTGAATCCGTTCGTGTCGGTGACCGATACAAAAACCTCTCCGGCGACTTCGAAAAACTGGTTTGGCAGCGTGGCGGTCCATTTACCTTCGCTGAACGCCGCCGGAATTTTCACCCAATAACGTGACGGCCATTTCATCCCGGCGGCGGTTTCTCCGGGACTGAAATAAAGCGTCGCCGATGCTGCCGTGCCGTTCGTCAGCTGCCATTCATAGGCAAGTCCTAAGGAGTTCAGAGAATCATCGTTGATCTGCGGCCACGCCGGTCCGCCGAAAAAGGTATTCATAATAAACGGCATGGCCACGCCACCCATCGAGGTGTCCGGCGCGCCCAGTCCGTGGCTGTTGTTCGGTATAATCAGCCAGCGCTTATCCGCCGGAACCGCACGAAGATTATCCTGCACACCGCCCAGCCAAAACCACCAATCATTCGCCGGAGCTTCCAGAAAAACGCGTGCCGCCACCTGCCCCGCATGACTGAGCGGATCGAATTCCTGATACCAGCGTTCGCGCATCGGCTCAGGCATTGCGGCGGCCTGTGTGCCGATCGCGCTGGCGGAGTCGCGCATACCGCCCGCCCCCGGCGAAGTCGTCGCAACTTTTATACGGCTGTCGATTCCCGCCCAGAGCATCGTGCGAAAACCGCCCCAGGAAGTTCCGAACACGGCAATCCGGTTCGTGTCGATGCTACCTTGCGCCAACAGATAATCAAGAATCCGGCGGAAGCCCATCATGTCGCGGTATAAAATCTCTCCATTGATATCAGCGGAAGCCGAAAAAGATTCCGGCACCGGGTCGCCGTAAAGGGTGTGCAGAGGAATTTCTGCGCCTGTATGAGATGTGCCGTAATCAATGGCGACACAAATCGCCTGTTGCCCGGCGGGAAGACTGCTTATCGGAACATTTGCAAAAGAACGACTGGCGTGCCCGCTGCCGCCATGTAGCATGAAAACCAACGGAAGCGGTCCGTTAGTCACCGAAGGATGGCTGATGCAGGCGTAGAACCGGTCCACCGTACCGGCACTGTTGGTAATGAAAAATTCAACTTCATCCTGAATATAACCGTTAGCGGTCAGCGAAGAAACCGGCTGCATCACCACCGGATTCGTCCGCAAAGAAGTCATGTCCCCCAGATCCCGGCATCATTCGATGGAACAGCCACCGATCCCGGCGTATTGGTGACATTTAAATGGCCTGCGCCGGAATAGAAGCCGGTTCCCATCACGTCCAAGGCCGCCGCATCATAAACGCCGGCCGCCAGCCAGGAAGATCCGCCGTCCAGCGAAACTGCCGAAACAGTATCCGTACCCGCGAATCCAAGATACAGTGCAGAGGTGCCTTGCAGAATCAGCTTCGCGCCGTCATTCAGATAATCGTTGGCCGCCCCGCCAGACAGCGACAACGCCGCCGTTCCGACGCGAATATCACCAGTACCGGCACCGCCGTCGGCCTTCACCGCCAGCGTTCCATTGCTGACAACCGTTCCGCCGCTGTATGAATTGGTGCCATTCAGATTCAGAACAGCAACGCCGGTTTTCTGCAACGTCCCTTTTTCGCCGGGTTTATCAATCAGCCTGGCTGTTGCTTCCATCGTAACCGACGCCCCGGCGGCGGTATTGAATTCGTGTACACCCGTTCCGGCCAGTTGAATGTTCAGCGGCGACAACGCACTGAACGCGCGGTTGGTCGCCGTCATATTTGAAGAAGAAATCCTGCCGTCATTAAAAATAAACAGCGAAAAGGCCGAGTTAGTCTTATCGCCGCCGCGAATGCCCATTCGGGCTATCAGTTCACCGCCGTTTAAAACAAAGGTTCCGCCATCTGTATTGTCATTCCCCAGAGTCAGATACTGGCTAAGAGAAAGTTGCCCGCCAGCCAGCGTCAAATATCCGCCCGCTCCGGTTCCACCGTTTCCGACTAAGCAATTGACGGCCGAAAAGTTCTGGTTGCTGTTTATAGTGAAAACCGCTGTTCCGCTGTTTCTGCTGACCGTCAGGGAAAAAACATCAATCGAAACCACATTTAAAACCGATCCGGCCAGCAAGGTGTTGGTTTGCGCGATTAATAAAGACCCGGATCGAGCAGCGGATCCGCTCTTGATCGTTCCTTTCCCCGCGATCTGTTCGCTGCCATACAGCGTCAGCGATCCTCCGTCGGGAAACTGTAAAGAAGAGTTGGAATTGCCGTTGCTGAGCACCAGCGAACGGGCCGATGCATTCAAGTTACTGATAATTGTCGCCACGGCGTTCGACGATGCCGCCAGCACTGCATCATCCGTCTGCGTCGGAACGCCAGTGCTCCACCGGGACGCATCACTCCAAAACCCAGCCACTGTATTGGTGGATACCGTGGCTACCGCCGAAGCAAAACCAGCCGACAGCAATACACACATCACCGAATAAGATTTGGATAGCCGTTTCATACCCTCTGTCCTGACCGCAACTATCTTACTGCAGTTGCAGGCAGAAGCACACGCAAAAGGTAGGTCGGTGTGCAGCTCCAGGCGTGGCAGTAACTGTTTATTATGTGGCTATTATACGGCGAGGCATAATCATCGCCCGGAATATAAACTTCCCAGAACGTGTCGGCCCCTTTGCGGATCATGCCGCCCCAGTACTCGGACATCAGTTTAACCGCTTCATCCCGCAGGCCGGCCTTTAACAGCGCTTCAACCATGTAGTGATACATGTAAGGTGTAACCGGTTTTATTGCGGCGGCATCCTTCATCACATGGATCAGCGCTCTGCGACTCTGCTCCGGCGAAGGAATGCCTGATAAAACCATCCACGCCTGTGATGCCCACGACACCTGACGGTCAGGTCCGCTGATGAACAGGCCGAGTTTTTCGTCCCATAGATTTTTTTGAGCCGCGCTTTCCATGCGGGCAATAGCGGCGGGAATAAAGGAAACTTCATCCTGCTTCCCGATCTTCTCCGCCAGTTGGAGCGTGGCTTTCAGGCCGAGCAGGACGATGGCCTGTTCCGGCGCCTGTTTGTCGAGCGTGCTGTGCCAGTCGATAAACAGCCACCAGCCTTTGGGCGGTATAAACAGACCTTCTTTATTTACCGGCTCCAGCGTGAAATCGAGCTGTTTTAAAACCAGCGGCCACAGATCTTCCGCTGTTTTGCGGTCGCCGCTGGCCTCCAGATATTCCAGTACCGTGGGCGCAAATAACGCGGTGTAGTCCAGAATGCTGTTGCCGCCGCGCACCAGCTCAGGACGCTCAAACGAACAGGTGCTCACCAACCCCTTATCCGTGGCCGTACCGGCGAGGACGTAGAGCGAGCGTTTCACCAGATCATAGTTGCGGTAGGTGGCATAGTTGGCCAGCGCCTGAAGGCGCAGATCGCCCAGCCAGAGCCGGCGGTCGCGTTTCGGTCCGTCTTCAAATACCGTCTGCATACAGTCACGTAATGTCCTCAGCGATACGGTATCTAACGCTTTTTCATCGGCGTTACGCGGAGTAAACGGCGTCAGCTTCTTTTCGTCAGCGCAGGTAACCGCTTCGGTCTGAAAACCGGAGAACCCGAACTGTCCGTATTGACTGGAAGAGGCCACGGTTACTTTCGCATAGCGGAACGCATAACGACGGGGCATCTGTACCGTCTGCGGCACCTCATCAATATTAACGGTTTCATCCTGCATCCAGGACCGGGGCAGCGTACCGGAATAAGGATCCAGCGGTTCCGCAACTTCTGAGAGCGTCTCGCCGAAAACAAAGGACAGTCTTACCGGCGCGTCGACCGGAACATCAAAACTGCGCACTGAAAAAGTAAAATAGCCGGTCAGATGCTCGCCGAAATCCAGAATAAATCCGTCGCCGGGCAAAAGCGGACGGTTGCAGACCGAATCGACCGGAACAGGCCGGACGGCCTTCCAGCCCTGAAACGCCGATGCATCTTTTTTCACTTCAATAACAGCAACAGGCTTACTGGTCGTATGGCACAGCGCTGGCGTGGCCGCGACGGCCTTCTCCAGCCAGCTGCTTCGCCGGGCCTCAATCAGTTCAAGCTGCTGTGTGAAAATCGATGCGTCCATTGCTATTGATTCCTTAATTGTACCTTTGCTCTCGGGTGTTCCGTCCGGACCCAGCGTGTCTGCCCATGAAAAAATAAGCCAAGACAGAACAACCGCAGCGGTTGTTCTGCCGACTTTTCGCTGAATCACCATGATATTCATCAATACCTTTATTGGTATAATTTAACAGGCCCAATCAAACCAGACGGGGTTCTGCTCTGCCGTTCCTTCTGCCTCTGAAAATTATCCCATGCCCTGTATTTATCGTTTTCACCCGTTCCGTAATGCTCCTGTAATTCCGCCGGAACCGGTGTCGGCTGTTCCAAACTGGCCGCATAATTCCACAGCAGATTGGCGACTGTAATTTCCATCCGGTTCTTTCCGGGCTTCACCTGTTTCGAAATATCCACACGGTACGGCTGCATCCAAACCTTGCCGGCCTCCTGCCCGTTAATCTTTACTGAAGCCACTTCATGCACCTCGCCAAGATCGAGGAATATTGCCGATTGCCGATTAATGACTTCCGATTTCAGATCGAACTCCATCATATAAACTCCCGTTCCGGAAAAGTTCTCCAGCTCTTTGACCTTTATCCAGTCAACCAGCTTGGTCATTGTCAGATTGGCCGAAAAATCTCCCAATCCTTTGAATGAAACATTCCAAGGCCCGGACAGTTCAACACCCTGATCGGGAACGCTGATGATTTTTGTTCCGGCTTGTTGAACCGGCGCGGCATCTTTCGCAGTCAGCAGTACAAAAATAGATTCCCACGGCTGCAAATCAACAGGGATAACAACTCGTCCATCGTCGGCAAACCGGTAGGTTTCCGCCGGTCGGATCGTGCTGATCAGAGCATTCCACATCTGAGGAATCTTACCCTTGGTGTTCAGCGTGACTTCCGTCTTGCTGGCATTCGGCTGAAGATTGCAGATGAACCAGCAATCGACCTGACCGATTGTCGTATGCCGGAAGGTAAGTCCGTCACTTTGCGGCTTACCGGCGATTTCAAAGTCCGGGGTCAGCTGATTGCGCAGCGCCTTGACAAATTCCGCCTGTGCCGGGGAAAGCGGTGCCGTCGGCTGCCATTCTATGCTGCCGGGGCTCCATTTCGTCAGGTATTCCAATCCGTTGAAATCCGGAAAGAACCAGGTTCTCCCCTTCCCGACGTTTTTCTCTCCGCCCTTGCCGCTGAATAGTTCGTCACGCAGTTCGGCCAGCTTGGCGTCGTTCACCTCATGGTTTTTCATGCCGGCTGAAAATTCCGGCAACTTGCTGAGCGCCATCACCGTTCCGCCCGACTTCACAAACTTAGCGACCACTTCCATGGTTTCCGGCGATAGCGTCATCGTGCGCGGCAGGATCAGCACAGAATAATCAAATCCATTAATGACGATTTTCCCGTCTTTAATCTGCGCATGCTTCAGCAGCAGATCGTCGTTCACGCAATCGAAGTCATAGCCGTTGGCCACCAGAATTTTCATCAACGGGCCGAACGGCAGATCGCGTACATGGGCGACCGGATACTGCACCCGTTCCGACCACATCGTCGGATATGGCGCATACACCAGCACATCGCACTCCGGACGCCCCTGCCGGCTCAAATAAGCGGCACGCGCCTGATAGTCTGCCAGTCCGCGATACCACGGCCACCAGGTGTTGACATGGCTGATGCGGTTCATCCAGAGCAGATCGCGCGACGGTGCCAGCTCTTTTTCCGGCGTGTAAAAATAGCCGTGATTGTAAAACTGGGTAATTCCGTCACGCAGGAAAAGATCGGTGCCGCGTTTAATCTCTTCCATCGTGGTGCGGTATTTCTCGTTGATAAACGTAAACGCTTCGCTGGAAACCCACTTGCGACCCTCGGAAGGATACAACCAGGCACCGCTGGCGGTCAGCTTATGCCAGAGCATCGGATCAAAACTGCGCTTGGTGTTTTCGGTTTCCGGGCGCTGAAATACGCCGGACTGTTCGATGATGTCGGTCGTGAACCGGTAATGCGGCTGTTGACGCATCTGTACGTTATGCGCCTTGGCATCAGCCGCCAGCGGACGCACCATGGAGTCCATGCCGACCAAATGGAGAAAATGACAAAAATCATATCGAACATACGGAGTCCCCGGTGCGCCGCCGTAAACCAGCATAGGAAGGTACGGACGGAGATCGTAGCCTTTTTCCTTTTTAAACCGTTCGAACATACCGGTGCTCCAGAAACTGAAATCCTGCCCGACCTCCCAGCTGTCGCCGAAAAATGAATCCACGGTCTGTCCGTAATCTCCGCCCATTGCGGCGGCAAACCGATCGCCGGAATTTTTCAGATACCGCTCTACCGCCCCGCGGTCCATGTGGTCAACAATCACCGACGACGGCGAACTGTCCTCGGCGGCATTTTTCTGTCCGGTCAGTGCCGTCCAGAACGCCATTAACCGCCAGCGTCCGGCGGGCAGATCGGCCTTCACCTGCAAATCCGGAGAAGTTGAAAACTCATCCAGTCCTTTACCGCCGGAAACTTTTTCTGTCAGGTCGATGTGTTTCGTGGTGTCGGGCGTTCCGTCTTTTTTAAGTGCCACGGCGATCAGTGCGTCAAATTTCCGTTTCCCGTTTTTTTCCCATCCGGCGCCATCTTCGCGCGGTTTCATACCGGACAGATTCATCGCCAGGCTTCCACCGTCCACGTCGGCCTCATAATAAATCATCGCTTTGGATGCGTCGGCTTCCGTCACGGAGGCGTGTCCATGGTTCCAGCCGGGAACCAGTGCCGGTGTAACTTCCATTCCCAGCTCGCGGGCTTTATCGACCGCATACTTCGTCATCGCGACAAATTCATCCGAGTTGAAGTTTATATTGCCCTTGGTGTAGACGCTGATGAAACTCATGATTTCGACGCCGCCGAAACCTTTGTCTTTCATTTCCTGAAGCTGGAAATCGATCCCTTCTTTCGTTACCGCATTGCCCGGCCACCACCAGCGGGTATGTGTACGGTAGGTCGACGGCGGGTTTTCCCAGCCGGTTTTCAGCGCGGCAATGGTTTCCGCCGCTGTTTTGGCCCCGTCAATGCGCGCCTCGATTGCACGGGCACGGATCACTTCCGAATTCGTTCGCGAGCCGAAAGGTAGCTCGGGCTTAAGTTCCGGTTTCAGCACCGACGCTGTCATGCCGCCGGTACACTCAACTTTCAATTCATCAACCCCGCCGGACGAAGCAATCCTCCGCAACTGAAATCCGGCCAGCCCAAAATCTTTTGCGGTCAACTCAATCTTGCCGGTCAGCACCGGAGCGCCGTTCAGCAAAGCGGTGGCGGTGCCGCTGACAAAATCATAATCCAGCGCCAGTTCGCAACTACCGTCACCAGCAGTCTGAAATACACCAAACACCGGCTCTGTCGCGCCGATTAACCGGCCCAGTCCAACGGAAACTTTTTGTCCATCCGACGAAACGGAAACCGCCAACTTCGCGGCGGCCAGCCCGGCCTTCTCGGAAGGATTGTCCGTAAATCCCAGCGCAAGCCACGCCGGCTGTTCCTTGCCCATGATATGGTGGTTGCGCATGGCACTGTCCGGTAGGGCGGCAAACTTCACTTTGGCCGTGAGCCGAATTTTCTGCACATTCTCAGGAACCGCCAGCGGATGTTTAACAAACCCGTCGGAGGCTTTTACCAGCCCCGCCGTTCCGGTTCCGTTGAGTTGAATCGCCGTATCGCGACCGATCCAGCCTTCACGTCCAGCCAGTTGGCCGGTCGCACCGGAAAAATCTGTATCCAATAAAGTCGCACCGCACGCCGCCAAAACAAAAACTGCCAGAATAAAACCTATTCTCATTCCGATTCGCTTCATTGATCTCTCCTTGTTTGTACACTTACTCTGAATCCGCGTTGCGACCGCCCGCCTTTACCGGATAAAGACCCGGCGCACTGCTGGCCTGTTTTTCAAATTCTTTACTCAACGATTCCCAGCGCTGGGTCATGGAATTCAACCGCTCAGGATACTGCGCCGCTAGATTATGCGTTTCGGTGCGGTCTTCCGCCTGCCGGTAAAGCTCCCAGTCGCCGCCTTTAACCTTTACCGCTTTCCAGCCGTCCTTGCTGATCGCCAGATTTCCGATGTGTGAAAAAAATAATTCGTCGCGCGGAATATTCACGTCGGCGGCAAAAGCAGGCAGCAGGTTTCTGCCGGGCAGCGGCGGCGCGTCAGCCGGACGCAAACCGTCCGGAATGCCGCCAACCAGCGCCGCCAGCGTCGGAACGATATCGATCATGTGTCCCTGCGTCCGGCGCAACGCGCCGCGATCTTTGATGCCGGCGGGCCAAGACACAATAAAGGGCGATGAAACGCCGCCTTCGTGTACATACCCTTTGCTGTAAAGGAACGGCGTATTCGCCGTGCAAGCCCAACCGGGACCTAGGCAGAGATAAGAACCGGCGCTACCCGGTGCTGCATTCCGGTCGTGGCCTCCGCCGCGCACCATCATTTCAGAACTGGCACCGTTATCGGAAGCGAACATGATCAATGTATTATTCAGTTGCCCGTTCTGTTCCAGCCAAGCGACCACCCGCCCGATCTCCTGATCCATCCGGTCAACCATCGCGGCGTGAATCGCCATCTTCTCCGCCTGAAAGGCTTTTTCTTCGGCGGTTAAATCTTTCCAGAACGGATTGGCCGCCGTCTCGCCGGGCCCGATTGCCGCTTTCATTTTCTCGGTGGACCAGCCCCAGGCGTTTTCAAACTCCGGCATGCGTTCCGGCAAAGATCCTGTAACCAGCCCCATGGCGGAGATTCGCGCATAGCGTTCTTCGCGGATTTTATCCCAGCCCGCCGTATAGCGTCCGCGGTATTTGGCAATGTCCGCCTCCGGTGCCTGCAACGGAAAATGGGGATCGATAAAAGCCAGATAGAGAAAGAATGGCTGATTCGGTGTTTTCGTCCGGTGCTCGCCGAGAAACTCCAGCGCCCGGCTGGCAACTTCTGTCGCTTCATAAAACCCAGTCTGGGTGACCGGCGGCAGCGTCTGGTCATCTAACGCATTTTTTCTCGGATTAAATTTCCGGTCATAATCCTGCACATCATAGGAGCGATCAAAGTGTCCGTCAGCAACCACCTGATCGACACTGGGTCTGACATGCCATTTCCCGGAATGATAACAGCGGTAGCCGTACGGCTTCAGATAGTCCGGCATCAGACGCACAAAAGACGGCAGGGACTTCTTGTTATTCAACGGATCGGTGTTGGTCTGCTGCGGATAATAGCCGGTGATCAGCGCCGTGCGCGACGGCCAGCAGCGCGCCGTCGAATAAAACGAGGTAAACCGCAGGCCGTTTTCCGCCAGCCGGTCAAGGGTCGGCGTGTGGATCTCACCGCCGTAACAGCCGGCATCGGAATAGCCCATATCGTCAGCCATGATGAAAATGATATTCGGCCTGCCCGGCGCTACCGGAGTTTGAGGCGAAGCCAAGCTATTCAGAGCTAGACCAAAGGAAGCAGCACTACATAACTTTCTTTTCATCACTACACCCCTCTATTACTACATCACTCATGTAGAGTTGGCTCTTTGAGCCAATCTCTTTCGGCTCGCAGAGCCGACACTACATTTCCATATTCCTCTCCAACATCCTCCGGTAATCTCCCATAGTATCAATATAAAAAAAGCCCGGCCGAAGCCGGGCTTTCTTGTGAACACTCTGGAGTGTTACGCCGTACGCATGCGGCGGATCAGCAAGGTGACCAGCGCGCCCAGCCCCAGCATTCCGATCGTTGCCGGTTCAGGAATCACGGTCAGGCTGCCGACCCCTGTGTAGGTGCCGCTGCCGTTGAGGAGCGCCAGCGCTGCGGCAGTGTAGGTGCCGACGGCGAGGGTCGTGGCTCCGCCGTCGAGCGAAATGCTGCCGACGGTATCCGCCCCGGTGAAGTCAAGGCCCAGTACCGATGTGCTGCCCAGTACCAGCGCAGCCAGATCATTAAGCGTCGAAGCATCTTTAAGGATCAATGTCGCTCCGTCCGCTACAGTCATGCCGCCCGTTCCGAAGGCATCGGCCGCTGCGCCGATCAGCAATCCGGACGAGACGGTTGTGCCGCCGGCGTAGGCATTCGCGTTGGAAACGATCAGCTTCGCCTGATTATTCAGAGTGAGCGTGGTGACATTGGCCCCGATGACCGCAGAGATCAAATTCGTTCCCGAAGTTGCGCCGCCCAACACGGTGATCGAGCCCGTATTGTTGATACTGGCCCCGGTCAATACTATGTTTCCCGAGCTGTTGTTGGTCAGGGTCAGATTACCGATCCCGCTAATGCCTCCGGATACATTTACTCCGGCCGTGCTGCTCGCCCACCCTTTAATGGTAAGATCATTGCCATTCAACGCAATCGCACCGGTAAATGTCGCTTTCCGGGTTGCGCCTGACGCGCCAATCGTCTTAGTGCCCGCCGCACCGGATGCCAGATTAATGGCATTGGTCAGCGTATAAGAGCCAAGCCCCAAGTAAGCATCGCCACCCGCCGCATCTCCCAGCGTAATCGCGCCGGTACCGGCTCCATAACTGATGGCGTTTTGGCTAACGCCCACATTGCCAAGATTTACAGTGCCTCGTTTGATGACCAGCCCGCCGCTGAACGTGTTCGTTCCGGTCAGAGTGAGTACGCCGACACCGTCCTTGATCAGCTGATTGGCCGTGGTGCCGTTGGCAATATTGCCATCCAGATTCAAGCTGCCCGCACTGCTGTTCGCAATCGTACGGCTGCTTCCGGCGGCAGTGCCCAGTGTCGTGCTTCCCAATAAGCCTAAGGTTTGTGCGGATGAAAAAGTGAAGTCGCCGTTGATCGCCACGGCATTGGTCGTGTTGATCGCCGAGGCACTGGTGTTCGCCAGTGTGCCGCCGTTAATCGTGAGGGATCCTGTTCCGAGAGCATTGGTATGGCCGATATTTAATGTGCCTAAGCTAAGAACCGTCCCGCCGCTATAGGTATTTGCGTTCGTAAGAGTCAGAGTTCCTGCACCTGCTTTGGTCAGGCTGTAGGTATTGGCTTCGTCGCCGATAACCCCGCCTATGGTCAGAGTAGAGGCATCAACTGTGATCTGACGATTTCCGCCCAGCGTCACGGCTCCTGTGCCGGTGTTTAATGTATTCGCGCCGGCAAAGTTAAAGTCTCCGTTCAAGTTTAGCGCATTATTGTTGTCGGTGGTGCGGGCGGCAGTAACATCCAACGTTCCGCCGTTGATAGTCAGCGCACCGGTTCCCAGCGCCGCATTGTTGCCAAGTAAAAGTTTGCCGGTATTAAGAACTGTTCCGCCGCTGTAGCTGTTTGATGCGCTCATCGTGATGAGTCCGGAAGAAGCGTTATCGATCGTAACCGAGCGCGAGCCCGTTTCTGAAATGGCGCCGCTAATGGTCAATCCGCCGTAGGTGCTCCTGTTCGAGATAGCCAAATTTGCGCCCAAAACAATCGGTGTATTAATAACATCCGTACCAACAGCACCCGCATTGGCGTTATTTGTTTTGATAATAAACGTGGAACCGCCACTGGTGTTGGTAAGCGTGATGGTTGATCCGCCAGAAGAGTTTAAGGTCATGCGACCGTTATTGGCGTTGTTCGCTCCAATCCATATACCGCCCAAACTGATCGATGCGTCGTTGGTCAGCGCTCTTGATACGGCAAGGTTGCCGTAAGCGCGGGACAATACAGCGATATCGTCCTTTGCAACACCGGCACCGGGCGCTATACCACCCACCCAGTTAACCGAATTTGACCAGTATGTGTTTGAGCTAACGCCCAGCGTGTACGCTGTCTGAGCCTGCGCCGCGAAGCTCATTCCCGCGACCAGTAGCATTAATCCTAATACTTTCTTTTTCATTTACTGTATTCTCCCTGTTCTTTTTTGCCTATTTACCAACTCGTCCACGCACATCCAGTGCATGAACAGACTTTTAACTGATTCCCAACTGTCCACTTATACCGCAGGAACCCAAAAAAAACAAATGGATGTTTTATTTTTCTGTTTTTATCCTTTCGTCCAAGATCAGTTCCCCGTAAATCAGCGCGTTTTAAGGCCGATTCGGAATATTTATGTACCTCTCATTAACCGATCATCCGCCAAAGACTGTTTTATGGTGGAAGCGGCATCCCTGCCACTGGCCAATCTTGGCTCTGGAGCAATTAGGGTCTTTATATACCGAGTCGTGCGCGGGGATATAAGTCGGATCTACGAGCTCCGCTCTAAGTTCCGGCTTTACCGCCAAACCGTACCGCCGGAAGAAAGTATGATCTCAGTACTGCCGGAACTCAGCCGTACGCGGCGTGGATCCGGCAACCGAAACCTGCTCATCCTGACTATAAGCCGGATCTACGAGCTCCGCTCTAAGTTCCGGCTTTACTGTCAAACCCACCGCAAGCTGACTCGGAACATCCGTGTTCAGGCAAATAAAAGGAAAAGTTGTTTGACATAAAATTAGCACAACCGATGATTTTTGGCTCTAAAGCATTTAACGATTGTGGTGCCGAAAAACCCACCCCGGCTTTCCGCCTTCGCTAAGGCTCCGGCGAGACAGGTCAGCCACCCCTCCCGTGGAGGGGAATTAAAAGCGCGGCTATATGATCCCCTCCGGCGGAGGGGTGCCGGAACGGCGGGGTGGGTTTGTAGTTTATGTGTGCACGGCACTCAATGGTTAGTTGATCTAAACTGGAAGGTGAAAGGGAGCGGTTGATGAGACGAGTTCCATGGGTCGGGGTTTTTGCGGCGGGCGTGTCCGGGCTTGCACTTAACGGTAGCGCCGCACCACAGCGCCCCAATATCGTCATCGTTCTGGCCGACGACATGGGCTATTCCGACATCGGCTGCTACGGCTCAGAGATCCACACCCCCAACCTGGATGCGCTGGCGAAAGAAGGTGTTCTCTTCACTCAGTTTTATAATGCGGCCCGCTGCTGTCCGTCACGCGCCTCTATTCTGACCGGTCTTTATCCCCACCAGGCAGGCATCGGAGCGATGATCGGAGATTCAGCCCTGAATGAAGATATTCCGGCGTATCAGGGCTATCTGAGACGTAACGCGGTGACTCTCGGCGAGGTAATGAAGCTGAACGGCTACCACACGATCGCTTCGGGTAAATGGCATGTGGGTGATACGAAGGAAGAGATGATGCCGTACCGGCGCGGCTTCGACCGGTCTTTTATGACACCGGGCGGAGCGGGCGATTACTTTAAGCTGGGCGGGCACACCGGCAAAGTTCTGCCGTACGAGCTGGACGGCGTGGACCATCTGCCCGGACCAAATTTTTACGATACCGACGCGGTCTTCGATTTTGCCGTACAGTTTATGAAAGACCGCCCTGACGGTCAGCCGTTCTTTGCTTATGTCACGCCGCGGGCACCGCACTGGCCGCTGCATGCCAAGAAAGAGGATATTGCCAAATACAAAGGTGTTTACGATTGCGGCTGGGACGAACTCCGCGAACAGCGGTACCAAAAACAGACCGAGCTCTGTTTGATTTCCAAGGATTGGAAGCCCGCTCCGCGCAGTGACGGCGACGGCACAGTTCCGGCATGGAATTCGCTTTCCAAAGAACAGCGGCAGGCGCAGTCCGCAAAAATGGCAGTCTATGCCGCGCAGGTAGACTGTCTTGACCAGAACATCGGCAAGCTGGTGGATTTCCTGAAAAAAGAAGGTCTGTTCGATAATACGCTAATTATGTTTCTTTCGGATAACGGTGCCTGCGCTGAACTGGACGAGGTGCCATTCGGGCAGGACTGGAAAAACGGCAAGGGCGGACCGGTCGGTTCGCCGGATTCATTTGAAAGCTACGGCCGCTGCTGGGCCGAGGTGAGCAACACACCCTTCCGTCTGTGGAAGCGTGAAGCGCATGAAGGCGGAATTGCGACACCGCTGATCGCCTCGTGGCCGCTCGGAATTTCTGCCAAGGGATCGGTGAACCGTCAGCCGGGACACTTGATAGATATTATGCCGACCTGTTTGGATGCCGGCGGCGGATCGTATCCGTCTGAGTATAACGGACAAAAAATCCAGCCGATGGAAGGCCTCTCGTTCGCACCGGTCTTCCAGGGCTTGGAACGTAAGGAACACGATGAAATCGCCTGGGAGCATTTCGCCAGCCGGGGTATTCGTTGCGGGAAGTGGAAGCTTGTTTCACAGACACATGACAAGTGGATGAATGCCAGGCCGGGGCCGTGGGAGCTTTATGATATGGAAGCGGACCGTACCGAGATGAATAATCTGGTGACGGAAATGCCGGAGAAGGTCAAAGAACTGGCGGCGAGTTATGACGAATGGGCCCGCCGGATCGGCGTGATTGATAACACCACAGACTGGCGGAAGAAAAAGTAGAGAGGATCGTTCATGAAACAAAGATATCTGTTGGGAGCCATAGCACTCGGAGCGGCCTGCACAGCAGTCCGCGCCGCCGAGCAGCCGAATTTTATCTTTATGCTGACCGACGACCAGCGTTGGGACACGCTGGGCTGCAACGGCAATCCGGCGATCAAAACCCCGAATCTTGACTCTATGGCAAAGGACGGTGTGAATTTCAAAAATTCGTTTGTTACCACCCCGATCTGCTGCACATCGCGGGCGACGATCCTGACGGGGCAGTATATGCGGACGCACGGCATTCGGGATTTCAGCAAACCGTTTACGCCGGAGCAGATGGCGATGACCTATCCTTGTGTTTTACGCCGGAGTGGATATTTCACCGGTTTTACCGGCAAGTGGGGCGTAGGTGCCGAAAAGTATAACTATGATATGTACAAGGGTGAATTTGATTTCTGGCGGGGCCAGGTCGATCAGGATGAATACTGGAAAGACGGCAAAAACGGCACGCACCAGAATGTGCGTATGAGCAGTGACGCCGACGATTTCCTGAAAGCGGCCAAAGAGTCCGGTAAGCCGTTCTGCCTTTCGATCAGTTTCAAGGCACCGCACGGTGCGTGGGATGAATGCGAACCGGATATTTTTGCCACCATCCGCCCGAAAGATATGCCGATCCCCTCCACGTTCACCAAGGAGGCTTGGGAGGCGCAGCCGGAATTTACCAAAAAAGGGATCAACGGCCTTCAGGCTCAGGTTGCGCGGGACTTCATGTTTGATAAAAAGACCAATACACACCATCAGCGGCTGGTGGCGCAATATTACGCACTGATTCAGGGCGTTGATGCTTCAGTCGGACGTATCCGTGAGTCGCTTAAGAAATACGGTTTTGACGAGAACACCGTTCTGATTTTTACCGGAGACAACGGCCATTTTCTGCACGAAAAAGGGCTGTACGGTAAATGGCTGATGTATGAGCAGAGCATTCGGGTGCCGCTGGTAATTTATAACCCGCAGCTGCCGCCGTCGGCTCGCGGACAGGTTCGTGAAGAGGATGTTTTGAATGTGGATATTGCGCCGACCATTCTTTCGCTGGCCGGAGTAAAAGTTCCTGAACAAATGGAAGGCTCCGATCTTTCCCCGTTGTTGCGCGGCGAAACTCCGGACTGGCGTAAAGAAGTTTTCTTTGAACACACCTACTCTGAAGCCGGCAACCGGACGATTCCCAAGTCGCTTTGTGTACGCAATGAACAGTGGAAGTACATCCGCTACATCAGCGAAAATCCTCCGTATGAGCAGTTGTTCAACATGCAGAAGGATCCGGATGAACTGAAAAATCTGGCACAGTCTCCCGAAAACAAGGAAGTGCTGGAGACGTTGCAGGCGCGGTGCAATACGATGCGTAGCGAGGTAAAGGACAGTTATCCGGACTACGAAGAATATCAGGATGAGTACATCGTCCGAACTACCGGAAAGGCAACAGCCACCAAGCCGCTTTCGTTTGCCGGCGTCAAATCGCTGGGGCAGACCTTTCTGGCGGAAACCGACTTCCTGACCTGTTGCGAAGTGATGCTTCCAACATGGGGCCGCGGCGAAGGATCGTGCGACATCAAAGCCGAGCTGCTTCAAGACAACAAGGTGCTGAGCAAGGTGATGATCGTTAAAGAAGATATTGAAAACACCCGCACTCAGCGGCTGATGTTTGAAGTGCCGGTTGAAAAAGGCAAAACGCTCTGCCTGCGGCTTTCCCCGACCGAAACTGTTCCTGCCGGACAAATGGCATGGTGGGCATACGAGAAGATTTATGATCCAAACGGGAGTGCGCTGGTGGATGGTAAGCCGCAGAACTACGCTCATGAAATGCGGATGATTTTCAAGAAATAAGGAAGTTCTGTGAATAAAAAGTTTTGGTTGCTGCTCATCGGCTTGTTTGCCGTAAGTGCTGTTTTTGCGGAAACAGAGTTTTCTGCGATCTACGATCACGGCGGAGAATATCACTACTACATCTTTGACTGGGGCGATGGCACCGAGACGCCATCCACCATGGTGGAAGAAGGTTGCGGCGCTTTTGAATCACACGCCTTTCTAAAGGCCGGAACTTTCCCAGTAAGCTGGCGGTCGGTCAGTTTGAGCGGAGAGATTACAGAATGGCGCGGCGCGGCGACTCACGAACAGAAAACCGCCGAAACGGCTCCGGCGCGAATTGTTCCGGCATCCTACCTCGTCGGGCCGGGCGGCAAAGCGGATATTTCCGGCAACCTCTCATTCGTAGCGGACGAAGATTATCCGATGGCGTGGGCGGGTTTTATTTTTTCAAAGGTTACCGCGCTGGATGCGGTCGCGCTGACGGCTCAGAAAGACGTTCCGTTTCCGGAAGAATTCCGGCTGGAATACTGCATGGATGACGGGAAAACCTGGCGGCAGATTCCCCGTTACGCACTCAACAGTTACCCGAACCCCGAAGGCCGCACGGTTATGCTTCCGCTTCACGGTCTGGCGGCCAAAGGAATCCGGCTGCTCTGCCCTCGCCTGCCGGAAGGCAAGGCGGCAGTGAAGATGGAAGCTTTCCGTGGAGAGTCGATGCTGTTTGAGGCAGATGCACCTGAAGAGTTTAATGCGGCGCTGAATAATATGTGGCTGGTGTACGGTTCGGCGGAAAATGAAATCCATCTTAAGGGAAGTTCGTGGTGGGACAGCCGCCGCCCCAACGAAGGCGGAGTTTTGGCCTATCCCGGCGCGGAATGGAGTGAATGGGCCTCACTGCAAGTCAGCTGGATCAGCCTGAAAAAGGAACGCGAAGCGCTGAAAAACAATCTGCGCGATATGACGGTGGGGACAGACGGTTTCGTCTGGGCTTGCGAAGCCGACCCCCGGCATCTTTTCCACGCGAAACACGCAGTAAATAATCCGACCTATATTCTCGCACTGCACCGCTACTT
>Ga0247840_10002487_pt1 | contig 32773 bp, 21 predicted proteins | sample LaCruzMarch2015__FD_192404 | JGI IMG/M metagenome (GOLD analysis project Ga0247840, IMG submission 192404) | Freshwater microbial communities from meromictic Lake La Cruz, Castile-La Mancha, Spain - LaCruzMarch2015_17m | ecosystem: Environmental > Aquatic > Freshwater > Lake | place: Spain...
ATCGCCAAGCCCTGTCTTGGCTCGTTTCCCTGACCCTGTTTTGCGGGACCGCCCAGGCCGCAACCCTGACCATCGGCGCCGATGCGCCTTACCAGACGCTTGCCGCGGCTTATGCGGCGGCCCAACCGGGCGATGTGCTGGAGATCGCCGACGGGCGCACCTACAACGAGAGCCTCTCGATCCTTAAGGATGATCTGACCCTGCGCGCCGCACCAGGTGCAGCGCCCACCATCCGCGGCAAGGAGGCCAGCCATGGCGCGGCCATCTTCATCGCCGCCGATGGGGTCACCATCGAGGGGCTGACCCTGGACGGCATCGACCGCAGCGGCCGAGTGCTGGCCACCCTGGCGCCGACGCGGCTGATCATCCGCGACAACGTGATCCGTAACGGCGCCTACGGCGTCTTCGCGCTCTACACCGCGGGGGACTCCCAGGGTTTCCGGATCGAACGCAACGACCTCTATGACAACGCCTCCGACCTCTGGCTGCACAATGTCAGCGGCGCCTGGGTGGCGAACAACAGCGTCCATTCCAATGCAGGCTCCGGCATCGGCATCGGCGGCTACTCCTCGCGTATCCAGGTGGTCGGCAATCAGGCCTACGCGGACCTGCCGCCCGCGCAACTGCGCTCCCGTTACGGCATCCTGATCTCCGGTGACGACAATCTGGTGGAGCACAACGAGGTCCACGGCACGGTTCAGGGCATCTGCCTGAGCTGGAGCGCCGGCAATCAAGTTGTCCGCAACCGCGTGTACGACAATCTCCAACAGAACTTCGCGCTGATCGGCGCACTCGACAACCGGCTCGCAGGCAACCTCGACTTCTTCACCGGGACCCAGTTCGCGGGCGGCATGTCGATTTATCTGGCCAATGCCAGCCACAACACCATCAGTCAGCACTCCTCGGTCGGTGCCGGGCGCGGCATCTGGTTCACGCAGAATTCCGGGGCCAGCCTCGACAACCGCGTGCTTGACTCGGTGTTCGTCGGCGACCCGACCACCGGTCGCTACGGCCTGGATGCCACCGCGGCGTCAGTGACCCAGGCGCAACTGAGCCATCTGGCGATCCATGGGTTTCGCGCGGCCGTGGGCGGCGGCCTCGCGGTCGCCAATCTCTACCCGACCGACCCGCGCCTGACCACCGATTATTGGCTGAGCACCGACAGTTGGGCCTTGAGCGCCGGCAGCCTGGGCCAGCATCTGGGTGCCCATGGCGCCGGTCTGGACCGCATCGACCGCGATCTGGACGGCGTGGCGGACCTGGCCGCCTTCACCCGCTTCAACACCCCGGACACGGCCCTGGCCGCCGGCGGGCTGGATCTCGCCGACCCGCAAGACGGGGTGCAGCGCGACGCCGGTCTGCTGAGCCTTGCCGCGCTGTCCGGCAATCTGGACGTGATCGTCGAGTACCGCGACCATGCACTCCTGAACACCGGCTATCAGGCCAAGCTGGCACTCTTGCTGGCCGGACCGGACTACGACTGGGCGACCGACCAGCCGACCGCCCGTCTCACCCACACCATTCACGACAGCAGCAACTGGTCCTGGCACACCTTTGCGGAGCCCGGCGGCCCCAACTACAACTACAACCACAGCGGACGACTGCAAAGCGGCTACCTGCGGCTCACCCGGCAGGATGGGCTCATCCGCGCCTTCGTCTGGGACTCCGATCACTGGCAGGCCCTGGCCGGCGACGGGCTGGGTGTGGTCAGCGCGGCCCCGCTGCGGGTCGGTCTGCGCATGCTCAGCAATTGGAACGATGACTACGCGGTGCGAATCGAGCGTATCCAGATTCAGTCGGATACCGACGGCGACGGACTCCTGGATGCCGAGGAGGACGTGATCGGCACCTTCCCGGACCTCGCCGACAGCGATGCGGACGGGGTCCAGGATAGCGCCGAACTCAGCCCGCGCGACGCCCGCACCCAGGCCCCGACGCCGGCGCCACTGGCCGGCGACGCGGCCGTCCGGCTGCACTGGTTCAGTGACGCCCAGCACCAACGTTTCATCCTGGCCCACAACCTCACCGGGGCCGCGGCCGCGGTCAGGTTCCCCGTGGCGGGTCTCGCGACCGTGCAAGTCCCGCTGGAGGGGATTGCGGTGCAGCCGCATGACGGCCAGCTCAGCGACACGCTGCCGGCGTTCGCCCGCCGGCTCTATCACATCACTGCCGATACCGGGCTCCTGCTGCCGGCACCGCCCGCAACGCCCCTGGTCCAACCGCGCGACGGCCCCTGGACCCTGGATCTCAGCGCTTATGTGCTCGACCTCCACGGGGCCTCGCCGCTGACCTTCAGCCTGGTATCGCTCGATCCGACCGCCCTCACCGGCACCCTGACCGGCTCCAGCCTGCACCTCACCCCGACCGCTGCCGCCTGCGGTCCGAGCAGCATCCGCTTCAAAGTCGTCAACGATTTGGGAGATGAAGCAGTGGTGGACCTCGTCGTTCAGCGCCTGGGCGACGCCGGTCCCAACCTGCTGGTCAATGGCAACTTCGAACAGCGCGGCGCGTCCAGCGGGCAGATTCCCGGGTGGATCTACTACGTCTGGAGTGGAACCGCCGAGTTGGCGCAGGACAGCAACGCGCAGGAAGGTCAACACGCCGCCCGCATCCAGGGCCTGGGTACCAGTAAGAGCGCGATCCGCCAGACCCTGACGCTGAGTCCGGGGCGTTATCGGTTGAGCGCGCGGGTCGCCTCCTGGGATCTGCGGCCCGGTGAATACAATCGCACCAGCCTGCTGTATGTGAGTGGAACCGGCGGCGCCGACCTGTCGCTGCCGCTGGTCGGCGGCGACAGCGACTGGACCACCGCGGAGCTGATTCTCACGCTCACCGAAACCCGCAGCGTCTCGTTCTATTTCTACAACTATGGCTCGGGCTATCTGTGGGTGGACGACGTGCGGCTGCAGACACTCGAACCCTGTGCCGCGGATGCGGATAGCGGCCGGCTGACCGGCCCGACCGGCGACCCGCTCGGCTTCCTGCCGCCGGTCACCGCATCCGACCTGCTGCTCGCCGGCTATTGCACCGACCCGGGGATGGCCGACACCCTGATCTGCCGGCGGCTGGCCGGTGTCGACCCGACGACGCTGACCAAACCGCGCGCCGCCGGTCCACTCACCATCGCCGGCTTCGATCCCTGGGCCGCGGTCGGGGACACGGCCGGTTACCTCAATCTGGGCGCCGCGGTCACTCTGCCGACCGACTGGAGCGGCCACGACTACCTGGAAATTCGTCTCACCAATCCGGGCACCGCCACCCTGGACGGGATCGTGGAGATCCGTGACCAATACACCAGGGACTACTGGTCACGGGTCAACTGGTATACCCAGTTCGTCCCCGGCGAGCAGGTCATCCGCATTCCGCTCCAGGTCTTCGTCGGCGAGAAATCAGTGATACAGCAGCGCCGCCGGCTCGATCTGACGGCCATCACTCATCTGTTCGTCGACGTGCTGGAGCCTGGCCAGGTCTTCGTGCAGGACGTGCGGCTCACCCTGGAGCCGCCCTATCAGCACGACTTCGCACGCCTGCTCAAGCTCGATCCGGGCACCGACGTCAGTCCGATCATGCATGGCTTCACCGCCCTCACCCCGGCTTCGACCTATCGGCCTGAGTTCGGCTTCGGTCTGACCTCGGCCACGGGGTTACGCGCGGAGGACCGCCAACACCCGGACGAACTGCTGCGCGACTGGATCTCCATCCCGTCCGGCGACCTCAGCGTCGCGCTGCCCAACGGCCGCTATCACGTCTGGATGATGCTGGAAGACCCCGGCTACTGGGAATACGTCCAGAGTTACAGTTGGCGCGCGGTCTCCGCCGAGGGCTTGCTCGAGTACAGTGACACCATGAGCGCGGACAGCCTCTGGTCGCGCCTCTTCGCGCACGCCGCCGCGGAAGACCTGCCGGGCGATGCGATCTGGCAGCGCTATATCCCGGACCGCTATCAGCCGGTGGAATTCACCGTCGAGGTCGCGGACGGCAAACTGGATCTCAGCTTCACCTCGGGCAGCTATTACACCTACGCCAACACACTCTCGGCACTGCTGATCTGGCCGGCCGCGGACGAGGCCCAAGGCCAGGCCTTCGTGGCCGAACTGTGGCAGCGGCTGCGCACCCATTTCGACACCGAGTATGTTCAGACCCTGCCCGCGGCCAGCACGCACCCGGTGCCTGCCGCCACCGCGGCACCCGGTCTCCTGGTCTTCCAGCGCAACCCCGAGGACGATATCCAGGCGCACGATTGGCCGACGGAAACCGAACTGGTCGAGGCACTCGACCTGGATCTCGCCCGCGATGAGTTCGAACCTCTGACCCTGGGACTCTATGCCAAAACCAACCTGACCCTGACCAGGGCCGAACTGACCCTGCCGGGGCTCGCAACCCAGGCACTGAGCGTCCGCACCAAGATCCGCCGCACCGCGCCGGGCGGGGTGCGCTATAGCGCCCTGCCCCATCTGCTCGACGACCTGGAACTGCCGCTCGAACTCCCGGCCAATGCCGCGCGACGCCTCTGGTTCGTGGTCCAGGCCCCCGCGGACACGCCCTTGACCCAGGTCGCGGGCACCCTGGCCTTGGACTTCGCCAACGGCGCGTCGGTCACCCTGCCGGTCAGCGTGCGGATCAGCCCCTTCGTGCTGCCCGCGGCCGACATCCCCTTCGGCTACCTGGGGGTCCTTCCGAACTACCCGTCCAGCGCCTTTCCGGACGCCGTGGACGCGCGCGCCCTGGCCGACCTGGGACCCGCGGTCCAGTTGGTCGGCGACCATGCCATGACCTCGTTCAGCGGCGGACGCGGCGGCCCGGCCTTCAGCGGCTACGGCGTCGGCGGCGTCCAGATCGACTGGGCGCGGTTCGACTCGGTGATGGGGGCGACGGCCGACGCCCTCCCCTTCGCCCCACTGACCTATGGCGGACTGGCGCCGAGCGGCGGACTCGGGTTCGAAACCTACGCGGTCACCGACACCCTGACCCGGTACGGCAAGCCCCACACCCAGGTGCTCACCGACGTCCTGGGCGCCGTGCGTACCCGCTGTGCGGCCCAGGGTTGGCCGGAGCCCGTCTACACCGTCGGCGACGAACCCGGCGAGACCAGTCTGCCCCAGGTCACCGCCTTTGCCGACGCCATCCATGCCGCCGGGTCACGCACCGCGGTCTTCACCAGCTTCACCGCCGCCGACGCACCCAGGGCAATCCTGGCGAACCATGTCGACCAGCTCTACCTGACCCACCACAACGCCGCGGCCATGCAGCACATCCTCAGTCAGGGCCACGCCTGCGGAACCTACAACCTGGGCGGACGCTATGCCCGCGGCATCTACCAATTCAAGCTGCGCCAGGAGGGCTGCCGCGCCGGGTACTACCAATTCGCATTCGGCTCCAGTCACGGCGACATGTACTATGCCCTGGACGGCCGCGAAGACGATCTGGTCGCCGCCCTGCCGAGCGCCGAAGCCGGCACGCTCATTCCCACCCTGGACGTGGAGCGCTTCCGCGAGGCGGTCGACGACTATCGCTACCTGCTCGCCCTGGAACAGGCCATCGCGGCACCGGTGAATCCGCAAGCCGCGGCCGCCGCCCGCGCCTGGCTGGACAACCTGATGGCGGGCCTCACCGTCGACCACACTGAGCTCGCGGACCCGCCGTTTGATGCCGCGGATCTCGACGCCATTCGCGCGGTTGCGCGGCAGTTCATCGTTGAGGTGCTGGGACTGGGGACGGAATAGACCGCGGCTAGCGGGTAGGTCGGGTTAGGCGCGCGTGGCACTGCCCTGGCAATACTAAACGGACGGTGAACGCGCGCCGTAACCCGACATCCCGGCTCGGAACGTCTGGTTACGGTGCGCGGGATACAGCGCCCCATGGTGTAGTTCGTCCGGCTAAGTGTAAGTAATGTGACAAAATTTACGAGATGACTTCGCACCACATTTTGATTGAAGAAGCGTGTGCAGCACTAGAGCGAGACTCAATCGACATAGCACGAGACATCATAAAGAACAAATATCCATTTGAGTTACTGAAAAAGAACGGCCGAAGTTACACTGACCGTCAGAAGATGCGGATTTTTCTTCGCGATGGATTTGTTGATAGATATTCAGGGGAAAAAATGGTGTTTCCCCCTGTGCTTCGCATCATGTCAGCCATAATGCCAGTAGAATTTCCGTTTCATAAAAACTGGAAAACCAGCGAATGTCATATCGCGTATTGGCAACTTTTGCCAACTGTTGACCATATCGTACCAGTATCGCGGGGAGGAATCGATGTTGAAGCTAATTGGGTGTGTACATCCCAGCTACGGAACAGCGCGAAATCGAATTGGCTGCTTGAAGAACTGGGGTGGGAATTGCGGGCACCAGGCGCTCTCGATGACTGGGATGGCCTCTTGTCATGGTTTATAAGATACACAGAAAAGCAGCCTCACTCACTTAAAGATCCGTATGTCTTGTCTTGGTACAGAGCCGCTCACGATGCCTATGGAAAGTAAAGATCCCGACGGCGCATGCCTGCAAGATCCGTAGGGGGCAACTGTAGGGTCGAATTAATTCGCCCCTACACGCCGGCCTTGGTCATGAACCCGACCACCGCGCGATCTGCACGGTCGTCGGTCCGCACAGCGGACCCTACAGGTCACGGTGTTACCCTAGGGTCCGCTGTGCGGACCGTCCGCGGCCGGCCGGAAAGATGATCAAGGCCCGGCTCGCCCTGGGACAGGCCATCAAGGCCGCAAGCCGCGGGGCAACCGCCCGTGGCTGGCTGGCTGAAGAACCGGATGGCGGGCATCACCGTCGACCCAACCGAGCGCGCGGACCCGCCATACGAAGTCGAGTTCCGGGCGAGTTCCGGGGACAGTTTACTCAATTCCGAGTTCCGCGAGTTCCGGGGACAGTTTACTCAATTCCGGCGAGTTGAGTTCCGGGGACAGTTTACTCAATTCCGGCGTCCTTGATCATCGTCTTGGCCGCAAGAAGACCGGAGGTCGAGGCTTCAGCCGGTGGACCTCGCGTCTGAGCGACCCTTGTCCGGGTAAAGCGATTCCCAGGAGTAAAGATCCCGACTGCGCATGCCTGCAAGATCCGTACGGGCAACTGTAGGGGCGAATTCATTCGCCCCTACACCCCGGCCTTGGTCATGAACCCGGCAACCGCGCGATCTGCACGGTCGTCGGTCCGCACAGCGGACCCTACAGGTCACGGTGTTACCGTACGGTCCGCTGTGCGGACCGTCCGCTATGCGGACCCTCCGCGGCCGGCCGGAACCATGATCAAGGCGCCGGCGAGCCCGCAAGCCGCGGGGCAACCGCCCGTGGCTGGCTGGCTGAAGAACCGGATGGCGGGCCTCACCGTCGACCCCACCGAGCGCGCGGACCCGCCATACGAGGTCGCCGATCGCGATGCCAGCCGTCCCAAGCGTCGGCTCTTTGACACCCCAGGTAACGCGTAGTAGCCTCGCTACAGGGTTGGCATCCGCGCGAAGGTTTCGGAGCAAACGATCAGCAGGCCCTGTCGGTGTCACGCGGTACGCGCAACCGCGAAGCGGCTGACCGGTGACACCGACATGGGTGACAGACAAGAATATAAGGAGCAGCCATGGGCGCACGGGAAGACCTCGGACGAATGTTCCAGCAGGCATTCAAGAATATCGATGACGTCCTCTGGAAAGAGGCCGGCTGCACCACCGAACTCGATTATACGGAGCAGACCTCCTGGCTCCTGTTCCTGAAATATCTCGACGACCTGGAGGGTGACCGGGCGACCGAGGCCGAGCTCGAAGGCCGGGTCTATGACTACATCCTGGAAGAGCAGTACGAATGGGACAGTTGGGCCGCGCCAAAGGGGCCGGACGGCACCCTCGACCACCAGCGCGCCCTGACCGGAGACGACCTGGTTGAATTCGTCGAGCGCAAGCTGTTCCCCTATCTGCACGGGTTCAAACGCCGCGCGACCGGCCCCAACACCATCGAATACAAGATCGGCGAGATCTTCGGCGAGATTAAGAACAAGATCCGCAGCGGCTACAATCTGCGCGAAGTCATCGACCAAATCGACGGGCTGCACTTTCGCTCGCAGGTGGAGAAGCATGAACTCTCCGCACTCTATGAAGAAAAGATCAAGCGGATGGGCAACGCCGGGCGTAATGGCGGCGAGTATTACACCCCCCGCCCGCTCATCCGCGCCATGGTGCAGGTGGTCGCGCCCAGGATCGGGGAGCGCATCTACGACGGGGCCTGCGGCTCGGCGGGCTTTCTGTGCGAGGCCTACGACTCCCTGGCCGCCCAGCCCGGGCTCTCGACCGCGGATCTCAAGACCCTCCAGGAGCGCACCCTCTACGGCAAGGAAAAGAAGTCGCTCGCCTATGTGATCGCGATCATGAACATGATCCTGCACGGCATCGACGCGCCCAACATCGCCCATACCAACACGCTCGCCGAGAACCTCGCCGACGTGCAGGACCGCGACCGCTTCGACGTGGTGCTGGCGAATCCCCCCTTCGGCGGCAAGGAGCGCAAGGAAGTCCAGCAGAACTTCCCCATCCGCACCGGCGAGACCGCTTTCCTGTTCCTCCAGCACTTCATCAAGACCCTCAAGGCCGGCGGACGGGGCGGGGTCGTCATCAAGAACACCTTCCTCTCGAACTCGGACAATGCCTCGGTGTCGCTGCGCAAGCTCCTGCTGGAAAGCTGCAACCTGCACACCGTGCTCGACTGTCCGAGCGGCACCTTCCAGGGGGCTGGGGTCAAGACCGTGGTGCTCTTCTTCGAGAAGGGTGCACCGACGCGCCAGGTCTGGTACTACCAGCTTGACCCGGGGCGCACCCTGGGCAAGACCAATCCGCTGAACGACGCCGATCTTGCCGAGTTTGTGGCGCTTCAGAAGACCCGCGCCGACTCGCCGAAGAGTTGGACCCTGGAGGTGTCGGCGGTCGATACGGCGACCTGCGGCCTGTCGGTGAAGAATCCGAATGGCGGTGAGGCGGTGACGCATCGGAGTCCGCAGGCGATCATGGACGAGATTGCGGCACTCGACGTGGAGAGTGCGGAGGTGTTGGCGAAGATCAGGGCACTGCTATGAAACCGGGTTGGCGAATCAGGAAGTTGGGTGACGTATGCGCCATGATTCAGGATGGCGCACACGAGTCTCCAAAGCAACAATTTGATAGACCTGGCGATGGGCGATTCCTCTATATCACTTCTAAAAACATTCGCAATAACTATCTTGACCTGGAAAACGTCTCGTACGTTGAAGCAGACTTTCACAAGCGAATTTACTCACGTTGCAACCCTGGCGTCGGTGACATTTTACTTACAAAAGATGGGGCAAATACCGGAAATGTAACACTCAACACTCTTGATCAACCATTTAGCCTTCTTTCGAGTGTTTGTCTCATCAGGACGAATCCAAAGGACCTCCTGCCAGCATTCCTGAGCTACTACGTTCAAAGCCCGGATGGCTTGAAGAACATTACTGGGCAAATGACCGGTGCTGCGATCAAGCGGATCATCCTGCGCAACATAAAGCTTGCATCTATACCTCTTCCAAGCATATCGGTACAACAACGCATCGTCGGCATCCTTGACGAATCGTTCGAGGGAATCGCCGTCGCCAAGGCGAACGCCGAACAGAACCTCAAGAACACAAGCTTGCTGTTTCAATCTAGTTATAACTTAATATTCAATCAGGTAGCAAACGAAAGCTGCCAACGCACAACAGTTTCCGACGTTGCCTACTCCGCCAAGGGATCAATGCGGACTGGGCCTTTTGGCAGTCAGTTGCTACACAGTGAATTCGTTGACGAGGGTGTTGCGGTATTGGGAATTGACAATGCAGTCAACAACGAATTCCGCTGGGACAAGAGGCGCTACATCACCGAAGAGAAATACAAGGAGCTTTCTCGTTATCGAGTGAAGCCCGGTGACGTGCTTATTACGATCATGGGGACCTGTGGCCGCTGCGCGATCGTTCCTGACGATATCCCGCTGGCGATCAATACGAAACACCTCTGCTGTATCACGCTGGATGCGACCAAATGTCGGCCAGAGTTCTTGCACGGATACTTCCTTTACCACCCGTTGGCTCTGGATTTTCTCGCGTCCAGAGCCAAAGGCTCGATTATGGAAGGTCTGAACATGGGAATTATCGCTGAACTTCCCCTGTTACTTCCCTCTTTAGAGCAGCAGCAGAAAATCGCTGAAAGCGTTGATTCGCTGCGTGAGGACACCAATCGCCTGGAGTCGATCTACAAGAGCAAGCTCGAAAAATTCGACGCCCTCAAGAAATCGCTCCTGCACCACGCCTTCTCCGGCCAACTCTGAATACGACCATGAACGCATCCGAAACCCGAGCCAAGCTCATTGATCCCGCGATTAAGACCGCGGGTTTTATCGTCGTTCCGGCCCAAGCGATCACTCGGATTTGTCCACAGATGTCACAGATGTTCACAGATGAAAAAATGGATCTATGAAAATCTGTGACATCTGTGACATCTGTGACATCTGTGGACCGGATTTCCGCCACCGGGCCGCGGCGGAAGGTCTGGCCGGAACGATGATCAAGGCTCGCGCGGGGTTTCCTGGTGACACCGCTCCCGCGGTGTCACCCATGTGTTTGCCGCTTTGCGGCAGGGGCCGCCCCGGCGCGCAGAGCGCTCCAGAATACTGAGGTAACGAATCCATGCAAGCGATCACCTTTACGAAGGCCCATGCCGATCTCGCCCATACCATCGCCCGGGTCTGCGTGGATCACGAACCCGTCATCATTACCGGCGAGTCTAACCAATCGGTCGTGATGGTATCCCTGGAGGACTACAGTGCCTTGGAGGAGACCGCCTATCTGTTGCGCAGTCCCAACAACGCCATCCGTTTGCTGGATTCCATCGCCGAGTTGGGGCAGAGCAGTGGGGGCGAGCGGAACCGCGTCGGTTAAAACTGGCTTTCACTACTAGAGACCAGCGAGTCGCGAATGTACCTAGAAAGAACAGTTCTCACACAGAGTCACAAAGATTACAAAGATTTTCAAAGCGATATGCAGGCCGAGGAGGTCACCCGCGCGGTGACCGGCCTAATGCCTTCAATGAATTTTTTTTCTTTGTGTTCTCTGTGTCTTTGTGTGAGCAATTCCCGGATTTAGGATGAACGAAGCCCAAACCCGAGCCGAGCATATCGACCCCGCGCTCAAGGCCGCGGGTTGGGGTGTGGTCGAGGGTAGCCGGATTCTGCGCGAATACCCGATCACGCTCGGGCGCCTCCAGGGCCAAGGCCGGCGCGCGCTGCCGCTCAAAGCGGACTATGTGCTGGTGTACAGGAACCACAAGCTCGCGACCCTGGAGGCGAAGGCCTGGGCGAAGCTGCTGACCGAGGGAGTGATGCAGACCAAGGACTACGCCGGCCGGCTGTGCGTGCGTTTCGCCTATTCCAGCAATGGACAGGGATTCTACGAGATCGATATGGAGACGGGCGCCGAGTGCGAGCGTACGGGCTTTCCGTCGCCGGACGCATTGTGGGACCGGACCTTCGCGGCCCCCAACCGCTGGCGCGACCGGTTCGCGGCCGTGCCCTTCGAGGACCGGGGCGGCTACTTCCAGAGCCGCTATTACCAGGACATCGCCGCCGAGCGGGTGTTGGCGGCGATCGTCGCTGGACGGCTGCGTATCCTGCTCACGCTCGCGACCGGCACCGGCAAGACCTTCATCGCGTTCCAGATTGCCTGGACGCTCTTTCACAGCCGCTGGAACCTCGCCGACTGGACGCGTGACGGGGAGCCGACCCGCCGGCCGCGCATTCTGTTCCTCGCCGACCGCAACATCCTGGCGGATCAAGCCTACAACGCCTTCTCGGCTTTCCCCAAGGATGCGCTGGTGCGGATCGATCCCGCGGATATCCGCCGCAAGGGGCGAGTGCCGACGAACGGGAGCCTCTTCTTCACCATCTTTCAGACCTTCATGAGCGGACCGCCGAAAGACGGGCAGCCGTCACCCTGGTTCGGCGACTACCCGCCGGATTTTTTCGACTTCATCGTGGTCGACGAGTGTCACCGCGGCGGCGCGAACGACGAGAGCCAGTGGCGCGGCATCCTGGAACATTTCGCACCGGCCGTGCAGCTCGGACTCACCGCGACCCCCAGGCGGAAGGAGAACGGCGATACCTACGCCTATTTCGGCGAGCCGGTCTTCACCTATTCGCTCAAGGAGGGGATCAACGACGGGTTCCTCACCCCCTTCCGCGTGAAGCAGATTGCGACCACGCTCGACGACTATGTCTATACCCCGGACGATACCGTGGTCGAGGGCGAGATCGAGGCGGGCAAGCGGTACGAGGAACAGGACTTCAACCGGATCATTGAGATCCGTGAGCGGGAGCAGAAGCGCGTCGAGATCCTGCTGTCGCAGATCGACCCGCGCGAAAAGACCCTGGTGTTCTGCGCGAACCAGGCGCATGCGCTCGCCATCCGCGACCTCATCAATCAACTGAAGACCAGCGACGACCCCAATTACTGTCATCGGGTGACCGCGGACGACGGCGCCCTGGGCGAGCAGCACCTGCGCGATTTTCAGGACAACGAGAAGACCATCCCGACCATCCTCACCACGTCGCAGAAGCTCTCGACCGGGGTCGACGCGCGCAATGTGCGCCATATCGCGCTGCTGCGCCCCATCCGTTCGATGGTGGAGTTCAAGCAGATCATCGGCCGCGGCACCCGGCTCTACGACGGCAAGGACTATTTTACGATCCTGGACTTCGTGAAGGCGCACCACCATTTCAGCGATGCGCAGTGGGACGGAGAACCGGTCGCGCCCGAGCCCTGCGCGCGGTGCGGAGCGACCCCTTGTGTCTGCGGGAGCGCGGACCCCGAGCCCTGCGCCCGCTGCGGACGGTTGCCGTGTGTCTGCGTCAGGGAGCCGGAGACGCGCTGTCCGGTCTGTGGCGCGTTGCCCTGCGGCTGCGCGAAGAAGGTGAAGACGCGCGTGACACTCGCGGACGGCAAGGAGCGGGCGATCCAGAATACGCTGGTGACCTCCTTCTGGCACCCGGACGGGACGCCCATGTCCGCGCAGCGGTTCATGGAAGCGCTGTTCGGCCGGCTGCCGGCTTTCTTCAAGGACGAGGCGGAACTGCGCGCACTCTGGAGCCTGCCGGACACCCGCACGCGATTGCTGGCTGGACTGGCGGAACACGGCTTCGGTCAAGAACAACTCGCGCAGATGCAGCGGCTCATCGCGGCGGAGCACAGCGACCTGTTCGACGTGCTGGCTTACGTCGGCTACGCGGTGGCCCCGCTCACGCGCGCCGAGCGCGCGGCGCGGGCGAAGGTCATCATCAGTACACACTTTTCCACCCGGCAGCAAGTGTTCCTCGATTTTGTGCTGTCTCACTATGTGCGGAGCGGCGTCGAGGAGCTGAACCAGGAGAAGCTGGCACCGCTGCTGCGGCTCAAGTACCGTGGTTCCATCGCCGATGCGGTTGCGGATCTCGGGAGCGCGGCGGAGATCGGGCAGGTCTTCGCCGGGTTTCAAAAGTGGCTTTATGCCGACGAGGCGGCCTGAGTGGTGGATAGAGAACTGGTTTATCACTAATCGGACGAAGCAAGCATGGCATTTAACACTTACGATGGTGACATCGTCGCTTGGGCGAACGAGCAAGCGCAACTTCTGCGCGCCGGACTGTTCTCCCAACTTGACATTCAGCACATTGCCGAGGAAATCGAGGACGTGGGCAAGAGCGAAAAGCGCGAACTGGCGAGTCGGATGGCTGTGCTGTTAGCACACTTGCTGAAGTTTCAACACCAGCCGGAGCGTCAAAGCAAGAGCTGGCAGCGGACCATCAAAGAGCAGCGCAATGCAATTGCGATTTGTATCAAAAAGACACCCAGCCTTAAAGCTGAACTAACCGATACGGATTGGTGGTCTGGCGTCTGGTCCGATACGGTTGCAAAAGCGTCCGAAGGAACCGGTTTAGATGATTTTCCAGAGTCCTGTCCTTGGCCGATTGAGACGATTCTCGATGCCGCCTGGCTTCCGTCGCCCGTCAACCGCGCCGCTTGAACCAGCCCGTCAGGCTCAAGCGCTCACGGGCGGCGGGCATGACCTCATGCTCGAAACGGGCGCTGAGGAAGGTCACCAGGGTGCCGCCGATCGGCGCTACCTCCTCATAGTGGTCCGGCCGATCGGGATCGGTGTAGATGCGCAGGATGCCGCCGTCCGCCGGTTGCCAGTCGGGATTGAGGTAAAGAATGCAGGTCAGGGTGCGCAGTTCCACGCCGCGGAACTGGTCCAGATGGCGGCGATAGAATGAACCCGGCGGATAGATGGCAAGGTGGCCCTCGAAGTTGAAGAGGCCGAGGCAGAGGTCGCGATTGAGGGTCTGGCGCAGGTCTTCGAGTTGAGCCAGATAGGCGCCGATAGCGCCGTCGTGGGATTCGGGGTCCAGCCAGCAGACGCGATCCGAGCGGACGGCGGAGCGGACCGCCAGATCGGCGGCCCGGCCGACTCCGGCGGGTTTGAACGTCCCTTGGTGATCGAGCGTATTGGCCTGTACGCGCAGCGCATCGCATTGCGCGGCGGACAGGAATCCGCCGGTAAGACACCAGCCGGGTCCGGCGAGTGCGTCGGCGATGCGTGAAAAGGCCGCCGCGTCCGCGGCGGCCTGGGGCCTGTCAGCGACGTTCATATGTGTTCAATTGCCGGCCTCCGCGGGAACCTGATACAGCGTTTGGACGAGATCGGTAACGCCGCTGTCGAAGCCGACCTCGCAGTAGGCCAGATAGTAGTCCCACATCCGCCGGAAGCGCGCATCGTAACCGAGTGCGTCGATGGCCGACTCGGCCGCGTGGAAACTCCGGCGCCAGCGGCGCAGGGTCTCGGCGTAGTCGGCACCCGACCAGCGGCTTTCAAGGTGCACGAGCCCGGCCGCGCCGGCCGCGGACTGGAGCCGCTCCGGCGTGGGCAACATGCCGCCCGGAAAGATGTAAAGCTGGATGAAGTCGGCGGTGCGTCGATAGTTGGGGAAGTCGTCCTCGTTCATGGTGATGACCTGGAGCGCGATCCGCCCGCCCGGCCGGACCAATCGGCGCAGTGCACCGAAATAGACCGGCCAATAGGCCTCGCCCACCGCTTCCAGCATCTCGATGGAGACCACATGGTCGAACTGACCGCGGATGTCGCGGTAATCCTGCAGCCGCAGTTCCACCTGTTCGCCCAGCCCGGCGTCGGCGATGCGGGCATTGGCGTAGTCCAGTTGCTCCCGTGACAGGGTCACCCCGGTGACTTTGAGTCCGCGGCGCGCGGCGGCTTCGGCCAGCCCGCCCCAGCCGCAGCCGATCTCCAGGATGTGCTCGCCGGGCCGGGCGCCAAGGTCGTCGAGCAAACGCTCATACTTGCGCGCCTGGGCCTCCGCCAGTGGCTCAAGCGCTTGATCCGCGAACAAGGCAGCGGAATAGGTCATGCTCGGGTCCAGCCACAGCCGGTAGAACGCATTGCCCAGGTCGTAATGCCGGGCGATGTTGCGGCGGCTGTTGCGGCGATGATTGTCACGCAGCCGGTGCGTGAGCCGGTTGAACCAGCGCGACCAGGCCAAGCCTTTAGGACCCGCACCCAGATGCTCGGCATTGAACTGGAGCAAATCCAGCAGCACCGGCAGGTCGGGCGTGCGCCACTCACCCTCCATGTACGCCTCGGCAAAACCGATCTCACCGCGGATGACCAGCCGCCTGAGAAAGCGCCAGGGCCGGGTGATCACCAATTCACCCGTCGGGCCGGCGAACCGACCGCGGTACAGATCGGCACGACCGTCGGGGAAACGCAGCAGCAGACTCCCGAAGGCGAGATGACGGCAAAAGCCGCCGAACAGGCGCCCCACCCTGGCCGGACGATCCGGCACGGCCTGGGGCGGGCAATCGAGTATTTCCTCCGCAGACATCAGGTCACCTCCTCGGGGGGCAGCGCGGGCTTGGGATAATAGGTCGCGCCGCGCAGCCAAATCTTGAGGGCATGCCAGTGAATCAGGGCGACGACCTTGAGGGTGAGCAACGGGAAGGCGAGCGCCGCCCGTAACAGATTGGAATCGGTGAAGGCCCGCAGGTTGCCCCGCTGAACCGCGACCAGCATGAGCCGGTCGTCCTCGTATTCGTGGATGACGATGCTGGATTCGTCGCCGGCGCGGGCGAAGCGAAAGCGGTAATCCGCCGCCATGCCGACGAACGGCGAGACATGGAAGCCCTTGGCGCGCCCCTGACGCACCGGCCACTGCATGGGCTCGCCGTGCTCATGCAGCAGATAGCTATGGCGCTCACCGAAGGTGTTATGAACCTCGGCCAGGATGGCCAGCAATTCGTCCTTGGAGCCATAGCAGTACCAGGTGCTCATGGGGTTGAACCCGTAGCCGACCACCCGCGGCATACACTGGATCTCGATCCGACCGATGGGCAGCGCGAGCCCCAGCCGGGCGATATTGCTCATGAGCCAGTCACGCAGCGACGAGCCATCGCCGGCCCCATGATCGCGGTCGTGGAAGGCGAACAGATTGAAGCCGTTATGAGAGAACCAGCGATGCTGCCGCGCCAGGTCGCCGATCCGGTCCAGGTCCAGCAGCACGCTGAGCACCCTATAGACGAAACGGTACTGCACCGGGAAAAAACGCCGATGCATCACCTCTCCGAACAGGAGCTGTCCGGCGGGGGCGGTCATGGACCCACCGGCTGCGGCACGGCCGCGGCATCGGGGGCCGTCCGGGCTGGGGCGTCGGCGCGCGCGGTCGCCCAAGGGACCGATACCCCAAGGCCGCCGGCCACGTCGACCGCCGCCCGCAGACCGTCCTCATGGAAGCCGAACCCCAGCCAGGCGCCGCTGAACCACAGCCGGGAGCGGCCCTGAATCTCGTGCATCCGGCCCTGAGCGGCGATGGCCGCCGTGTCGAAGACCGGGTGGTCGTACTCCATCCGCGCGATGACCCGATCGGCCCGCGGCGGCTCCACCGGGTTGAGGCTGACAAAGCAGTCTTGATCCGGGGGCAAATCCTGGAGGCTGTTCATCCAATAGGTCACGGTTACTGCACCGGTCGGCGCGACGCCGGGGCCGCGCAGGTAGTTCCAGGAGGACCAGACGCGGCGGCGCCGCGGCATCAGCGCCGGGTCCTGATGCAGATAGACGCGATTGCGCTGATAGCGGAAGCACCCGAGCAACTCGCGCTCCACTGGGGACGGGTCTTCGATCATCGCCAGGGCCTCGTCGCCGTGACAGCCCAGCACCAGGTTGTCGAACACCAGGCGTTCGCCCTGAAGCGTTTCCACCTCCACCCCGTCCGCGGTGCGTCGGACCCGCTGCACCTCCGCGGCCGTGCGCACGGTGCCGCGCATCTGATCCAACAGGCGCCGGACATAGGCTTGACTGCCGCCGGTCACGGTCCGCCACTCGGGTCGGTTACTCAGATCCAGCAGGCCGTGATTATTGAAAAAGCGGGCGAAGGATAGGAACGGGAAGGCACGCATTTGCTGGGTCGGACAGGACCAGATGGCCGCCGCCATCGGCAGGAGATAATGCGCGGCGAAGCGTTCCGAGTAACCCCCGCGCTCCAGGAACTCACCCAGCGACAGGCGATCGAGCGCGCGGCGCTCCAGAAACGCCTTGGCCTCACGGTTGAAGCGCAGAATCTCGGCCAGCATCCACAGGAACTTCGGATTCAGCAGGTTACTGCGCTGACCAAAGAGCCCGTTGAGATCCGACCCCGCGTACTCCACCCGCCCCCCGTCGAGACTGGCCGCGAAGGACATGGTGGTCGGGTAGGAGGTCACGCCCAAATGATCGAACAGACCGCACAGCAATGGATAGTTGCGATCATTGAAGACCATGAAACCAGTGTCGACCGGGAAGGCCCCCGCCGGATGATCGACCGTCAGGGTGTTGGTGTGGCCGCCCACGTAGGCGTTACGTTCCAGTAAGGTCACCTCATAGCGCTGGTCCAGCAGCCAGGCAGCCGCCAGCCCACCGATTCCGCCCCCGACAACCCCGATCGTTCGTATCGACACCGAGACACTCCCCCAGTCCAGTCGCTTAAGGACTTGACGCAATCCCACAAGCGCACCATGCACTTGTCCAGGTTCCGACCAATATTGAAACCGCGGGCCGCGAGTACAAGGGGGCCGGCGGGTCCGCGCGACCGCACCGGATGTTGCCTGGGTCGATCGCAGCCCCATGTTCATCAGCCGCGTCACCACCTTTGCGACCCAACCTGGCAGGACTTACCATGAAAATCGCGCGCCTGATCGACACCGCCGGTCAGATCCACTACGGCTCACCGAGCACGCCGGGACAAGCCCGACGCCTGGCCGGCAGCCTTTACGAGGGACTCACCGAAACCAGCGAGACCCTGACCGTCGCGCGCTGGCTGGCACCCGTGCTGCCCGTCAACATTTACGGCATCGGCCTGAACTACCGCGCCCACGCCATCGAAACCGGGGCGGCGCTGCCGGAAACGCCGGTTGTCTTCATGAAGCCGACGACGACGATTGCCAATCCGGGGGACGCGATTCCCCTGCCGCTCGCCTGCGAGCATGGCCCGGAGGTGGACTACGAGGCGGAACTCGCCGTGCTGATCGGCCGCACCGCGCGCGACGTGCCGGTCGCGCACGCGCTCGACTACATTCTGGGCTACACCTGTGCCAACGATGTCTCCGCCCGCCGCTGGCAAAAGCAAGGGGGCGCGGGCCAGTGGATTCGCGGCAAGAGCTTCGACGGATTCTCTCCGCTGGGTCCCTGGCTGGTCACCGCGGACGCGGTTCCGGACCCCCAGGATCTGGAGGTGACCTGCACCCTCAACGGTGAGCGCGTCCAGACCGGCAACACCAGCGACATGATCTTCAGCGTGGCCGAAGTCATCGCCTTCCTGAGCCGGGACACCACGCTGCTCCCCGGCACCCTGATCCTGACCGGCACCCCGCCCGGCGTCGGGATGGCGCGTAATCCGCCGCGCTACCTGAGCGATGGGGATCAGGTCGTGGTCGAGATCGCCGGCATCGGCGCTTTGGCGAATCCGGTCCGCCAGACGATGCCGTAGACACTCGACCGCCGGTCACCGGGGTGACTCGACCGGCGGCGGACGCTTTAGCAGACGGCGCCGCGTCCGGCCGGAGCCTCGATCTCCATGATTGCGCGGGTCCGGCGTTATCCGGACTTCGCCTCAGGTGGGTGTCGGCAACTTCAGAACGGCGGTTCGCCGGGCGGCCGCGGCGTCCAGACATTCGTGTAGGGGTACGGCAGGGCGCGCCCCAGCGGCAGGTAGCCGAAGATGATCTCGCCCTTGGTGCCGTCATTCAGTGACAGTTGGCCGATGCCGTTGCGGCCGGTCTGGTCCAGGATGAGGTCCGCCCAGCCGGCACGCCCGTCGTCGCAATAGACATCATAGAGCGCATCCCGCGATCCGGCATGGGCATCAAACGATCCGCGGCAGGCGTTCTTACCGCTGGAAACCTCAAAACGCCCTGCGAAGGGCTGCGAGGCGTAGGTTCCCATGTAAAATGTGCCGTCCATCGACACCGCGAAGGGGCCCGAGGTGGATTGACCGGGGGGGAGGTCGTCAGCGTGCGGCTCCTCGAAATAGTCCAGGACACTGCTCAAACAGGACGGGTAACTCTCCAGGTCAACGTGGGCGCAGAGCAGTTCACCATAGTCTTCGGCCGAGACGTAGGTGGCAAGGCCTCCGATGTGACCAGGCAAGGTGGTACCACAGCCGCCAAGTAGCGGGGCCAGAACCAAGATCGTGGTCGTCAGGATGAGTCTATGCATGGGTTTTGGCCTCAGCACAAGGTCCCCGGTCCGTTTCACCGACGCGTCTGTAACTCAGCGGGGCGTGGCCGCCGGTGCGCGCACCTTCGCAGTGTACCCGCACCGGGGTCTGGATGGTATGTCGGCGCGTTGCCGCTTCTCACATGACAAGCGCGGAGAGATGCGCTGACGCACCGATAGGGCTAAAGTTAAGGATGACAGTTGAGTCGTGAAGCACGGACGGGCGTTACACTAGCCGGCAGCCCGGACCAGTGGTCCCCGTCACCCGCCATTTTTTCATTATCGGGGTCACCCTGATGAGGCCATCGTCAGCCAATGCCGCGTTTGGAACCAGGCCGTATTTCATGGCGGCGGTCTCCATCACCCTGCTTCTCGCCACCGCGGGATGCACCCGTTCACTCTTTTCCGAGGACCTGTCCCGGCGGGTCGCCGAGAACGCCTGCATCAACCGCTGCCAGAACATCAAGGACCAGTGCGACGCCGACGCCCGCTTCGACTATCAACAGTGCCAGGCCGGCTATGAGGCAGCCCAGCGCACCTTGCGCTGGTGTAACGCCTCCGATCAGGAAAACTGCGGCTACCCCTGGTGGTCGTGCAGCGAGAATCTCTACGGCTTCTGCACCAACCGCTACTGGGAGTGCCACACCGCCTGCCGGCGACCGCGGAGCTAGTACCCCGGTTCCAACTTCAACCGCGACGTCATTCCGGCAGGATGCCGGAATCCGGTGCCATAGATGGTCGCTCGCCGACGCTATGGATTCGCAGGATTCACTGGAACGGGGTACCAGCCCGCTCCACATCCTTCCCGGCCGGAGCGCGACACGCCGCGACTCCGCCGCTGGCCCGCCCCTACCCCATAAGGGTTGTTTATGGTTTAGCCAGGAACCATAATGCTGCAATGCACAAAAAGGCACTGGGGCGACGCTCAACGCCGCCCCCCGCCCTGAACTGCCCTCGCGGCAGGGGAACTGAATGTATGAACCACATCTGGTCGAACATGAAACCAATCACCTGAACCCGGCGCCTCAGGCGCTGAACCTGCGTATCCGCCCCTCCGGAGCCGCCGACCGGGAACGGCTCAAGACGTGCTTCGAAGCGCTCTCGCCCGAGTCGCGGCGCCTGCGCTTCTTTGCCAGCAAACCCAACCTCAGCGACGCGGAACTTGACCTCTTTGCCAACGCCGACGGCTGGGATCACATCGCCGTTGCGGCGGTCCGACTGGACGACCAGGGCCGGGAGATCGAAACCCTGGGTTTCGCCCGGTGTATCCGTCTCGCCCCTGGGGGTGACTGCGCGGAGTTCTCGATTACCGTGGCGGACGCCGCTCACGGTCAGGGCGTCGGCACCGCCATGTCCCGCCAACTGCTGGAACTGGCCCGGGCGGCCGGCGTCCGGCACCTGCGGTTCGAGGTGTTGGCCGAGAATACGCCGATGCGCAAACTCGCCTTGGCGATCGGCGGTAAGCCGGATTGGACGGGAGATGGTATCGTCGAATACGACTGCGAACTGCTGCCGTCGGTCAACCCGCACCGCAGTCTGCCCTGGTTCGCCAGCCCGCATCGACTGCTCAGCGCCTACGTGGATCTGTGGCTTGCCTCGCTCGATCGCGGCCTGCACGCGGCGCGGACCGCCCAGCAGGGGTTTGCCCACTGGCTGGATGCGTAGTCAGGCCATCCTGGCCTGACACCGTCAGGGCTGGAAGCCCTGACGACAGACGGATCTGACCCGAGGCCGACGCTATAGCGGGCGGCGGTGCTGCTTCCGGCTGAAGCCTCGACATCCTTGGGCTCGCCGGATGCGTAGTCAGGCCATCCTGGCCTGAGACCATCAGCGCTGGAAGCCCTGACGACGCGCGCCGCTGACCGGAGGCCGACGCTTTAACGGGCGGCGGTGCTGCTTCCGGCTGAAGCCTCGACCTCCGGTTATCTTGTAGCCGAAACGATGATCAAGACCTCCCGCCGCACCGGTCGGGCACACCCCCGACCGACCGGGCGGCGGCAGGCGCGGCCTCCATGACGAAATTGTCACCCCAGCCAACTAGCGGCGGCCATCACTGGCCCATACATTGACCAATCATCGCAGTCGATTACCGGAGACCTCATGCACCGACGCGCGCTCGCACTCAGCCTGCTCATCGTTCCGCTCCTGACGGCCGCGCCGGCGTTCGCCGACGCCCCCAAGGTCTTCGAGCGGCGGCTCGACAACGGGCTCAAAATCCTGGTCAAGCCGGACCACCGCGCCCCGATCCTGACCACTCAGGTCTGGTACAAGGTGGGGGCGAGTTATGAGTACGGCGGCATCACCGGCGTCTCGCATATTCTCGAACACATGATGTTCAAGGGCACCCAGACCCGCGGCCCCGGCGAGTTTTCGCGCATCATCGCGGAGAACGGCGGTGAGGAGAATGCCTTTACCGGGTCGGACTACACCGCTTACTACCAGAATCTGGCGAGCGACCGGCTGGAGGTCTCGTTCGCGCTGGAGGCCGACCGGATGCGCAATCTGGCGCTGGACCCGGCGCAGTTCGCCAAGGAGCTGGAAGTCGTCAAGGAAGAGCGTCGCATGCGCACCGATGACGACCCCCAGTCGCTCACCTATGAGCACTTCGACGCGACGGCCTTTCTCGCGTCACCCTACGGCAACCCGGTGATCGGCTGGCCCGGCGACCTGGAGCAACTCACGGCAGAGGATTTGCGCACCTGGTATCGCCTCTGGTACGCGCCCAATAACGCGACCCTGGTGGTTGCCGGCGACGTGGACCCGGATCAGGTGTTCGCCCTGGCGGAACAGTATTTCGGGCCGCTCAAGGCGGAAACGGTCGCCCCGCCCAAGACCCGCGCCGAGCCGGAACAGGTGGGCGAGCGGCGTATCCGGGTCAAGGCGCCGGCCCAGGAGCCCTACCTGCTGATGGGCTATAAGACACCGGCCATCGCGGATGCCGCGGAGGCGTGGGAGCCCTTTGCCCTGGAGGTCCTGGCTTCGGTCCTGGACGGCGGCAGCAGCGCGCGCCTGACCCGCGAACTGGTGCGCGGTAGTCAGATCGCCGCCTCCACCGGCGCCTCTTACAGCGCGACCTCACGGCTGCCGGGGCTCTTCCTGTTCGACGGCGTACCCGCCAAAGGACACGACATTCCGGCCCTGGAGCAGGCCCTGCGCGCCCAGATCGAGCGACTTGCGCAGGAGCCGGTCGATCCGGCCGAGTTGGAGCGGATTCGCACCCAGTTGATCGCCGGCAAGATCTTCGCCAAGGATTCAGTCTTCGCCCAAGCCATGGAACTCGGACAATTGGAGAGTGTGGGACTGCCCTGGACCCTGGCCGATCAATACGTCGACCGGCTGTCCGCGGTGACCCCGGAGCAGGTCCAGGCGGTCGCCCGCAAGTACCTGACCCCGGACCGGCTCACGGTCGCGGTCCTCGATCCCCAGCCGCTCGCCGGCAACCAACCACCACGCGCCCCGGCAGGGCTCGGAGGGCATGACAATGTACGTTAACCATCCAATGAATACATTGGACTTTGAACTGTTGCCCCCTGGCCGCGAACGGTCGGCAACCCTGCCGCGGGCCGGCCTCGCCGCCGTCTTGCTGCTGCTGATCGGCATGGTCCAGGCCGGACCGCAGATCCAAACCTGGCAAACCGGCAATGGCGCCCGGGTGCTGTTCGTGGCCGCTCCGGAATTGCCGATGGTGGACGTGCGGGTCGTCTTCGACGCCGGCAGCGCCCGCGACGGCGCGCAGCCGGGGCTCGCCGCCTTCACCGCCGGCATGTTGACGGAAGGCGCCCGCGACTGGGACGCCGACACCATCGCTCTGCGCATGGAGAACGTCGGCGCCAGCCTGAGCGCGTCCGCCGACCGGGATCTGGCCGCGGTCGCCATCCGCAGCCTGACCCAGGAGCCGGCGCTGGGGACCGCGGTCGAGACCCTGGCCGGCGTGCTGACGGCCCCGACCTTTCCGCCGACCGACCTGGAGCGGGAGCGCGAGAACGCCCTGATCGGCCTGCGCCAGGCGCAGGAGCAACCCGCCAAGGTTGGCCAGAAGGCCCTGTTCCAGCAGGTGTTCGGCACCCACCCCTATGCCTCGGACCCGGCCGGCACCGAGGACGCGATCCGCGCCCTCACCCGCGCCGACCTGCAAGCATTCCACCAGCGCTATTTCACCGGATCCAATGCCGTGGTCGCCATCGTCGGCGCACTGGACCAACCCGCCGCGCAGGCCCTGGCCGAGCGGGTGGTCGGCGGTCTGCCGGCCGGTGAGCGGCCCCCGGCCCTGCCGCCGGTCGCCGACCTCGCCACCGCCGCGGTCGAGCGGATCACCTTCCCGTCGAGCCAGACCCATGTCCTGGCCGGTCAGCCCGGCATGGCCCGCGGCGATCCGGACTACTTCGCGCTCTATCTGGGCAATCACATCCTGGGCGGCAGCGGCCTGGTCTCGCTGCTGATGAATGAGGTCCGGGAGAAGCGCGGGCTGTCCTACAGCACCTACAGCTATTTCGTCCCCATGGCCAAGCCGGGCCCCTTCCTGATGGGCCTGCAGACCAAGAACGCCCAGGCGGACCAGGCGCGCACGGTCATGATCGACACGCTCAAGCGCTTCGCTACCGAGGGTCCGACCGAGGAGCAAGTCAGTGCCGCCAAAAAGAATGTCACCGGCGGCTTCCCGCTGCGCATCGCGGAGAACTCGGACATCATCCAATATCTGGCGGTGATCGGGTTCTACGGGCTGCCGCTCGACTATCTGGACCGCTTCACCGATCGCATCCAGGCCGTGACCGCCGAGCAAATCCGCGACGCCTTCGCCCGCCGAGTCCACCCGGACCGACTGGCCATCGTCACTGTCGGCGGCGACGCCGAGACCGCTCAAGTCCCCGCGACCGGTGACCCGGGCTAAGGCGCCGGGCCGATCCCCGGCCGGGTCCGGCGGCGGCGCCGGGCGATTGCGCATCATCGGCGGCCGCTACCGGGGCCGTCGCCTGCCCATCCCCGATCAGCCGGGATTGCGGCCGACCGCCGACCGGGTACGCGAGACGCTGTTCAACTGGCTGGCACCGGTGCTGCCGGGCGCGCGCTGCCTGGATCTCTTCGCGGGCAGCGGCGCCATCGGATTCGAAGCCGCCTCGCGCGGCGCCGGTGAAGTGGTGTTGATCGAACGTAACGCGGCGGTCGCCCGGCAATTGCGCGCCAATCTCCTGACGCTCGCGGCGCCGCGGGTCAGCATCATCCAGGCGGACGCGCTGGCTTGGCTGGCCGCCGACGCCACACCCTTCGATCTGGTGTTCATCGATCCACCCTTCGCCGACGACCTGCTGGCCCCGGCCTGCGCGCGACTGGCCGACGGCGGCTGGCTGGCGCCCGGCGCGCGGGTCTATCTGGAAACCGCGGCGCGTGCCGGTTTCCCGCCGCTCCCCGCGGGTTGGGAGCTGATTCGGGACAGCACCGCCGGCCAGGTCCGCTTTGGGATCGCACTGATCCAACCGACCGCGGGGATCGCGTCGGACTGAAACCGCAGGCGGCCCGGCCGGACGCACGGGGCCGATGACGATCGATGCCCCCGGCGCCGCGCCTGTGCTATCGTGCCGCACCTTTCGCGGTAGCGGCCCCCGGCCGCGTCGGCTCACCCATACCGGAGTCTCGATCCTTGCGCAGCGTGGTCTATCCCGGAACCTTTGATCCCATCACGAACGGTCATACCGACCTGATCCAACGCGCGGCCCGGCTGTTCGACCGGGTGGTAGTCGCGGTCGCGGCGGATACCCACAAGGCCCCCACGTTCTCGATCGAGGAACGGGTCGACATGGTGCGGGAGGTCGTCGGCACGGTACCGGGCGTGGAGGTGGTCTCCTTCAGCGGCCTGCTCGTCACCTTCACCCGCCATCTGGATGTCGGCGTGATCATGCGCGGCCTGCGCGCCGTGTCGGACTTCGAGTTCGAGTTCCAGTTGGCCGGCATGAACCGCCGCATGGCCCCGGATATCGAGACCTTGTTCCTGACGCCGGCCGAGCAGTACGCCTATATTTCGTCGTCCCTGGTCCGCGAGATCGCGCGGCTGAAGGGGGATGTATCCACCTTCGTCGCCCCGAACGTTCAGGCTGCATTACGCGCGCGGTTTGGCTAACATCTGCGCCGCAGGAACCCGATGGACGGTGGGACAGGCACCGCTCGCAAACCATTGCCGACGGTTTGTCGCGGACCGGAAGGCCGCTCGGGTATGCTGCGCCGGCGCGAACGCCAAGCCAATACAACCGATAAGCGCATCCTGTGTTTTTTCACCAAGAGGAGTCATCCCATGTCACTACTGATCACCGACGAATGCATCAACTGCGACGTATGCGAGCCCGAGTGCCCCAACGGCGCCATCTCCCAGGGCGACGAGACCTATGTGATCGACCCGGACCTCTGCACCGAGTGCGTCGGCCACTATGAGACCTCCCAGTGCGTCGAGGTTTGCCCGGTCGACTGCATCATCAAGGACCCGAACCACGAGGAAACCGAGGCCGAATTGCAGGCCAAGTACGACCGCATGAAAGCGGCCTGAGGATCGGCACCGCCCTGACGGTGCCCGTCATGCCGCCGTCCCCGCTGGGGTGCCGCCTGGCGCCCCTCGGTATTTTTCTGGCCATCTGTCTCATCGGCCAATCACCGGCCGCTGAGCAGACAGGGCCGCCGCGCGCTGCGGTTGCCTCAGCCCACCCGGCAGCGACGCGCGCCGGGATCGATATCCTTGCCGCCGGCGGCAACGCCTTCGATGCGGCGGTTGCCGTCGGCGCCGCCCTGGCCGTCGTCGAGCCCTACAGTTCCGGTCTGGGCGGGGGCGGCTTCTGGCTGCTCCACCGGGCGGCGGACGCACGAACGCTCATGATCGACGCACGTGAGCGCGCCCCGCTGGCCGCTCACCGGGCGATGTACCTCGACGACCAAGGCCAATTCGTACCCGAACGGGCACTCGACGGTCCACTCGCGGCCGGCATCCCCGGTCTGCCGGCCGCCCTCACCCACCTGAGCACCCGGTACGGACGCCTGCCCCTGGGCACGACCCTGGCCCCAGCCATCGCGCTGGCGCGGGATGGTTTCGCGGTGGATCGGGTCTATCGGGACTATGCCGCCTTCCGGCGCGACACGCTGCGCGCGTCGCCCGCCGCCGCGACGCAGTTCCTGGTCGATGGCGAACCACCACCACCCGGTCATCTGCTTCGTCAGCCGGATCTGGCCGCCACCCTGGATGCACTGGCTCGGGAGGGACAGGCCGGCTTCTACGCCGGACCCATCGCCGAGCGGCTGGTGGCGGCGGTCAGGGCCGGCGGCGGCATCTGGACCGCGGACGACCTGCGTGACTATCAGGTCATCGAGCGCGCGCCCATCAGCGGCACCTACCGCGGCTGGCACCTGGTCAGCGCGGCTCCGCCATCCTCCGGCGGCGTGCTTCTGCTCGCCATGCTGAACATGCTCGACACCCTGGATGCCGTCGCCCTGACCGGGGCCGAGCGGACCCACGCCTTGGTGGAGGTGATGCGCCGCGCCTACCGCGACCGCGCCCGCTCTCTCGGCGATCCCGACCAAACGGCCGTGCCCGTGGACCGGCTCACCCACCCCCTTTATGCGGCCGGGCTGATCCGCGATTTCGACCCGCGCCGGGCCACCCCGAGCCGCCTGGCTGACCTGGACTGCGAACCCTGGACCGAGCGCAGCCCAGCGGACCAGACGCCGCCCGAAGGTCACCACACCACCCATTTCTCCATACTCGATCGGGACGGCAACCGGGTGGCCGCCACTCTGAGCATCAACTACCCCTTCGGCTCGGGGTTCGTCGCCCCCGGCACCGGCGTCCTGCTGAATGACGAAATGGACGACTTCTCCGCTCAACCCGGCGTCCCCAACGTCTATGGCCTGGTGGGCGGGGAGGCCAATGCCATCGCCCCCGGCCGCCGCATGCTCTCCAGCATGTCGCCCACCTTTCTGGAGTCCGAGCAAGGCATCGCCATCCTCGGCACCCCCGGCGGCAGCCGCATCATCACCATGGTCTTGCAAAGCGTGCTGGCCGTCACCGAGGGTGCGCCGGTGACCGACTGGGTCACCCGGCCGCGCATCCACCATCAATTCCTGCCGGACCGCATTCAGTTCGAGCCGGACGCGCTCAGCGCTGCGGACCAGGCCGCGCTCGCGGCCAAGGGTCATCGGCTGGAGCCGCTGCAACGGCCGTTCGGCAATATGCAGGCCATCTTCTGGGACCGGGCGCACGAACGGGTGCAAGCCGCGAGCGACCCGCGCGGCATCGGCAGCGCTTGGGTCGAGTAACGCCGCCACCGGCCTGAACGTCGCGTAGCGCCCCGGTGCGCGTTGTATCCCCGTGGGATCGGTGTCAGAAACCCGGCGCGTCGGTCGCGGGTGGACAACCGACCTGCGCCACGCGGACAGTCCAGGCATTTGCATCGACATCCCAATGCAATTCCATTAGGCTTTGACGGTCTTTGCAGGATACACCTATGCCACGAATCTTCGACAACATCGAAAATTGCCTCCTGCCCGCCCTTCAAGCAACCTTGCTTGCGGGGGAGCGGGCCGACTTTTGTGTGGGTTACTTCAATCTCCGTGGTTGGCGTTACCTCGCGGACTATGTCGGGCGTTGGGCCGGCGGCGACAGCCAATGCTGTCGCCTCCTCATTGGCATGCAAGCCGCGCCCTCGGACGAATTGCGCAAGGCGCTGCGGATGCGCGAGCAAGAGGAGTCACTCGATAATCAATCCGCGCTCCGCGAGAAACGCCGCTTGGCCGAGGACTTTCGGCGGCAGCTTACGTTCGGCATTCCAACCAATACCGATGAGGCGGCGCTCAGACAGCTTGCTGTCCAACTTCGCGCCAAGCAACTCTTCGTCAAGATCTATCTCCCTTATCCGCTTCATGCCAAGCTCTACCTGGTTCATCGTCAGGACAGCAATAGCCCAATGACGGGATTTGTCGGAAGCAGCAACCTGACATTTGCGGGTCTTGCCCATCAGGGAGAGTTGAATCTGGATGTGCTGGAGCACGATGCCTGCAATAAGCTGGCGGATTGGTTTGAAGATCGCTGGCGCGAGCGCTGGTGCATCGATATCTCCAAAGATCTGGCAGACATCATCGAGGAGAGTTGGGCCGCAGATCGCTTGGTGCCCCCCTATCATGTCTATCTGAAGATGGCGTACCACCTGGCGCAAGAGGCACGCGCCGGACTCGCAGAGTTCCGCATTCCGGCCATCTTCGGCGACACGTTGTTCGAGTTTCAGGTCGCGGCCGTCAAGATCGCGGCGCACCATCTCAACAAGCGTCATGGCGTGTTGATTGGTGATGTCGTGGGTTTGGGCAAGTCGATGATGGCTACCGCGCTGGCCAAGATCTTCGAGGATGACCATGGGACTGCAACGCTGATCATCTGCCCGAAGAACCTCGTCCCAATGTGGGAAGACTATGTTCACCGCTACCAACTCCACGCAAAGATCGTTTCACTATCCAGAGTCATCAACGAACTTCCCGAAAAGACCCGCCGCTACCGGGTGGTGCTCATTGATGAGTCACACAATCTGCGCAACAAGGAGGGGAAACGCTGGGCCGTCATACGAGACTACATCGATCGCAACGACAGTCATTGCATCCTGCTTTCAGCGACGCCCTATAACAAGACGTATCGGGATCTGTCCGCTCAGCTCGCGTTGTTTCTGAAGGAAGATATCGATCTCGGAATCCGGCCGGAGCGCCTTATTGCCCAGTTGGGCGGCGAGCATGAGTTCATCCGACGGCATCAGTGTCCTGTGCGTTCACTGTCCGCTTTTGAGAAAAGCGAAGATTCGGACGACTGGCGTGATCTTATGCGCCTTTACATGGTGCGGCGGACCCGCGGCTTCATCATGCAGAACTATGCCGAGGAGGATGCGCAAGGACGCTATCTTCGGTTCCCGGATGGAACCAAATCGTACTTTCCCAAACGCGTTCCCAAGAACATCAAGTTCCGCATCGACGACACTGATCCGAAGGACCCCTACGCCCGCTTCTATTCGGCGCCCGTCGTCGATGCGATCAATGCGCTGCAACTGCCTCGCTATGGCCTGGGCAACTACCTGGCGCCCAAGCCCAAGACGCTGCCAACGTCGCACCAGGAACGCATCATTGAGGGGTTGTCCCGCGCCGGCACACGCCTCATGGGGTTCTGTCGCACCAACCTGTTCAAACGCCTGGAGAGCGCCGGGCCGGCCTTCCTGCTGTCGATCGAACGCCACATCCTGCGCAACTTTATCGTACTGCATGCCATCGAGAACGGCTTGGAGGTTCCGCTTGGAACGCAAGGCGCGGAACTGCTCGATACGCGCTATTACGACGAGGATGCCGATGACCTGCGGATTGCCGCGGCGATTGAAGAGAACGACGACGACACGAGCGACGACACAACAGCCGAAATCTCGATCGACAATGGTCTGCGAACCGAGGCCGATTATCGCCACCGGGCCGCACAAGCCTATTCCGCCTATCGCGGGCCGTACAAGAACCGGTTCAAGTGGCTGCCCAGCACGCTGTTCATTCCCGCACTTGCCGACGATCTGCTTGCCGACGCGCGCGCACTCCTTGGGGTGTTGGCAATCTGCGGCGATTGGGATCCAGACCAGGACACCAAACTGGCCGAGCTACTCAAGCTCATCGGCAAAAAGCACGCGCAAGAAAAGCTCCTGGTCTTTACTCAGTTCGCGGATACCGCTCGCTACCTCTCAGAGCAGATCAGTTCGCGGGGCGTGCAGCGCATCGTCGAAGCGACTGGACAAACAGCCGACCTCACGGAGGTGATCTGGCGCTTCTCACCCGACTCCAACGACAAACGGGAGCGGATTTCCGCTGCGGATGAGCTGCGTGTCCTGATTGCCACTGCTGTCCTTTCCGAGGGACAGAATCTTCAGGACTGCGCTATCGTTGTCAACTACGATCTGCCGTGGGCCATCATCCGACTTATTCAGCGCGCCGGTCGCGTGGACCGCATCGGCCAGCGCGCGGATCGCATCCTTTGCTACTCCTTCGTCCCTGCCCAAGGCGTCGAGCGCCTCATCCGTTTGCGCCAACGGGTTCGTCAACGCCTGATCGAGAACGCGGAAGTCGTTGGCTCAGACGAGACATTCTTTGATGATGATGACAATGATCAAGCCATCCGTGATCTCTACACAGAAAAGAACGGTATCCTGGACGACGACGGCGATACCGAGGTGGACCTGGCCTCCTATGCCTATCAGATCTGGAAGAACGCAACCGATGCCGATCCAAGCCTGACGGCCAAGGTCGAGGCTCTGCCAGACGTCGTTTACGCGACCAAGAACCACCAACCGGCCATTGGATCGCCGGCAGGTGTCCTGGTCTATACGCGAACCCCCCAGGGAAATGACGCGCTTGCCTGGATGGACGAATCCGGCCAGGCAGTCACCCAGTCTCAGCTCGCCATTCTCAAGGCCGCTGCCTGCTCCGCCGACACCCAGGCATTGCCGCGCATGGAGCAGCACCACGCCCTGACCGAACAGGGCATCGCGCACATCATGGAGGAAGAGCAATCGGTTGGCGGTGCGCGCGGACGTCCATCCGGCGCACGCTTCAAGACCTACGATCGCATCAAGCGCTACCGCCAGAGCTTGGGCGACCACCGGGATCTCTTCATCACCGACGAGCATGTCCGTCAAATTGACCGTGTTCTGGAGGAGATCTATGGCTACCCCTTGTTCCAAAGCGCCACCGATATGCTCAATCGTCAGATCAAAGGCGGTATCGATGACCACAAGCTCGCGGAGCTGGTTCTAAACCTTCGGCAAGAAGGGCGTTTGTGCCTGATCTCGGACCAGGACGAGGTACCTGAGCCGCGGCTGATCTGCACGCTGGGCCTGACCGCATCGGGCACCTGAACGGAAGAAGACCGTGCCCATGAACGACTGGGGCGGCTGCTTCGTCGTCCTCACCGAGACCAAGACCCGAGTCAAACGGCCATGACCTACCTCGATTCCACCCGCTTTCAGAAGTTACTCAAGGATTTCAAGCTGGAGCAACTCTTCAACGAGCTGGGTTGGGACCACGCAACGCTGGGTCCGCAGTCGATCGATGCCAACAGCGAGGGCTTCGTCCTCACGCCACTCGCACAGAAACGCGGGGTGGTCGTATTCCGCTGCACGCCCGATCAAAATGGGCGGATTCCGCCCCGGCCCATGCAACTCAAAATCGAGAAGCTGGCCACCCAAATCGCCCATGAACACCTGCTGGTCTTTGCGGATGCCGCTCAGACGACCCTCACCTGGCTGTGGGTCGCGCGCGTCCCCGGCCAACCACTGACCACCCGCACTCACACCTGGCACCAGGGGACGAACGGCGAGGCCTTGCGGCAGAAGCTCGAACAGATCGTCTGGTCACTCGAAGACGAGGAAGCCATCACCCTGACCGATGTGATCACCGGGCTGCGCCGGGCCTTCGACCGCGACAAGGTCTCGAAGAAATTCTACGAGCGCTTCAAGACCGAGCATCAGGCGTTCAACAGCTTCATCACGGGCCTCGCCGACGCCGCGCACCGGGATTGGTATGCCTCGCTGATGCTCAATCGGCTGATGTTCGTCTATTTCATCCAGCGCAAAGGCTTTCTGGACGGCAACACTCACTACCTGACAGACCGGCTGCGGCGGATTCGGGATGAGCGGGGCAAGAACCAGTTTCACTCGTTCTACCGCGTCTTTTTGTGCCGCCTTTTTCACGAGGGATTGAACCAACCGAAACAGGCGCGCGCGGGCGATCTGTCGGCCCTCGTTGGCGAGGTCCCGTACCTCAACGGCGGTCTGTTCGATTTTCACGAATTGGAATCCGCCAATCCGGACATCGACATCCCCGATACGGCCTTCGAGCGGCTGTTCGCCTTCTTCGATAGCTACGACTGGCATCTTGACGACCGGCCGCTCCGGGCCGGCAATGAGATCAACCCCGATGTGCTCGGCTACATCTTCGAGAAATACATCAACCAGAAGCAGATGGGGGCCTA
>Ga0247840_10002492_pt1 | contig 32736 bp, 27 predicted proteins | sample LaCruzMarch2015__FD_192404 | JGI IMG/M metagenome (GOLD analysis project Ga0247840, IMG submission 192404) | Freshwater microbial communities from meromictic Lake La Cruz, Castile-La Mancha, Spain - LaCruzMarch2015_17m | ecosystem: Environmental > Aquatic > Freshwater > Lake | place: Spain...
GCCTCGGCCTCGACACGCTGTTCCGCTTCCCGTCTGGCTTGTGCCTCGGCCTCGGCCCGCTGCCGGTCCTCCCGCCAACCGGGGTGTACGAAGTCGGCATAGACCGGGTCGTCGCGCAGCGCCTCGGACCTGGGTTGGGTGCACAGGTCAGCCAGGCGGAATTGCAGCCCGGGCAGCACCTGCGAGCGGATCACGCCGTCTTGCGGGGCAATGGGCACATAGAGTCCCGCGGGCGTGCGGGTAAAGAAAGCCTGGCGCTCGGGCTCGCGGTGCAGGATGAAATACTCGCGCACGCCCCCGGCGGCGTATTCGGCCTTCTTGGTCACCAGGTCGCGCTCGAGGCCGCGGTGGTCCTGGTCCGACAGGGCCTCGACACAGAGGTCGAAGACGCCGTGATAAGAGACATCCAGGGGCAACAAGGGTTGGGGGTTGTCGTTGCAAACGACGCCGAAGTCGGGTTTGCGGATGACGGTCCCGGTCGGCAGGGGCAGCCGGAAGCCCATCTCCAGGGCGACCATCCGGGCCATGGGTCGGTTTTCCAGGAAGTCTTCCAAGAGTCTGACGAACCAGGCATAGACCAGATAGGTCCCGTAGTCGGACGCGGGCTTCTCCTCCAGACGACCGTTGTTCCACTCGTAACGGATGTCCGATTCCAGGTAATACTCCGTCCAATAGGTCTCCTCCGAGACCCGGAGTCCGTCCGCCGAGCGCGGCTCGACGGGCACCTGGGGGGCGTCCCCGGGCGGGCGGGCGACGGCGGGGGCCGGGTGCGCCGGCGCGTCGCAGATGGCAGCGGCGGTTGGGGACATAGCGACAAACCTTGCGTGGTGTATTGCCTGAATTGTAGCCTGGCAGGCCTCAGTCCGCGGCGTCGTCCGGGTCCAGGCCTAGGGCCCGCAGACGCTCGGCCAGACGTTCCGCACGTTGAGACGCTCGCTCGGCCCGTTCGCGTTCGCGCTCGGCCCGTACACCCTCCTGTTCTGCCCGTGCAGACTCCCGCTCTGCCCGCGCCGCCTCGCGCGCCGCCCGTCGGGCCAGTTCCACGGAGGTGAGGAAGGGCGCCCCCGCGGGGTCGAAGAGGTCCAGTCCCGCGGGTGTCAGGGCGAAGCGCACCTTAAGTCGCGGGCTCGTCCAGCCCCCGACATGCGCCATCGCGGAGAGTCGTGCCCCTTGGCGCAGCCAGATGCGCAGCGTGTTGTCGGCGGGGTCGTAGACATAGTATTCCTTCACGCCATAGAGGTCGTAGAAGGCGAGCTTGTCCGCCATCTCCTTGACGCTGTTGGAGGGCGAGCGGATCTCAAAGACCACCTGGGGCGCGACGCCGTCCTCCTCCCACTGCTTGTAGGAGCCACGCGGACCCTTGGGCCGCCCGAAGGCCACGAACACGTCCGGGCCGATGGGCCCGGCGATGCGGCGGTCGGGTACCGGGTACCACAGGAGATTCCCGGCCACGAACACGTCCGGACGGTCCGCGAACAGGATCTCCAGATTTTCCTTGATCTTGACCAGCCAGTCGTACTGCTGCGTGTTTTCCGCCATGGGTAGGCCGTCGCTTTCCGGGTAGGGGTTGTCCGGGTCGATGTAGGACAGGGGGTTCATGGGCCGGCTCCACGGGTGCGTCAGGGCGGCGGAGAAACGACAGGCAGTTCAGGCGCCGCCGGCCGAGTATGGCATTGATGTTAGTCGCACCGGGGGCGAGGTACAAGGGCGTTGCGGGGGATGAGCCGCACCCCTGGCTGTCTGAGGCGTTCGCAAGCCTGGTGTGGTCGGGGCTTGCCTAACGCCGCAATCCCCTACGAGTCATCATCGCTTTGCCGCAGTACCAGACCTAGGCTCGCCAGGAACTGCCGTTCCAGGGTGTCCATGTTGATCCGGCGACTCTCCAGTATCGCCTCCATTTCCGCTGTTGCCCGAGATAGGTGAAGATGCGGGGCGTCCTCAGGCACAAGATATCGGGTGAGCAGGCGTTGGCGATTCTGGGGCGGTACATTCTCCAACCCGTCAAACAGCGTCGGAAGACAATTCAAACTCATGCGCAACGCTTCCAATTCCTGAGGCAACGCAACGATGCGATTCTCCGCCCGTGTCGAGTCCGCCGCCGGAAACAGCTTCTGGACCGCCTCGTTGCCCAATGCACCTAAGCGACTCTGGGTCTGGGCGCGAAGGTCGAGATCCTCGATCCTGATGGTAGTTAGCAGCATCAGCGCCTTGGTGCGTGTCGCCCGAAAATTGAACGCCCTGATGGGCGATACCTCGCGCACCAGATCCGGTGGCACCGGGTCGCGTCCTTTCGTGAGTATCCCATGCAGATAATCAATGGCGTCACGTATCCGTCTGCCCGACATCGCCGTGAAATACTCGCCATAGGTGGTAGCCCAGAACCACGAGTGCAGGCGCTCGGTTTGGGTCGCATCCAATTGAGGCTGTTGCAGCTGCCAAGCAGCATCCGCAAGGGCGATCAACTGGTTGGCATACGGCAGTGCGCACGGGCCTCGCACACCAATCGCCGCCAATATATCGATTGCCCAACCTACCGACTGTTTTAGGGTCTCAAGGGTCTGCTCATAGCCGTCTTCCTTCAGCTGGTCAAACAACTTTCTGGGTTGTGTGTCCAGTACGTTCAGACGCCAATGGGCTTTGAGAACATTGAGTAAGAGCTGATCGTCAATATTGCCCCAGCCATGGGGAGCGAACTCGGCCTTGAGTGCCTCAAGCTCACGTTCGATGTCGCGGCCAGGGGAATAGGAAAGCGCGCGGACCATATTGGTCTCACGCATGCGTTTGCCCTCGCTGTTGACTCGAACGAAGCTCTCGGTCACCAAGGATAGGTCTTCACTGACCAAGGGGACGACCGGAATCTGGTAGTCCTTGAAACGCTCCGCTAGGGCCTCTGCGCGCTCGACGAGTCTTTGGTTTTGCGTTTCGCCGTCTCTCGCTGCTTCCAGCAGTCGTTTCTGGTGGGCGAAGAGTCGTTTCGGCTCGAATAACGTGTAAAGTGGAAGCCAGGTCACCGGGGGGTCGCCTTTACGGCTATTGAAGCGAAACGCGCGGTCGTCCGGTTCGGCCTCCAGATCATAATAGATCGGCCAGCGCACCCCCTGTTGATGCAGGGGTGAAGGGTCATCCGTCCACGACAGGGCCGCAAACAGTGTCGCGAGGCGCTGGTGACCGTCGAGCAAATAGGCGCGTGGTATCTGTGGTCCAGCCTCCTTCGGTAAATGAAAGGCCCCCAGGGTGTCGAGGCAACGCAAGGTGTGGTCGCGGGTGCGCCAGACCAGAAATGCGCCGATCGGCATCTGTTTTGCAACGCTGTCGAGCAGGAGCAGGCGGCGGTCATCGTCCCATTCCAGGGGCCGCTGGAAGTCCGGGATCAGGATTGCGCCACTGCGAATCTCCGCAAGCAAGGTCGGGAGTCGTGGTACCTGCGGAGTTTCAAAGAGGCCGGCCATGATTATATTCTCGCGAAAAGAGAGTCAAGGATCGCCATGCGGGAGGGCTCGTGGTCTCTGCGCCCACGGTCGAATTCGGTGCGAAATGACTCTTCAAAGCCCGGACAATCCCGAACGAAGAGCTGAGCGATGTCTTTCCCGAAGCCTTGGCTCAGCGCCTTGCGGATCGGATCGGATATCCCGCGAAACAGCGGATCAAACTCGTGGTCTTGTGGGGCGCGCCCCGTTTCTCTGATTTGTTTCTGAATTTCAGGGGCAAGATCGCCGAAAAATCCTCGCTTCATATTGAGTTGATGGGCGGCGGACGGACGGGTCTTGCGTAGTTCGCATAGGGCATCGACCGCCCGGCGCCGCCTGGTTCTCTCGTCGCCGTGCGGAGCGTCTTGCCAGAGTCGAAGCAGGGGCGCTGGAAGGTAATTCTCGATCGTACGACGCCCAAGTTGATGATAACTCAATGACCAAGGCCACCTGCCTGATTGTGAAACGTCTTCGCAGAGAGTTCTTATGCGCTCAGAACTCGGCGACGGCTGGCTTCGATCATTCGGTGCACTGTCCCGGTCGCACATGACCCAGAGACGCAACAAATGCGCCTTCCGGGTGATGCTCGCCGATGCATCGTCCTGAAGTTCCTCGATCAATGCCTGCATGTCCCCAAGTCCCCCGCCATTCAGCACCTCAATCCAGCCGTTATCGAGCGCGGACCTCAATTCCTGTCGGTAGGTCGGTGGTGCCAGAGCCAGGAGGAAGTTAAGATCGGTACGGCGGTGCTCCAGTAGCAGCCCCAGCGGCTTGCGCAGCAGTCGCACCGCGTCGCACAACCGAAATCTTGCGAGTTTCCAATCTGAGTCCACCGCGTTAGTGAGCGTAATGCCGGCGGCCCCGGCCGGCAGTTTGGCGGCATTAACCATCCCTTGCTTTAGGACTAAGCGAACCTCTTGAGCGATCGGCTCAGGCTGTGCCGCAAGCCAGGCTTCTATAAGCGAGTCGTCATCTGAGCCAAAGAGCGGCCTGGTAAGCAGTGTATGGCGTCCGTCGCGCGCCAGTGCGAAGACTTCCAGAAACTGAAGGCTCAGAGCATCTGGGCCAGCGAAAAACCGTTGTTCGATCAGAACCCTCATGGTCAGCCGAACGCGCCGCCCTGCATCTGTTGATCCAGCAAACGGCGGGCTAGCGCTTGATCCTCATCGAACGCGGCTTGGGGCCACCCGCCCATGGGCTGGCCATACCGGTTGAATTCCACCTTGGTCAGCACACTCTCACCCGTGCTCTCTTGGTCGATCCAATAGACGTGGCATCGCTCCGGCGGCAGACGCTCCTCGGCGATGGCGAGTTGAACCCCCAGCAACAGGACCCGGGAGTGGGTCTCGGCAATGATCGTCGGTGGCGAGGTCCCAGCCGCGATCCCGCACAGGTAGGCGGCGAGCGCGTGCTGGGCGTTGGCATGCAGATGACTCTCGGGTTCCTCGATTGCAAGGATGCTGCCGCTGCCTCGTTTGCGTGCGAGTGCGCAGGCTACAAGCACCGGCAGAACCTGGATCATACCTTCGCCGGTGTCCAACAGGTCGATGTCGCGCGGTTCGCCGGCCGGGGGATTCAGCAGTATACGCCATCGGCGTGAGAACTCGCTGGCGTCCAATTGCCGCATGATGTCCGGGCCTGCATACCAACGTTTGACTTCTTCAAAGACGGCGCCATCGGTCAACAGGGCTTCTGCGGCATGGTTGCCGTCGGACTCCAGCAGCCGGTGGGCGCTGCCGGTCTTGGTGACCAACCGATCCCAGCGGGTGCGCACTGATTGCAGCCATTGGATGTTGTGGCGCAGGTTGAGCAAACGCTGACGTAGTCCATGCAGCGCCGCGTTGCCGCTGTCCGGACCCGGAACGAGTCCAATGAAGCCGGGCTCGATGACCGCTTCAGAATTGCTGCTGCCGTTTGTTGCGTCCCGGTAGCGCAGGTGGTCGGGATACGGCTGCGCCACTGCCATGAAGTGCAACTGTCCGCTCGCATCGCGAATCGTCAGGGCGGCGATGATGGTGCGATCGGCTTCGTCGATGTACTTGAGTTGGTACTCGTCCTGCCATTGCCCGCCGTCCTGGTTGCTCCAGGTTAGCGTCAGGTTAAGGCGTTTGAGGTCGCGCTGTGTGCTGCCGCGTGTCAAGGCGTCGAGGAAGCTCGCGCCATCGCGTGTCACCCGCGCGATGTCGAAGGGCGAAGTAGCACCGTCGGCGACCGAGTCGGCGATGATCGGGAGCAGGCGGAGTACCGCGCTCTTGCCGGCGTTATTGCGGCCGTAGAGGAGTGTCAGGGGGCGGAGCTCGAACTCCAACGGCTGCGCAAAGGAGCGGTAGCCGACAGCGGATATACCAGTAAGTTGGAACATAGACGACCGTTCGTGATGTAGGCGACAAGGAAAATGCGGAGCCAATCCGATCACGGACTTCGGGCGGGCCACCAGGCAACCACGAGTATGCCGTACCAAGGCCGCTTGCGCTTGGTCTTGAGACGCCGGGCAATGTCCGCGTCGTCGTCTCTGCCGTGCGAAGTGATGCTGGCGGGCGCTTTTGCTCGGGATCTCGTCGAGGCAGTGGAAGACGCGCAGCGGGTGCTGGACCTCGGGGCGGGACAACTCCTGCGTTGGGTGTGCGGACTGATCGCCGCGATGATCGAGGCTGTCCGGGCGGTCACTGCGCGTCGCCGAAAATATAGCCCAGGTCGATGTCGATCGAGTCAAAGGGCGGGATGCGCGCCCGGGTCGGGCTCTCCGGCGGCCGATAGGCGACCGAGAAACACAGACGATAGCTGCCGCCATCGAGTGCATAAACGATGAGGGTGCGATCCTCCGGGGAGAGGATCCAGTAGTGGGGGACCGCGGCGCGCTGGAGCAGGAGCAGGTGGTGGACTGTGTCCTTGCGCTCATGGCCTGGGGAGAGGATCTCGCATACCCAGTCGGGGGGCAGGGTCATGACGCCGCTGGGGCGCTCGGGTACGCGTTCCTTGCGCCAGCCGGCGAGGTCGTGGGCGGGGCATTGATGTTCGCTGTAGCGGACGCTGATCTCGCTGATGATCCACCAGCCGCCCGGGCCACTGGCGCGTTTGAACACCTGGACCTCGTCGTATACGGCCAGTTGGGCGAGGCCGTGCTCTGAGCGCGCCATCGGGCGGCGGACGATCTCGCCGTCGATCAACTCGACGCGCTCGTCGTCCACTTGCATCAGGTCATCGACAGTTTGTAGCTTGAAGGCTTGCATCGTCGGATCGCTCCCATGGGTGTGTGATCTCGGCAACTGAGCCGAATCCGCGCGTCAGCCTTGATCGTAACTCCGGCCACCGCGCGAGCCGCGAGGCCGCTGGTCCGCGCAGCGGACCCTACGGAACTGACAGAATACCTCTCACGGAGACACAGAGACACAAAGGGAAGAAAGTTCCTCAGAAAAAAGCGACGCTCTGTGCTTGGCGCCTCGTCTCTGCCGCGCTGCTGGTAAATGCCTCTTTTTCTATAAGTTCCTTCTCTGTGTCTCCGTGTCTTTGTGAGAGGATTCATTTAATGATTGGAGTCAGGCCCGTGCGCCATCCCTGGCGCACTGGCCGCCTCAGGTAATCACGGTCGGCTCGCTCCGCCCGGTGCGGGCCTCGATCTGGGCCAGGTCCCGGGCGATGACGATGAGCGGGGCCAGTGCGACTTGCGGGTCCTGGTGGTGTTTGGTCGGGTCCGGCTCGTAGGACTCGATATAGACGCGCAGTGTGGCCCCTTCGGTGCCGGTGCCGGAGAGGCGCAGGACGATGCGGGCGCCGCCCTCGAAGCCGATGCGGATGCCCTGGTTCTTGGAGACGCTGCCGTCGATGGGGTCGGTGTAGGCGAAGTCGTCGGCATAGGCGACGGTGTAGCCGCCCAGGCGCTTGCCGGGCAGGACCGGGAGCAGGACGTTCAAGTGGTAGACCAGCCCGGCGGCGGCCTCGGCATTGACCGCCTCGTAGTCGTGGCGGGTGTAGAAGTTGCGGCCGAAGTGGCGCCAGTGCTCGGTGACGATCTCGGCCACGGACTGCTTGCGCACGGCGAGCAGGTTGAGCCAGAAGAGCACGGCCCAGAGCCCGTCCTTCTCGCGCACATGGTCGGAACCGGTGCCGAAGCTCTCCTCGCCGCAGAGGGTGATGCGCCCGGCGTCCAAGAGGTTGCCGAAGAACTTCCAGCCGGTGGGGGTCTCGAAGCACTCGATGCCCATGGCCTCGGCGACCCGGTCGGCCGCCTGACTGGTGGGCATGGAGCGGGCGATGCCGCGGATGCCGTGCTTGTAGCCGGGGGTCAGGTGGGCATTGGCGGCCAGCACCGCCAGGCTGTCGCTGGGGGTGACGAAGAATTCCTTGCCCAGAATCATGTTGCGGTCGCCGTCGCCGTCGGAGGCGGCGCCGAAGTCCAGGCCGTTGGTGCCGTGGCACAGGGCGACCAGTTCCTGGGCGTGCGCCAGGTTGGGGTCCGGGTGGTGGCCGCCGAAGTCCGGGAGCGGTACGCCGTGCATGACGGTGCCGGGCGCGGCGCCCAGGCGGTTTTCCAGGATCTCCATGGCGTAGGGGCCGGTGACGGCGTGCATGGCGTCGAAGCGCAACGTGAAGAGCCCGGAGCTGAAGAGTGCCTTGATGGCATCGAAGTCGAACAGTGACTCCATGAGCGCCGCATAGTCCGCCACCGGGTCGATGACCTCAACCTCCATGGCGCCGATCTGCACCGTGGCGAGCTGATCCAGGTCGGTGTCGGGGCAGTCCAGGGTCCGGTAGCAGTCGATGGTCTGGGTGCGGGCGTACATCGCCTCGGTGACCGACTCCGGGGCCGGCCCGCCGGTGGCGCCGTTGAACTTGATCCCGAAATCCTCCTCCGGTCCGCCGGGGTTGTGGCTGGCGGAGAGCACGATGCCGCCCTGGGTCTTGTACTTGCGGATCAGGCAGGAGACGGCGGGGGTAGAGAGGATGCCGCCTTGGCCCACCAGCACGCGGGCCACGCCGTTGGCGGCGGCCATGCGCAGGATGGTCTGGATCGCCTCGCGGTTGTAGTAGCGGCCGTCACCGCCGACCACCAGGGTGCCGCCGACGAGCGCGGGCTGGGTGTCGAAGATCGCCTGGACGAAATTCTCCAGGTAGTGCGGCTGCGCGAAGACCCGGACCTTCTTGCGCAGCCCGGAGGTGCCCGGGCGCTGCCCCGCGAAGGGCGTGGTCGTGATCGTCTTTGGCTCCATGGTCAACCCCTTGATTGTCGGTGTGATGGCCTACATTGATGCGGCTCTGGCCCGTGGGTCGGCGCGCGCGGTGGCGCGGACCCGCGGCCACGGCGGTGAAGTCCGGATTGTAGCCCCGGTGCGGCGTGCGACAATAACCGGCTTGCGGGCGGCGTGGCCCCGGAACCCCCCGCGCGGCGCCCGAGTGCGGCGCGGGGGCCCCGCACCGGGCGGGCCGGGGCTGGCCGCATGGTCAATAAACCCAAATTTCTTCAACGAGGTAGGAAAACGTATGACTGTCGAAGCCCACAAGGAAACACTGGAGTTCAAGGCGGAGGTGAGCCAGGTCCTGGATCTCGTGATCCGCTCACTGTATTCGAACAAGGAGATCTTCCTGCGCGAACTGATCTCCAACGCCTCTGACGCGGCCGAGAAGCTGCGCTTCGAGGCCCTGAGCGACGATGGACTCTACGAGGGCGACGGGGGCGAACTGCGCATTCGCGTGACGGTGGACAAGGAGGCCGGGACCCTGACCGTGTCGGACAACGGCATCGGACTGAGCCGCCAGGAAATCGTGGAGACCATCGGCAGCATCGCCAGCTCCGGTACCCGGCGCTTCTTCGAGAAGCTGACCGGCGATCAGGCCAAGGACAGCCAGCTCATCGGGCAGTTCGGGGTCGGCTTCTATTCGACCTACATCGTCGCCGACCGGGTGACCATCGTCTCGCGCCGTGCGGGTCTCGCCCCCGAGCACGGGGTGCGCTGGGAGTCCGACGGGCGCGGCAGCTACACGCTCGAGACGCTGGAGCGGGCCGCCCGCGGCACCGATGTGACCCTGCACCTGAAGGAGGACGAGAAGGAGTTCCTGGACACCTGGCGGTTGCGCTCCATCATCAGCAAGTTCTCCGACCACATCGCACTCCCGGTGGAAATGCTGAAGGACGCCGACGCGGGTCCGGACGACGAGGACGAGGGCGGGGAGGGCGCCGAGGCCAAGCCGAAGGACCAGGCCCCGGTGTGGGAGAAGGTCAACCGCGGCACGGCCCTGTGGATGCGCAACAAGGCGGACGTGACCGAGGAGGAGTACCAGGAGTTCTACAAGCACCTCTCCCACGACTACGATCCGCCGCTCGCCTATGTCCACAACCGTGTGGAGGGCACCAACGAGTACACCACGCTCCTCTTCGTCCCCGCCAAGGCCCCCTGGGACCTCTGGGACCGGGACCAGAAGCACGGCATCAAGCTCTATGTGCGCCGCGTCTTCATCATGGACCAGGCGGACAAGCTGTTGCCGCACTACCTGCGCTTCGTCAAGGGCGTGGTGGACTCCGACGACCTGCCGCTCAATGTCTCGCGCGAACTGCTCCAGCACAACCGCAAGATCGACACCATCCGCCAGGCCAACACCAAGCGGACCCTCGGGCTGCTGGAGACCCTGGCCAAAGATGAGCCGGAGAAGTATGCCGCCTTCTGGGGCGAGTTCGGCCGCGTGCTCAAGGAAGGCCCGGCGGAGGACTATGCCAATCGCGAGCGCCTGGGCGGCCTGCTGCGCTTCGCCACCACCCACAGTGAGGGTGAGGCCCAGACCGAGTCCCTGGACGGCTACATCGAGCGCATGAAGGAAGGTCAGGACAAGATCTACTTCATCACCGCCGACAGCCCCGCCGCCGCCCGTCACAGCCCGCACCTGGAGGTGTTCCGCAAGAAGGGGGTGGAGGTCGTGCTGCTGTCCGACCGGGTGGACGAGTGGCTGGTCAACCACCTGCACGACTACAAGGGCAAGCACCTGCAGTCCGTCACCAAGGGTGATCTGGACCTGGGGACCCTGGCGGACGCCGAGGAGAAGGCCAAGACCGAGCAGGCGGCCAAGGAGCACGGGACCCTGCTGGAGCGCCTGAAGACCGCGCTCGGCGAGCGGGTGGACAAGGTGCGCCCGAGCGCCCGCCTGGTCGACTCCCCCGCCTGTCTGGTCGTGGGCGAGTACGACATGAGCGCCAACCTGGCCCGGGTCCTGAAGGCGGTCGGCCAGGACGCCCCGACCCAGCGTCCGACGCTGGAGGTGAATCTGGATCACCCCCTGGTCAAGCGCCTGGAGGCGGAGGAGAACGAGACCCGCTTCGCCGACCTGGGCCTGATCCTGTTCGATCAGGCGCAACTCGCCGAGGGCGGGCAGTTGGATGACCCGGCCGCCTTCGTCGGGCGGCTTAACAGCCTGATGATGAACGTGCTGTTGTCCGGGCGCTGAGGCCGGGAGGGGGCGCCGCACCTGGTGCGGCGCGACCCATCGGCATCAGACCGGACCCCTGATCCGGAGTCCAAGACCTCGGCCATGTACCTTGGCCGCAGCAACTCGCGCATGCGTGATGGCAATTTCCGCCGTGCGGCTAACCCAAGTGCTAACCCAAGTGCTTAGGTTTTTGGTAGACTACAGTATGGTCAACCCTGAAGAATTCAAACAGGCCAACGCCCGCGCCATGCAGCGTCGCGAGACCGGTCCGGTCGCGGTTTCCGCTCGCTACGACGAGCATCTGCACCGCGTGGTAATCGCCTTCTCCAGCGGCATCGAGCTGTCGTTCCTGCCGCAGGATGTGCAGGGGCTTGAAAGTGCGCAGCCGGGCGAGTTGGCCCTCATCGAGATCAGCCCCTCCGGTCTGGGCCTGCACTTCCCGCAGCTGGATGCGGACATTTACCTTCCCGCCCTGCTGGAAGGATTCCTCGGCAGTCGCCAATGGATGGCGGCCCGGCTTGGTAAGCAGGGCGGCAGCGTCACCAGCACGGCCAAGACCGATGCGGCGCGCGCCAACGGCCGCCGTGGGGGCCGGCCCAAGACGGTTTCAGTAACGTGACTCCGGGCGCTTCCCCCGACGGTGCGCCGGTTCAGACGTCACGGTGCCGCGTTACAAGGCGGCGCGGGACGCATTTGTCCCCGCCTATTTCATCAGCCACGCGGAAAGATAGTTGGCGATAATGGCGGTCAGAATCGCCACGACCATGCCGCCGATACCCAGCGTGACGTGGTTCCGCTTGGCCTGTAAGAACCTATCGCGGGCGGCCCTTGCTTCGTCGGTCAAGAGCAGAAAGCTGCGTTGCCGGTGATACTGGAGCCATGACCAGAGTGATAGCCAAATTAGAATTGCCGTCACAACTATTACTATAATAGTCTGAGTAACAATGTTGCGCGTCTCGCCGTCAGTTCTCTCCCGATCATTTTTTTCGTGCTCGCGTGCTGCCAGGTAATCTGTCAAGCCTTTGCGCAAGTCGATGTTCAGTGAGGGTTGCGCCGTGACGTCAGTGATGTACGCGTCCCTTTTTCCATCCAGCAGACTCGACAATATAATAAGTTCTTTTTCGCTGAGTTGCCCCGAATAGAATAGCCTTTTCAGCGGCGATTGGCACTCCGAGGTCGTGTTGTACGCGTGACTTGCCGGTTTTGATCGCTCATCAAATATTACGACTGTCTGCAAGGGCGAGTGCCTGCGAGGCATCGCCGAGAAAATCGATATCGACCGTCTCGGTCATGACCGGCAGTCCGAGCACAGTCTCCCACAGGGCCACCGCCTGCCCACCCACCAAGGTGAGGTCCTCGCCGACGCAATCGAGGGCCTCGATCAAGACTCCGGCCACTTGGGCTCGCCGGGTGCGTAGTCAGGCCATCTTGGCCTGACACCGTCAGGGCTGGAAGCCCTGACTACGCACGCCGTTGGCCGGGATTACGATCAAGGCCCAATCGAGCCACTGAAGGACCCGCTCGATCTTCACAATTCCTCCAGAAACGCGGCATAGTCATCCGGGGACCGATCCCCGACCCGTACCGCCAGCCCTGCAAAAACACAACCGAGTTCTCCCGATTTGCCGATCCATGGGGGAGCGCGCCCCGGCACGGCCAGCTTCGCGGTGTCGTCTCGCTGCGCCGACTGGGCCTGGTCTGATGCGGGCTCCTCAATGTTCATGGGCACATAGTACCGCGGCACGCAGGATCGGGCACTGGGGCTCGCTGAGCGCACGGCGGAAAGCTGACAGGCGGTTCTGCTTTCCAGGATAATTGCGTCCGATAGGCAACCGAAGCGGAGGTGTGCGGTGGACACGGGAAACTATAGACATCTGTTGTTGGCGGTCGACTTCGAGCCGAGCGGCGCGCCCGTGATCGAGCGCGCCCGGCAGTTGCGCACCCTGTTCGGGGCGCGGTTGACGGTGCTGCATGTGCTGGAGCACGTGACTGCACCACAGGAATATCTGCCGCTGGGGTTCGGTGGCGACCTGCCGGTCCCCGACGACCTGGGGTTGGAACAGGAACTGCTGGACCTGGCCGGCCGGCAGATGGATGTGGTCGCGGAGAGCCTGGGGGTGCCGACGCAGGACCGGTTGGTGCGGGTCGGGCCGCCCGCCCACACCATCGACGCCGTGGCCGCGGAGGTCGGGGCGGATCTGGTCGTCATCGGGAGCCATGGGCGCCACGGCTTTCTGGGGCTGTTCGGCTCCACGGCGAAGGCGGTGCTGCGTAGCGTGACCTGCGATGTGCTGTGTGTGAAGCTGGTGGAGACTGTCGAGACCTGAAATGTAAAGGCCCCCGGCGACGCCGGGGGCCGCCGGTCCTACTTGGTGCCCTGGAGCAGGGTAGAACTGTCTTTCAACACGGCATCGGTCGCGGCGCGCTCGGCCTTCTGGACGTCGGCGGCGGCCTTGCCTGCTGCGCTCGCCGCCTTGTCATCGGCATATTGCGAGCGCAGCGCCGCCTCATCCGCCTTTTCGTCGGCCTTCATGGCGGCCGCGCGGTTCGCCTTGGTCGGGTGCGCGCCGGCTTCTGCATCCGCGGCAGCCGCGTCCTGCATTGCGGCCTTCTTATCCACCGCAGCCGCCGCCGCGGCCTTCTGATCGGCCGCGACGGCGCTCACATCGGCCTTTTCGACCGCCTTCGCGGCGGCCGCCGCCTTGTCCGCGGGGGAGGCGGTTTCCGCGGTGACGGCGGCGGACAGGGCGATAGCGGCCGCGGCGGCGGAGGTAACGATGAGTTGCTTCAGGGACATGCGTATTTCTCCAGGGTTGATGACAGGTGTCGGCACGGTCACGGCGGCGACTGGCGAGGGCCTTGCTTCAGGCCCGGGGTGAGTGCCGCCGACCCGGCCCACGGGCGGACTCGGACCAGCGATCGACGGCTGGTCCGCAGCGTCGCGCCGCCGATTCTAATCCCGAACCGCGCCGCGTGCGCGCCAGCATATGACGATGTCGCACCATTATCCGCTTTACGGTATCAGGTGTAAAAATACCGGACCAGGTGGAAAAATACCGGGGCGGCAAAGCAGAGTGAGTCGATCCGGTCCAGCACCCCGCCGTGCCCCTCGATGAGGGTGCCGAAGTCCTTCACGCCCCGGTCGCGCTTGATCGCCGACATCACGAGCCCGCCGCCGAAGCCGGCCAGGCAGATCAGGAAGGAGATGACGCCCGCCTGCATCGGCGTGAAGGGCGTCACCCACCAGAGCGCGGCGCCCACCAGGCTGGCGCTGCCGATCCCGCCGATGGTGCCTTCCCAGGTCTTGTTGGGGCTGACCTTGGGGACGATGCGGTGCTTGCCCAGGGTCTTACCGAAGACATATTGGAGGACATCGCTCAACTGCACCACGACGATCAGATAGAGCAGCAGCTTGGCCCCCTGGTCGTGATAGTCCGGGATCTCGAGCATCAAGAGTGCCGGGGCGTGGCTCACGCAGTAGACGGCGATCATGAGGCCCCACTGGATCTTGGCGGTGCGGGCCAGAAAGTCCTCGGTGTCGCCGGCCAGCGCGCTGCGCACCGGGATGAACAGAAAGGCATAGACCGGAAGGAAGATGGCGAACAGCCCGTACCACTGGATACCGATCAGCAGGTATTGGACGGGCGCAAAGATGAAGAAGGCCCAGAACAGGGTGCGGTGGTCGCCCCGGCGCGTGGGGGTCAGGGTAATGAACTCCCGCAGCGCAATGAATGACGTGAGTGCAAACAGCAGCACCGACCCCAGGCCACCGGTCGCGAGCGCGGCCACGAAGACCACCGTCATCACCCACCAGGAGCGGATACGGGCGTTGAGGTTGGTCACGACCAGACGCGATTGCTCGTCGTGGACCCGCCGGTCCAGCACCCAGCCGATCAGGCTGGCCGCTGCCAGGAGGCCGGCGATGCCGGCGAGCAGCCACTGCATCTGCGTGTCGCCGAGCAGGGTCATCGTCCGGCCTCCGATTGGTCCGCGAAAATCGTGAAGATCAGGAAACCGCCGCGGCGCCGCAGCGGCCAGCGGTCCGCACAGCGGACCCTACGGGCTGCGGCCTTGCCGTCGGGTCCGCTGTGCGGACCAACGACCACACGGCTGGCTCGGTGGCCAGCGTGATGACCAGGCCCCGCGGGTGTAACGTCAGGGATCAGGGTGCCGCAACCGGCGCTCATGCGCTCCCCCTCAGGTCGATCAGGGCCGCCCGTGCCCGCTGCAGGAAGGCCTGGCGATCCTCGCCCGGCGCCAGGCACAGGGGTGCGCCGAAGGCGGCGCTGCCCAGCAGCGGTACCGGCAGGACCTCGCCCTTGGGCAGGATGCGGCTGAGATCCTGAAGGTAGACCGGCACCAGTTCCACGCTGGGCCGCTGGTGGGCGACGAAATAGAGGCCGGGTTTCAACTCCCCGATTGCGGTGCCGTCGCCGCGGGTGCCCTCCGGGAAGAGGATCAGCGAGTCACCGGCCGCGAGCGCGGCGTCGATGCGGCGCAGGGCCTCGCGGCTGCCGCAGCCGCCGGCGCGCTCGACCAGGAGCGCATTGAGCACCTGGCACGCCAGCCAGCGGCGCAGCCCGGGTCGGTCCCAATAGTCGGCCGCGGCCACCGGGCGGGTGCGGGCACGGATCGGCTCGGGCAGCGAGGCCCAGATCACCAGGGTGTCCAGATGGCTGCTGTGATTGGCGTAATAGACCCGCTGGGCGGTCGTCGGCGCGGCGCCCACCCAACGCGCCCGCACCCCGGTGATCAGCCGGGTGAGTGAGGCGAGCAGCCCGGCGGCGATGGAGTCAAGGCTCATCGCGCCGCCAGGGCGGCCAGGATGGCCCGGGTGCGGCGCACCGCCGTGAGGACGGCGCCGATAACAATCAGGATCAGGACCAGCAACAGCACCCAGCCGTCCAGCCCCCAGGCGGTCAACGCCGCCGCGGCGATGAGCCCCAGCGTCATCGCCGCCATGCGGTGGGGTTTGGCCATGGGTCCCTGAAAATTCTGGGGCAGGCCGAGCGTGCCGCCCAGGGCGCGGATATAGGCGGTAAGCAGGGCGAGGCACCCCGCCGTCCAGGCCAGTTCCGGCCCCCAGGCCAGCGCGCAGGCATAGCCGGCCGGGACGATCAGGAGCGGATCGGCGATCCGGTCCGGGACCTCGTTGTAGACATCACCGCTGCGCGAGCCCAGGCCCCCCTCGACCGCGACCATGCCGTCGAGCAGATTGCACAGCAGGCGTAACTGGATGCAGAGGGCCGCGGTGAGATACAGCCCGGCGCGCAGCCCGGGGGACGCGGCCGGCGACGCCAACATGGCGATGGCCCCCAGGGCGGCGAAGACCAGGCTCGCGAGTGAGATATGGTTGGGGGCCACGCGCCGGGCCACGAGCCAACGGGCCAGACCCTGCGCCCAGGCGGTATCACGGGTCTTCAGCGGGCGACGGGTGGGTGCGGTTGCCGGCATCGGTCTGGGCTCTGTCGTGGTCGACGCACAATTTTGCCGATATAGGTGTAGAAGCCGCTGCACACAATAGCCAGCCGGGAAGAAGTCGACCGTGGATCGGAGCAGCCGAGATCCATGCGGCGGATCTGAACACGAAAGCCGCTGGTGGGAGCGGCTTTAGCCGCGACGCAAGGCCGCGGTGACCCGCGACGCTCGGGTAACCTTGCGGGCCTCGTCGTGGCTGAAGCCGCTCCCACAGTGTCGCTGCGCGACTTTCACGGTTACCCGACCTACGCCGACCACGTTCACCGTTTCTCTTGCGGTGTCACGACAAGATGAAGCGTCGAGCGGGACGCCCCGACTCCTCTAGAGCGCCGCAATCTAGAGCGCCGCAATCCGCTCCCGCTGCGCCTTGAGGTTCCCGATCGCGGTGGCGTGCGCGGCCAGCTTGTCCTGCTCCTTCTGCACCACCGCCGCCGGGGCCTTATCCACGAAGGCGGGGTTGGTGAGCTTGACCTGGGTGCGGGCCACGTCCTCGGTCAGGCGCGCGATCTCCTTGTCCAGGCGTTTTAATTCCGCGTCCTTGTCGATGAGTCCGGCCATCGGGATCAGGACCTTCATCTCGCCGACCAGGGCGATGGCGGACTCCGGCGCCTGCGACTCGTCGTCCAGCACCCTAATGGACTCGGTGCGGGCCAGGAAGTCGAGATAGGGGCGGGCGGCGGCCAGCCAGCGGCGGTCCTGTGCCGAGGCATTGGCGATCAGCACCGGCAGGGGCTTGCCCGGGGAGATGTTCATCTCACCCTTGATGCGCCGCACCCCGAGGATGAACTGGCGCACCCAATCGATCTCCGCCACCACCTCCCGGTCGCCCTCCGGGTCAGTCGCGACGGCGGGTGCGCTGGGGTAGGGGGCGAGCATGATGGTCTCCCCCGTAACGCCGGCCAAGGGTGCCACCTTCTGCCAGATCTCCTCCGTGATGAAGGGCATGATGGGGTGGGCCAGGCGCAGCAGGGTCTCCAGCGTGGTCACCAGGGTGCGCCGGGTGCCGCGGCGCGCCGCGTCGCTCGCGTCCGCCCCGGTCAGGACCGGCTTGCACAGTTCCAGGTACCAGTCGCAGAACTCGTTCCAGGTGAAGTCGTAGAGTGCCTGGGCGGCCAGGTCGAAGCGGTAGCCGTCCATGGCCTCGCGCACCGTGTGGGTGGTCGCCTCCAGGCGCGCGCGGATCCAGCGGTCGGCGGGGGAGAGTTCGAGCGAGCAATCGATCGGATCAGGCCCCAATCCGCAATCCTCACCCTCGGTGTTCATCAGCACATAGCGCGAGGCATTCCAGAGCTTGTTGCAGAAGTTGCGGTACCCCTCGATGCGCCCCAGGTCGAACTTCACGTCCCGGCCGGTGGTCGCCAGGGCCGCAAAGGTGAAGCGCAGGGCATCGGTGCCGAAGCCGGGGATGCCGCCGGGGAAATCGGCGCGGGTCTGCCTTGCGATCTTCTCGGCCAGGTGCGGCTGCATCATGCCGCGGGTGCGCTTCTCGACCAGGGCCTCCAGTTCGATGCCGTCGATCAGATCGATGGGGTCGAGCACATTGCCCTTGGACTTGGACATCTTGTCGCCGTGGGCGTCGCGCACCAGACCGTGGATGTAGACGTCCCGAAAGGGTACGTCCCCCATGAATTTCAGCCCCATCATGATCATCCGGGCGACCCAGAAGAAGATGATGTCGAAGCCGGTGATGAGCACCGAGGTCGGGTAGAAGTCGTGCAGCCGCTGTGTCTCCTGCGGCCAGCCGAGCGTACTGAAGGGCCAGAGTGCGGAGCTGAACCAGGTGTCCAGCACGTCCTGGTCCTGCTCCAGGGCGAGCGCGGGTGGAAGACCGTGGGTCGCGCGTACCTCCGCCTCGTCGCGGCCGACATAGACGTTGCCCTCGGCGTCATACCAGGCGGGGATCCGGTGGCCCCACCAGATCTGACGGCTGATGCACCAGTCCTGGATGTTGCGCATCCACTCGAAATAGGTGTTCTTCCAGTTGTCCGGGACGAAGCGGATGCGCCCGTCCTCCACCGCGGCGATGGCGGGCTCGGCGAGCGGGGCGATGCGCACATACCACTGATCGGTGAGATAGGGCTCGATCAGTGCGCCGGAGCGGTCACCGCGCGGCTGCTGGAGTTTGTGGTCCTTCACCAGGGCCAGGAGCCCCAGTGCATCCAGGTCCGCTACGATGCGCTCGCGCGCATCGTAGCGGTCCAACCCACGGTATCGTTCAGGGATAAAATCGACGGTGGCCGGACCGACCACCTCGCCATCGCTGGGGGTCAAATTTCGGACCCGTGCCCGATGGCCGAACGTGAAGTCGTCCAACGGACTGTCCTTGATCTTGGCATCAGGAGTGAAAATGTTGATCAGCCCTGCGAAGGGCTGATCAGCGATGGCCAACTCGTCGCGGTGGCGCTCCCAGACGGCGTAGTCGTTGAAATCGTGGGCCGGGGTGATCTTCACGCAGCCGGTGCCGAAGGCCGGGTCCGCGTAGTCGTCGGCGATGATGGGGATGCGCCGCCCGGTCAGGGGCAGCTCGACGAACTCACCGATCAGGTGCTGGTAGCGCTCGTCCTTGGGGTTCACCGCCACCGCGCAGTCGCCGAGCAGGGTCTCCGGGCGGGTGGTGGAGACCACCATGTGCCCGGTGCCATTGGTCAGCGGATAGCGCATGTCCCACAGGTGCCCGGACTCCTCCTCGGACAGCACCTCCAGGTCCGAGACCGCCGTGTGCAGCACCGGGTCCCAGTTCACCAGGCGCTTGCGCCGGTAGATCAGCCCCTCCTGGTGCAGGCGCACGAAGACCTCGCGTACCGCCGCCGAGAGCCCCTCGTCCATGGTGAAGCGCTCGTTGCCCCAGTCGAGCGAGGAGCCCAGCCGGCGCAACTGGCCGGTAATGGCCCCGCCGGACTCCGCCTTCCACTCCCACACCCGCTCGATGAAGGCGTCGCGGCCCAGGTCATGGCGCGTCTTGCCCTGCGCCTCCAGTTGCCGCTCCACCACCATCTGGGTGGCGATGCCGGCATGGTCGGTGCCCGGCTGCCACAGGGTGCGGTCGCCGCACATCCGGTGGTAGCGGATCAGGGTGTCCATCACCGTGTTGTTGAACCCGTGGCCCATGTGCAGGCTGCCGGTCACGTTGGGCGGCGGGATCATGATGCAGTAAGTGCCGGCCGCTGTGGTGCCGGCGGCGCCCGCGGCCGGTCCGGGGGCGAACCAGCCGCGCCCCTCCCAGCGCTCGTACCAGGTCTGTTCCAGGGTTTGGGGGTCGTAGTTCTTGTCCAGCATGGCGTTGGGTCGGTCCGCGGGGGGTCAGGGGAGTGGGGATCGGGATATGAGGTCAGTATACCGGAGCGCCGGGGCCAAACTCCCGTGCGCCCGGGCAGTGTCGGAACTCCCCAGCGATCCCCGGCGCGGCGCAGTGCTAGACTACGGCTTACCAAGTCTTACCTAGAGGCTCACCCATGGAAACGATTCGCCTGTCGACCAAGGGCCAACTGGTCATCCCGAGCGATCTGCGCGCGCGCCATCACTGGGACGCGGGGACCGAACTGATCATCGAGGACCGCGGCGACGCCCTGGTGCTGCGCGCGGCCAAGCCGTTCGCCGCCACCAGCGTCGAGGAGGGGCTGGGATGCACCGGCTATCGGGGGCCGGCGAAGAGCCTGGAGGACATGGAGGCGGCCATTGCCACGGATCTGCGGCAACGGTGGCAGCCGGGCACGGGCACATGATTGCCGTCGACACCAATATCCTGGTCCGCTACGTCACCAACGACGACCCGCTCCAGGCCCGCAAGGCCGCCGACCTGCTGGCCAGCCCCCAGACCATCCTGATCGCCCACTCGGTCTTGCTCGAGATGGAGTGGGTCCTGCGGGCCGTCTATGAGCTGTCGCGCCCGGCGATCCTGAAGGCGATGCGCCAAGTGCTCGGGCTGCCCAGCACCCATGTCGAGCAGGCGCTGCTGATTGCCGAGACCCTGCAACGTTACGAACGCGGCTTCGACTTTGCCGATGCGCTCCACTTGGCGCTCACCGCGAAGGCCAGCCGCATGATCACCTTCGACAAGGGCTTTGCGCGTGCGGCGGGGGCCGAGGGGCTGGCGGTGGAGCTGCTCTAGGTCGGGACTGCACACTAGCCCGCGTAGGGCGGAACGCGCAGCGGTTCCGCCATTTGCGTAAGGCACAGTGCCGACCTGCTGCTCGAGACTGCCCTGGGCCGTTTGGCTGCGGCGGGGCATCGTGGCGGATCGCCCCGCGGGCATCCGCCCGACGGGAGTGGTGCGGGGAGATCTCGGGTTGGTCGCGGTCCTCCCGGCGCGGCGCGAGCTCGTGCTGCAACTCCCCGACCGGGGTGAAATAGCTGGTGTCGTCCTGCACCTCGGCGGCCAGTGCCAGTATGGGATCGAGCTCGGTGTTTTGCGTCAGCAATTGCAGGACCTCATCGATATGGCCGCGGTCGGCCCGTGGAAACAGGACCCGGCCGCGCCTGAAGTCGGCCGCGGTGGGGCTGGTGTCCTGGCCCGTCTCATCCCTGACCGAGAACTTCGCCTGGGCGGCGAGGCCCTGATAGGATGAGGTGGACAGCAAGACGCCGCATACCCGGAAGGTCCAAGGCGCTCCCTCGTAGACCACCTGCTGGCCGGTGCGCCCCAATTGCCGCTCCACCACATGGGGCATATAGCGGGTGGAGACGATTTTGTAGTCCGACCAGCCGGCCCCGGCGCCGATTGCCAGGCCCTTGGGGTCGACGAAGCCGAAGGTCTGGATGCGCCGCTCATAGTCCAGGATCCAGACGATGAAGTCCGGATAGAACCAATCCGAATCGCCGACCCGCAGCCGAAAGGAGTCGTCTTAGTCGCCATGGGTGATCTCCGTGAAATAGCGCTCGGGTATTCCGCTCGTCTCCAACCCGGTCAGGGCATAGCGGCTCACCCGGTTCTCCGCCCGGCGGTGGGCGGCTTCCAACAGGCGCTGCACCAGGGTCGTTGCCAAGCGGTTCAGGCGGCTCAGGTCCGCCCGCCGAGCGGAAGCAGGCGACCTGGTGCCAGAAGGCGAGCAGGGCCGCGGTGAGCGTCTGTCGCTGGGCGGCTGGCCCGGCGTCGCCGTCCGCCTGCACCCGCACATGCCAGAAGTCCTTGCCGTAGCGGTCGTGATGGAAGCGGTCACGCGGTCAGCTTGTTGATGTCGAGTACGATCACGGTCTCCGGCGGCAGCCGTCCCAGGGCCGCCGCCTCCCCGTCCATCGGGTAGGCGAAGACCTCCCAGGTCGCCAGCCGCCGCAGCCGCTCCGCGTGCTGGCGTGTCAGGGACTCCGAGGGCGTTACCAGCAGCACCCGGCCCCAGGGGCGCCGCCGCGCAAGCAGGGCGAGCGTCGCGTGCAGCACATGGGTCTTGCCGGCCGCCGTCGCCATCCAGAAGGCGGCCAGTTGCAGGTCGGCCGGTACGAAGGCCGAGACCGCCTCGCCCGTGGGCGGGTGTCCGGCCAGCCAGGCATTCAGCCGGGCGAGGAAGGCGTCCGCGTCCTCCAGTTGGGCGTCCACCCAATGCGCGAACAGGATCAGGGCCAGGTATTGGGCGTAGCGGGGCGCAAACTGCAGGGCTCCTGGCCGGAGGACCTTATTCCGCATAATCTTGCGCCTATTCAAGCCCCGAAGGGGCGTGACATACCAGCCCAGGGCAACGCCCTGGGTATGAAGTATCAGGACCCTAGCCCTGAAAGGGCGTGACATAAGGAGCCCCGCCTTTATGTCACGCCCTTTCAGGGCTAGGCCGGATAAACAACGCGATCCCAGGGCGTTGCCCTGGGCTGGTATGTTCGACCCCCTTGGGGTCGGTATGCAACACGCGATGGAACAGGGCACTAGCGCCTCCCGAATTGCAGCGCAAAGGCGGCCTCGATCGCCTCCAGCCGTTCGCCGCCCGGGAAGGTCAGGGCGGCCGGGTCATTGGTGTAGACCCGGTCCGTGGGGTGTTGTGCCAACTTGGCGGCCACCCAGTCCGCCGACCCCGGGTCGGCGCATTCGCGGAAGAAGACGCCCACCGTCTGCCCGCGCCGGCGGCGGCCCAGGAGGACCACGCCGAGCGGTTCGCGGTAGAGGCGCTCGATGTCCAAGCCGAGCAGGTAGGCGAGGCTCTCCACCAGGTCCACCTCACAGGCCTTGGCCTCGCCGCCCCCGTCCGCCTGCCGCAACTGGTAGCCGAAGGGCGAGCCGAAGCGCTCGATTCCGCAGTAAAGACCGTGGGAGGCGCGGTCCAGGCGGTAGCGCAGGGCGAGCGCCGCGTCCTCGAAGGGGGGGCGGCGGTGTCGCCCGTCATCGGGTCCGTGTCCAGGTTCTCCAGGCTGTCTGCGTACTGCTCGAACGATTGCACCCGCACGAAGGTGCCCGGACCATCCTCGCCGAGCGGGCGTCCCTTCAACCAGTCCACCGCGAAGGCGACCTTCTTGACCCGCGGTACGATCATCGCCTCCAGTGCGACTGCCGGCGTAGATGCCCCCACCGTCAATAAACTTGTATCCTTCGAGTGGGCCGAGGAACACCTTGTTGGTTCTTAGCCATTCCTGATAGGCGTTGTGCAACCTGGGGGTGTCGCCGTGCCGGTCAAGCAACTCCCGCCCAAGCTCAATCAGCAGGTCTTTCGCATCCGAATAGGGGTTCTTCCATTCCGACTCCAGCATCCCCCGGTGCTTGGCGAAGCACTCGACGTACTCGTGCTCGACGGCGATATTGGTGGGATTGTTGTCGGTGACGTTCTTCCAGACGATGGTGCCCAGGGCATTGCCTGAGCCCAGGGTGCGCTCCAGCAAGGTGCGCAGGCGGGGATATTCATTCTGGTCGATGCTGGAGAACAGGACCCCGGTGGATTGCAGGGTTTCCGCACCCAGGCGCAACCGGTCTTCCATCATGGCCAGCCAGGAGGCCGATTGATAGGAATCCTTGTACGCGAAGCCATCCCCGCCCGTGTTGTACGGCGGGTCGATGTAGATGCACTTGACCCGTTCCCGGTATTTCTCCCGCAGCAGATTGAGCGCCTGCCAGTTGTCCGAGTGGATTGCAATGCCGTCCAGCGCCTGATCCAAGGGGGTCGCCGTGGTCACCGCATCCAAGAGGGACCACTTGAAGGCGACCGGGAAGTTGCTGGTGTCCACGGGGAGCGGCAGATAGCGCGTGGTGGGGCTGGTCAGGAGGTCGCCCGGGGTGGTGCGGCGGCACGCGTCAGCGTCCGGGTAGTCACCGAGCCCGAGCGCGCGCCACTCCGCGTGCTGGCCCGCGACGATGCTGTCGATCTGCCCCGCCAGCCAGGCCGGCGCGTGGCGATCCAGCCGGTCCAGGGTGATGACGTAGCGCGTCGCAAGGACCAGCTTCTTCTTTTCCCACAGCGCCTTCTGGAAGTCCTCCAGGGCCGCGAGGAAGGCGATGATCCGCGCGGTAGATCCCGAAGTCGAGCGACTGCGCCTCGTCGAGTTGGAAGAGTTCCGCCATCAAGCCGATGAAGCGGGTCTCCGCCTGGGTCCTGGGGGTTGGCAGGGTCGCGATGCCGGGGGCTTGGGTCACCAGTGGGTCCTGTGGGCGAGGGGCTTTCGTGCATTTTGCCTGCAAATCTCGATCGGCGCTGAAACGGGGCGGCTTCAGGTTGGCGATCGGCCGCGTCGGGCGAAACGCGCACTGGATTGCGGCCTCCTTGCCGAGGCCTTGATCGCGATTGCGCCCGTCGGGTGGACAAGCCCGTAGGGTGGACAAGCGATAGCGCAGTCCACCGAATCGCGTGCCGGCGCTGGTGGACGGCGCTATGCTTGTCCACCCTACGACGACGCTTGGCGTCGACCTTGACCTACCGGACACCGGGTGCCGCCCTTTTTCCCCCGTGGGCTATACTCTATTGTTGCTACCTCCCAACCGGTGCGGTGCCGCCGACGCGGCGACGGACCGGCAGCCGCCGAAGAGTCCCCAATGGAGGCTCCAATGATGCCCAAGAGACCCCTCCTCGCGCTGGGCCTGCTGGCCCTGAGCTCGACCGTCCTGGCGCTCAATCTGCTGGTCAGCCCGGGCTTTGAACCCCCGGACGGCACCACCGGCTGGATCGGCTACGGCGGCAATCCCCTGATCGCCCCCAGCACCGAGGCGATCCACGGCGGGGCCCAGTCGGCCCTGATCTCCGGGCGCACCTCGACCTACATGGGCATTGCCCAGAACATCCTGGACAAGGTCCAGGCCAACACCGCCTACGACCTGCGCGCCTGGGTAAGGGTCCGCCAGGGCGGGCCCATCGCCGTGGCCTTGGGGGTGAAGAAGGTCGATGGCAGCGGGACCCGCTATACGACCCTGGACTCCCGCACCCTGCCCGCGGGCAAGTGGGTCAAGCTCGGCGGCTACTACCGCTTCAAGCCGACCGGGACCGCGACCCAGGTCCAGGTCTATGTCAACAGCCCGACCGCCGGGGTGGACATCTTCGTCGATGACCTGAGCCTGACCCCGCCGGTGGCCTACACCCCCGCCGGGGGGCCTGACACGGACTATGTGCATGCCGCCGGGCGCGACCTGGTGGTGGGCGACCCGGCCGCACCCCTGCGCCTGCTCGGGACCAACTTCACCGCCTATGGCGACACCGGCGAGTCCATCGACACCATTCTGGGGGACAAGAATTTCGACCAGGAGGACTATGCCGCCGTCGCCGCGGCCGGCATGAACGTCGTGCGCCTGAACCTGTGGTACCTGATGTTCGAGGACGACGCCGCCCCCTACGTCTACAAGCAGGAGGGTTGGGACTGGCTGAACAAGCAAATCCTCTGGGCCCGCCAGGCCGGGGTACGCCTGACCCTGTCCATGATGCACGCCCAGTGCGGCTATCAGAGCAACGGCTATACCGGGACCTTCTGGACCGGCGGCAGCGGCACCGGGTCCTGCCAGGACCGGTTGCGCGCCCTCTGGACCGAGATCGCCGGTCGCTACCAGAATGAACCGACGGTGGCGAGCTTCGACCTCATGAACGAGGCCCTGCCGTCCAACCAGGCCCAATACACCGCCTACATCCAGACCCTGGTCAATGCCATCCGCACCCGGAACAGCCGCCACCTGGTCCAGGTGCAGACCTGCTTCGCCAGTGATTGCGAGGTCCCGCCGCTGCTGACCGACCCCAATGTGCTTTACGACTTTCACCACTACGATTTCTGGCGGGCCTCGTCCCAGTTGAGCTATGGCGGGGGCAATGGCGACTCCAATATGCGTTACGGGGATTCGACCTCCACCGTCCTGCCCTACACCAACGACACCACCGCCGGGGCCCTGTGGGAGAACCCCCCCATCCCCACCGGCACCACCCCCTGGACCTGGTACGAGGGCGCCCTGTTCACCCTCAACAGCCCCAACGTGATCCGCGTGGTGCCGGTGTTCATCGCCACCACTAACAGCGGCAAGGTGACCTTCGACGACTTCCAGGTCACCGAGTACGACCCCTCGGGCAACCTGGTGCGGGTGGTGCATAACGTCGATCCGGAGAAAAAGCCCAGCACCTGGTACCTGTTGGACACCTATGAGCCTTTCCTGTCCTACACCAGCCTGACCACTACCCAGCGCCTGTCCGGGACCACCGGCAGCCGGGTGATCGAGAGCACCGGCCACCGCGGTAGCGCCTGCGTCAGCATCTCCAACGCCAACGGCAAGTACCTGGTCAAGCTGCCCAACCTCGACTTCTCCGGGCGCCAGGGCTACAGCTACCGCATCTCCGGCTGGATCAAGGGGACCAACGCCACCGGCGGCACCGGGGCCCTGGGCTTCCAACTCCAGAACAACAAATCCTATGTGGTCGACACCCCCTATGACCGGGACTTCCTGGAAGACAGCCTGTTGACCTACGGCTTCCAGTTCTCCATCGACCACAACGTCCCCATCAATATCGGCGAGTTCGGTCAGAGCCCGCGCAACTTCACCCCGGAGCGCGGCGGCCTGGCCTGGATCGCCGACACCCTGGACCTGATGGCCGAGTACGGCGCCTCCGGCCAGATCTGGACCTGGCACGGCAGCGCCTTCGGGATCTACACCAACATCTACGGCTATCCGGACCCGGATGCCGTCAACCAGCCCCTGCTCGACCTGTTTGCCGCTCAGGACACCGGCAGCGGCAGCGGTGGCGGCAATCCGCCCCCACCGCCGCCTCCGCCCCCGCCGCCCCCCCCGCCACCCCCGCCGCCGCCCCCGGTGGGCACCGAGGTGATCGTGGACAACCTGGACGCGGGCTTCAGCAAGGTCGGGACCTGGAACGAGTCCAGCGTCAGCGGTGAGTACGCTGCCAGTTCCCTGGTCAACGCCACGCTCGGCAACGCCGCCACCTGGACCGCCAACCTGACCGCCGCCGGCAACTACGCCGTCTATGCCTGGTGGGGGGCCGCCGGCAACCGGGTTTCCAATGCCCCCTACGCCATCGCTACGGCGGCGGGCACCAGCACCGTGACCGTCGATCAGAAGGTCAACGGCGGCAAGTGGAACCTGCTCGGGACCTACGCCTTCAATGCCGGGGCGGCCACCGTGACCCTGGCCCACCCGGGCGGCACCGGGCTCTGGTCCTCGGCCGACGCGGTGCGCTTCGTCCCGATGCCCTGAGCCGATGCCCTGAACCCGGGGCGTGGGGCCAGGGCGGCGGTCCGAAGGATCGGGCCGCCGACCGGGCTTGGACGGGCATCGAACCGGACCTGCGACATGACCGCCACCATCCTGCTGGTCGAAGACGACCTCTCCATCGCCGAGAACGTGATCCTGGCCCTGGCCCGCGACGGCCTTGACTGCCGCCACGTCGCCCTCGCCGGGGAGGCCCTGGCACAGTTACGGGCCGGCGGCCTGGACCTGGTCATCCTGGACGTGGGGCTGCCGGACGGCAACGGGTTCGACCTGTGCCGGACGCTGCGCGGGTTCTCGGACATCCCCGTCATCTTCCTCACCGCCCGCACCGACGAGATCGACCGGGTGGTCGGCCTGGAGATCGGCGCCGACGACTATGTGCCGAAGCCCTTCAGCCCCCGCGAACTCGCCGCCCGGGTGAAGAGCATCCTGCGCCGCAGCCGCCGATCTGCCGACCTGCCACCGCCCGCGCCGCCCGTGCCGCCGCGGCTGATCGCGGTCGATGAGGAACGGGCGCGCATCTGCTGTCGCGGCGTGCCGCTGGAGCTGAGCCGCGCCGAGTATCTGATGCTGAAGACCCTGGCGGCCCGGCCGGAGCGGGTCTTCAGCCGCGGCGAACTGATGGACGCGGCGGGGCTCGCCGAGGCCAGCCTGGAGCGCTCGGTCGACACCCACATCAAGGCCCTGCGCGCCAAGCTGTCCCTGCTGGCGCCGGACCTGGAGCCCATCCGCACCCATCGTGGGTTGGGCTACAGCCTGATCCGCGAGGTCCCGATCCGCGAAGGGATCCGGGAAGGGATCGGCGACGGGACCGGAGACCCAGGTTGAACTTCTTCGTCCGGTTCTTCGTCGGCTATGTGATCGTGGCGGCCGTGGCCGTGCTGCTGGCGATGAAGCTGTTTACCGATGAACTGGTCCCCGGCGTGCGCCAGTCGGTGGAGGAGACCCTGGTGCAGACCGCGAACCTCCTGGCGGAGCTGGCCGGTCGGGACATGGCGGGCGACCGCCTCGACACCGCGGGCATCGACGCCATCGCCGGCGCCTACCGGCAGCGCCGCTTTCAGGCCCGCATCTACGGGGTCCTGAAGGAGGACCCGAACCTGCGGATCTATGTCACCGATGCCACGGGACTGGTGGTCTTCGACAGTGCCGGCGCGGACCTGGGGCGGGACTACTCGCGTTGGCAGGACGTCGCCCGCACCCTGAGGGGCGAGTACGGCGCCCGCACCACCCGGCAGGACCCGGCCGATGAGGTCAGCTCCATCATGTACGTGGCCGCGCCGATCGCGCGGGACGGGCGGCTGGTGGGGGTCCTGTCGGTGGGCAAGCCGGCCCGCTCCTTCCAGAGCTTCATCGACCTGGCCGGGTTCCAGGCCTGGGAGTCCGCGCTCTGGCTGTTCCTGCTGGCGCTGCTGCTGGCGCTCGGCTTTTCCTACTGGATGACCCGCGACCTGCGGCGTCTGGTGGGCTATGCCAACGAGGTGGCCGAGGGCCGGCGCGACCGCATCCCCATCGTAGGGCGCAGCGAACTGCGTCGCCTGGCCCAGGCCCTGGAGCGCCTGCGCTGCGAACTGGACGGCAAGGCCCATGTCGAGAAGGTCTCCCAACTGCTCGCCCACGAACTCAAGAGCCCCATCGCCGGCATCCGGGGCGCGGTCGAACTGCTGGCGGAAGAGACCGACCCCGGTCGTCGCCACCGACTGGAAAGCAACATCGCGGCCGAGACCGAGCGCCTGCGCCGCATCGTCGAGGGGGTGCTCGACCTGGCGCGGGCCGAGAGTCGGGGCCGCCTGGAGGAGGTGGAGGAGGTCGCCCTGGCGGACCTGGTCCAGGAGGTGCTGGCGGCCCGTGCCCACTGGCTGGCCGCCAAGTCGCTGGCCGTGGACGCCGAACTGGCCCAGGTGCGGGTCCGGGGCAGCCGCTTCCTGCTGCGTCAGGCCCTGGGCAACCTGCTGGACAACGCCATCGACTTCAGCCCCCCCGGGGGACGCATCGCCATCGTGCTCGACGCCGATGGCGAGCGGGCCTGCGTGCGCGTCCGCGACCAGGGACCGGGCATCCCCGACTACGCCATGCCGCGACTCTTCGAGCGTTTCTATTCGACGCCCCGTCCCGACACCGGCAAGCGGGGCAGCGGCCTGGGCCTGAATCTGGTGCAGGAGGTGGCCCGTCTGCATCGGGGGGCAGTGGACCTGCACAACCACCCCGAGGGCGGCGCCGAGGCCAGCTTGAGCTTGCCCGTAAGGCGTGAGGAGTGAGGAGTGAGGGGTGAGGGGTGAGGAGTGAGGCGGGAGGCGGGAGGCGAGGCGGTTACTGTGAAAGTCAGGCGTCTCCGGGGCTCGCTGGGCCCGCTCGTTCCCACGCTCCGCGTGGAAATGCATCCTGGGACGCTCTGCGTCCCGAGTGCCCCGAGCCGGTAGGTCGGGTTAGGCGCGCCCTTGCGACGCTGCCATCTGCGCCGAGCCTGGCGCGCGCCGTAACCCGACATGGCACCGTGGCCGTCGGGTTACGCTTCGCTAACCCGACCTACCCGCTCCATCGAGAAACGGCTGGTCCCCAAGCCCCTCACAATCCACATCCATTCCACACCGAGGCCCCACGAGCCCCCCACGCCCCCTGCCTAAGCTGGTCATACCCCAATCCATCGAGAGGAGATGACCATGCACCGCGTTCTGCTTCCCATCATCGTCTGTCTGGGCCTGCTGTCCGGCCCCGTCCCGGCCGCGGACTGCGACGGCTGCGACCGCAGCCTGGCGCCCCGGCTCTGGATTCCGGACGGCGACCCGGCCCTGGACCAGTTGCCGCTGAAGTCCAGCCATGCCGAGATCCGCATCGACGGCCCCATCGCCCAGGTCCGCGTGACCCAGCGCTATGGCAACGCCGGCACCCGGCCGATCAACGCCCGCTACGTCTTCCCCGGCTCCACCCGCGCCGCGGTGCATGGCCTCACCATGCGCATCGGCGAACGGGTGATCCGGGCCGAGATCAAGGAGAAAGGGGAGGCGGCCCGGACCTTCCAGGAGGCCGCCGCCCAGGGCAAGCGGACCGCGCTGCTGGACCAGCAGAGACCCAACGTGTTCGCCATGGACCTGGCCAACATCATGCCCGGCGATGCGCTGGAACTGACCCTGGACTACAGCGAACTGCTGACGCCGGAGCAGGGCATCTACGAACTGGTCTACCCGACCGTGGTCGGGCCGCGCTACGGCGGCGACCCGCTCCGCGACCCGGGTGCAGATGCCGGCCCGGGCCAGTCGGACGCCAAGTGGATCGGCAACCCCTATGCGCAGACCGACCAGGAGGGCCGCAATCCCGCCGCCATCGACACGGGTATCGCGGTGACCCTGGCGAGCCCGTTACCGATCCGCGACCTGCGCGTGGTGCAGCACAAGGTGACCACCCGCTGGGACAGCGACCGTGCGGCGCACGTCGCCCTGGACCCCGCCGAGACCGAGGCCGGGAATCGGGACTTCGTGCTGCGCTTCCGCCTGGCGGGCGACCAGGTGCTCTCCGGCCTCATGACCTACACCCGCGAGTCGGAGCACTACTTCCTGCTGATGGCCCAGCCGCCGCAGCGGGTGGAGCCGGCGCAGATCATGCGGCGGGAGTTTCTGTTCGTGGTGGATGTCTCCGGCTCCATGAACGGCTTCCCGCTGAAGACGGCGGGGGCACTGATGGCCCGTCTGCTCGCCGGGCTGCGCCCGCAGGAGACCTTCAACATTCTGTTCTTCGCCGGGGGCTCGGACCTACTCTCGCCCGCGCCGCTGGCCGCCACCCCGGAGAACATCCGCCGCGCCGTCACGGCGCTGGATAGCCGGCAGGGCGGCGGCGGCACCGAACTCGGCGCGGCCCTGGGGCGTGCCTTCGCGATGCCGCGCACCCCGGACCTGGCCCGTAGTGTCGTGGTGGTGACCGACGGCTTTATCAGCGCCGAGCGCGGCGTCTACGACCTGATCCGGCGCAACCTGAACGACAGCAACCTGTTCGCCTTCGGCATCGGCAGCTCGGTGAACCGCTTCCTGATCGAGTCCATGGCCCAGGCCGGGGCCGGCGAGCCCTTCGTGGTCACCGACTCCGCCGCGGCCCTGGAGGTCGGCGAGCGCTTGCGTCGCTACGTCGATGCACCGCTCCTGAGCGGTATCGAGGTCCAAGGCCAGGGGGTGGAACTCTATGATCTGGAACCCCGGGAGATTCCGGTGATGCTCGCGGAGCGCCCCATCGTGGTGCTCGGCAAGTACCGGGCCGCCGGTCCCGAGGCCCGCCTGGAACTGACCGGGCGCACGGCGCAGGGTGAGTACCGCAGCGCCCTGCCGCTCGCCGAGGCCACCAGCGGGGAGGACGCGGGCCTGCTGCCCGTGCTCTGGGCCAGGCAGCGGCTGGTGCGCCTGTCGGACCAGGCGGGGGAGGGCGTGGAGGCGAACCGGGACGCGATCCTGAGCCTGGGCCTGCGCTACGGCCTCCTGACCCGCTACACCTCCTTCGTCGGCGTCGATGAGGTGATCGCCAACCCGCAGGGCGGGGCCCGCACCGTCCAACAACCCCTGTCGCTGCCCCAGGGGGTCTCGGCACTGGCCCTGGCGCCGAACCCCATGCCGGAGCCGGAGGCGGTCTGGCTGGCGCTGATGTTGCTCTTGGTCCCCTTCCTGAACCGGGGCCTGAATCGGGGCCTGAACCGGAAGGGGCCGGCGGCGGCCGGGTCCGCCCGGGGGCTGCGCCATGGCCGGTGCTGAGTGCAGGACCGGGTTGCAGTCCTGGCACTGGGGCCTGGTCCTGCTGGCGGTCGTGGCCCTCAAGCAGGGCTACGGCCTCGCCGGGGCCGGGCAGTTGCAATGGCTGCTCGCGCCCCTGGCCGAGGTCCTGAACCGGGTCGGCGGTCTCGCCTTCGAGCCGCAGCCCGGCGGGGTCTGGCTGGACGCCGGGCACCGGGTGGTGCTGGTGAAGGCCTGTGCCGGCGGCAACTTCCTGCTGACCGTCTGGCTCGCCTGGCTCTGGCGCTGGCGGCACCGGTCCGCGCCGCTCGCCACAGTCCTGATCGCCGCCGGGGCCGCCTGGGCCACCACCCTGGCCGCCAACGCCCTGCGCATCCTGCTCGCCGTCCACGGTCAGGACGCACTCGCCCACCTAGGGGGTCTCACGCCCGCCGACAGCCACCGACTGATCGGCATCGGCGTCTACTTCCTCGCCCTGTGGGCCTTGCTCGCCCGTCCCGGTCGGGTCCAGTCGGCCCTGATCGTCGCCGCCGGTCTGTATCTCGGGGTCAACCTGCTGCTCCCGGCGTTGCGGGCCTGGTGGCTGGGGTTGCCCGCCATTGACCCCGGACATCTGCTGTGGACGGCCGGGGTTCCGCTCGCTGTGATCTGTGCGGCGGACATCCTGCAAGCCAAGGCGCGGCTTCTGCGGTGGATGGCCGGTAACCGTTCGGCCTGAATCCGGGAATTGGTCACGCCAAGGCGCCAAGACGCCAAGAAGAAATAAAGCAAACCCACGGTTTGTCCGTAGGATGGGTAGAGCGAAGCGAAACTCATCATCTACGCTAGCCCAGCGCATCCAACGGACTCTGCACCCCCTTACCCCCACGATTGAGTACATGCGTATAGATCATGGTCGTGGACACCTCGGAATGCCCCAGCAGTTCCTGCACCGTGCGGATATCGGTGCATACGGGAACTTGCGCGCAAGCGCCTCGGGCACATAGACCTCGCCCAATCCGTTCTTCAGGTCCGCCGAATGCAGTTCCCGCACCCGCACCAGGTGCGCCCGCAACTCCTCCACCGTGCG
>Ga0247840_10002494_pt1 | contig 32734 bp, 45 predicted proteins | sample LaCruzMarch2015__FD_192404 | JGI IMG/M metagenome (GOLD analysis project Ga0247840, IMG submission 192404) | Freshwater microbial communities from meromictic Lake La Cruz, Castile-La Mancha, Spain - LaCruzMarch2015_17m | ecosystem: Environmental > Aquatic > Freshwater > Lake | place: Spain...
ACAGTTTCGCAACCGCTTATTATTTCTTTTTCGTTTGATAAAATGCTATTAAAACAATCAACAAAAGCTTTCTTTATGCTTTCCCCGTTAAAATGTGGAGTAGAACATTTATTCTTAAACTTTGAATTGCACTGCCATATTGTCCTTTTATATTTGCTTGTGGAGTGCCATATCTTACTACCGTAGACGTCACCACAATCACCACATATAATTTTGCCTGAAAGAACATTGTTGCCACACTTCTTGTTACCGCCTTGCTTTCGCTTTTTAAGCTCATGCTGAACCAAGTCAAATGTTTCAGGTGGTATAATTGCTGGATGGCTATTTTCAACAAAATATTGTGGTATTTCGCCATTGTTAATCTTTTTCTCTTTAGTTAAAAAATCAACTGTATAGGTTTTTTGCAATAGTGCATTTCCACAATATTTCTCGTTGCTCAAAATACTTAAAACCGTACCCCTATGCCACTTTCTTTTCCCGCATGGTGTAGTAATTTCTTTATTTTCAAGTTCGGTGACAATTGCGTTAATGGCTTTTCCCTCAAAGAACATCTTGTAAATAAGTCTTACAACTTCTGCTTCACTATCAACTATTTTCGGAAGTCCATCTTCTCCCTTTTCATACCCAAGGAATCGTCCATATGGTAGACTTACCTTTCCATCAGCAAACCTCTTTCGTTGCCCCCAAGTGACATTTTCAGAAATACTTCTACTTTCCTCTTGTGCCAGCGAGCTCATAATAGTAATAAGCAATTCACCCTTGCTATCCATCGTATAAATATTCTCTTTTTCAAAAAACACCTCAACGCCCTTTTCTTTAAGCTGACGGACGGTGGTAAGGGTATCAACAGTATTTCTTGCAAACCTACTAACCGATTTTGTTATGATGAGGTCTATTTTGCCATCCAAGCTATCTGCAATCATACGGTTGAATCCATCACGTTTTTTTGTAGAGGTGGCTGATATACCCTCGTCCGAATACACCTCAACCATTTTCCAAGCAGGGTTTTCTTCAATCTGCCTTGTGTAATAATCAACTTGTGCTTCATAGCTACTTTGCTGCTCTTCATTATCGGTCGAAACACGAGCGTAGGCGGCTACACGCTTTTTATCAGGTATGCCTATAACAACGGGTGCAAATCTACCGACTGTTGCTGGTATAAATGTTATTTCCTTTTCTAATAGCATTGGCTATTCATCCTTTCAATCGACTTTTGACGAGCAAGCTCTTTAGCTTCATCACTCCAACTTTCACTACGTGATTTGTTTTGCCATTGTTTTTCTATTGTATCACCATTGTTAAGCACAAAAATAAGCAAATTTGAACTCTGCACTCGTATTTCTTTAATATTTTGCATAAAAATTCTTTCATCAAACTCTGTTATTCCCAAAGTCTCTGCTGTAAGTAAAGTCAATATGCCCTCTGGTATCTGCTTTGACTGACAATGCGTTTTGCCTAGGGTGTTAAAGGTGGAGCAAATCCAAACCGCTTTTTGATATTTCGTGCCAGCGTTATTAAGTTTACGGCGATAATTTTTGCCACAAACACCACAAACAATTTTGCCTGTAAAAGGATAAGTAGCAACCGTGGTTGACTTTGCCTCATACCGCTTTGCCCGGCTTTCCATTTCTACCTGTACCCTGTCAAATACTTCTCTGTCAATTATGGGCTCATGATTATTTTTTACTAAGTATTGTGGTAATTCACCGTTGTTCGTTTTGTTAATTTTAGTTAAATGGTTAGCTATGAACACCTTTTGCAAAAGCAAATCACCACAATATTTTTCGTTCTTTAATATTTCCCTTATTTTGGTGCTATCCCAAGCACCACCGTTTTTAGGTCTAATGCCCATTTCGTTCAATTTCTTAATAATTGAAACCCTACCCATACCGCTTAGAAAATTTGTAAATATTATTTTAATAATCTTTGCTTCTGTTTCGTTTACTGTGATATTGCCCTTTTCAAAATTATAGCCTAAAATAGCAAAAGTGTTTGAAATTCCGTCTTTGAAGTTATTTCGAATACGCCACTTGCAATTTTCGCTGACCGATAAGCTCTCCTCTTGTGCAAAAGAAGAGAGGATAGTAAGCATAAGCTCACCATCCCCTGAAATACTGTGAATATTCTCTTTTTCGAACCAAACATCGACATTTAGTTGTTTTAACTCCCTTACAGTTTCGAGCATTGTAACAGTGTTCCTTGCAAGCCTTGAAATGGACTTTGTTATAATCATATCAATTTTACCATTACGGCAATCTGTAAGTAGCCTTTGGAACTCTGCCCTATTTTCCTTTGTGCCTGTCAGCGCCTCATCTGCATATACGCCAACATACTCCCAACCACGGTGTTTTTGAATAAACTCGCTATAATAGCTAACCTGTGCTGACAGTGAATGGAGCATTGCTTCCTTGCCACTTGAAACTCTTGCATAGGCTGCAACTCGCTTTTTAGTTGGCAATTTTAATACCGAAGGCTCTATTTTCCTTATGATTCGTGCCATGTAATCACCCCTTTTCACTGTCTATGTTAACTCTTATGTTGATACATATCAAGTGATTTTTAGTTATAAACTGCAGTTACAGGGCGATATTTAGCCACTAACATTGTATCAATTGCACAATAATCTTTGTCCGAGATTACCCCTTGTTTTAGCATTGATTTTACAATTGATAAAGTTACTCTATAATTCTTTTCACGTTGAAACTGCTCGTGCGTCATATTTATTACCGCCTTCCTTAAATTTTATATAACAGGAATGGGAACAGTATTTACGACCTTTATTACCATAACTATCAAATTCAATTCCACATTGCTTGCATATAATTTTGTATATTGCTTTTTTCTTCACCTTATCTTGATTTTTGTTCCACCAATTATGTCGGCATGTGTCATCACAGAACATCTTTAATTTAGCATTTTTATTTTGAACAATGTCTTTACCGCAGCATTTGCAAAATTCGCCCTTTTCGAAAGGCTCCTGAGTTGGCACAGTTTTAGGTAAATAAATCTTATTTCTACTACAGAAAGCCTTTATTGTTCCTTCTAAAATGTTTACTGCAGTGGCGATTTGCGAATAACTATTACCCTCAAGTCGCATTCTTCGAATTGTTCTTTTCTGTTCACTTGTCATAAGGTTAACCTCCACTGTTTTTTAAACATAACAATATTATTTAAGCTTTTCAGCCACCCTCTGAATTAACAATCCTGTATATTCACCGTTTACCGACTTTCCATTAACAGCATTTTGCACCCAATAATCAGGAGTATTAACAACACCCTTTGCCACAAGTACATTTACTGCATCAGCAAGTGACATAAGCTGTGACCCTTTCAGCTCGTTTATCCTCTGTTGCACAGCCCATCTAAAATCATCAACTGTTTTATTGTATTCAGCAAAATATGAAATAGGGTCAGTGTGTTTTGTTTCATGCCATTTAGCAGAAACTTCAGCGTGTGACATAAGGTTGTCCTTTGTTACAGTGGTTACGCCTATCTGCTCAATGAAAATATCTGCAAACAGATTAACGGCTGTATCCCACACTTCTTTAAATTTTGCCTCATCATGCTCTTTTGGTCGACACAGTTCAACACCTATCATACTTAGGTTTGCAGTTCTGCCTGCGTGCCACGAAACCTCATTGTAAGGTATAAGCTGAATTGCTTCGTTCCAATCTACCACAGCTTGAACTGATGAACCTCTATTTTTAGCATTCCAATAATCAAAGTGATTTTGTGCCGTTCCTCCTGGGTTGCCTGTTTCATGCACAACAACGCCCTTTGGTTTAAGCCTTGTTCCTGGTCTATTGTTTTTTATTAACATTTGTTTATACATAATACACCCCTCATCTCTCTGTTGGTAGTTCTTTTAATTTTTCTATTAAATCTGCAATAACGCCATTCCCACTTAGTGCCTTATACTGCTCATAAAGCTCTTCAATATTCTCACGTTCATAAATTGGCAGGTATCCACGCACCATATATACGTTATAAACTTGAATAATCTGTGCTCTAAGGAGTGCCTGAACACCCCTTTGTATTGCAACGCCATTTTTATGCATCTTTATATAACATTTCCACAGCCAGAAAATTGCAGAGCTAATTATTCCAAATCCAGCCTCAATCCAATACTTAAGTATAAATTCTCTCATGTTGTTCTCCTCGCTACTTCGATATTTTTACATATTGTTCAATTTTACTATCAATCCATAAATCAACCTCACCACTGCTAAGTTCTTCCTTTAGAACCTCAATAGCTTTGAGTCCCATAATTGATAATGCCTTTTGCTTAGCTATCATAAAGGCTTTTTGTTGCTCGTCGACAGTAAAAGCTTTTTCCTTTTTGAATGAATCGACGTAAACTTGGCTCACAGCTATAACAGCAGTTTTAATTGCATCTTCTGCAACACCAAGATATTTTTTAAGCCTTTCGTTTTTGATATCCTCTGTAAGCTGTTTGGTTTTAAGTTCAATAAAACTGATGAAATATTTTGCAATTACTATAATCAGCGGAACAATCACCGCTGTGGAAAGCAGGTTAATATTTTCTTGCGTTAATAAATTATTCATAACAAATCCTCTTTTCTTTAATTTAATATAGTAGTATTGGGTCAAACTTCATAGAACCAAAGCCGCCCCTCGGGTACCAAGTATCAAGTAGCCACGCACTGACCGTTGTGGGGTTTACAGCATTTGCAGGAATTAAAAATTCAGCAGAAGTTGCCCTTGTGTCTAACAAATTGTACCACCTATCACCAATCTTATAGTAAATGGTGTTACCACCTTCGATTATTGAATTTATAACATTATCTGCTATATAAAAAGATGATTCCAACTGATAAGCATCAACTCCAACCCTAACGCTGTTATTTTCCACACTGTTAATGTTAATTGGGAAGTCAGGTATAGTTAACGTTTTTTGGAGTGAAACCGTTAAATCCTCTCCACCAATTTTAAAATCAAGTGTTGTACCTCTTAGCGCCGTTGGTAGAGTAAATCTAAACAAAAACGTACCATTTGTAGTAGTGGCTTGTTGGTCTATAAAAACAATGGTGCTACTACTGATTCCAACATTACTTTTTGAAACTAATAACGTTATTTGCTTACCTGCACCACTTGATAGGTTTCCAGTTATATCTATCCTTCCACCCTCATACAAGTTAACATTATAATTAACGGAAGATGATGAAACAAAAATTGGTGTAGCCAGTAAAAAGCAAAAAAGCAGTGCCAGGCACATGCTTTTAATTATAATTTTATTCACTTATAACACCGTCCTTAACAGCAATAGTGAGCTTTCCATCTTTAAGCTTTCCAACCGCTATAACTTCTTGTAGCTTAAATATCCTTAGTTCAATAAGTTCAGGAACTGTAAAAATCAGTGGCGGTGCAAGTATTCTACCGTTTGGCAATAGCTGTTTGTCTACATATTGACCGTTTAAATAAAGCTCATATAAATCTGCATTTAAGCTTTTGGGAATATCAATACTAAGCTCTGATTTATTTCTATCAACCTTTTTAATAGCGTATGTACCCTCAACAATTATGTTTCCGCTAATTCCGAATAGTTCAAGAGTTGTCAGCGGTGCTTGTGTTGGTGTGACTTTAACCTCAACAGCTGGTGCTTTTGTTGGCTTTGGTGTTGCTTTGGGGGTTTTGCTAGGTAGCGGTTTTGGTGTTGCACTGGGAACAGGTGTCTGCTCTATAATTGCCGCTTGCTCAATTGGTGGCACAACATTTGGCATAGTTTTCTTTGGCACTAAAACACTACCGCCAATTGCAAGAGACACTGCAACTAAAGCAGCTGTTGCAGTTGCCACAACTTTTTTCTTTTTACTAAGTTTAGCCATTAAATACCCTCCTAATTTTTGACCATCAATGCACCAAGCTCAAAAAATACATTGCTCTGTGTTTTAACAAGCTTTGTAATAACTGTTGGCTGCGTAGACGGTTGTGTATAATTTCGTTCATCGTAAAATGCAATACTAACCCTGCTTGATTCAAAAGTAATTGGCACTGTGGTAAATGCCTCTGTTATACTAAGTTTTCCGCTAATATCTTGGCTATCAATAATAACCGCATACCTTGATAGTGCTTTTGATGGGGCTAAAGGTTGCACCTTAAATTCTGCACTAACACCGCTTATGAGGTCAGTAACCGAATAAGTAGCAATTAAGTCGTTTAATAAACTAAAGTCAAATTGACCTGTTGCTCCTGTTTCTCCAACATTACCCTTTTCGCCTTGAACACCTTGCTCACCAACATCACCTCGTTCACCTGTGTCACCCTTTTCGCCTTTATCACCATCAAAATAATCAATACCTTTTATAGGTGTATAACCGTCGTTACCCTTATCTCCTCGGTAATAGTCATTTGCCACTTTTTGCTCTAAGTCCTCGCTTATTATGGTAGCTCGGTCTATTGCAATATTTGTTTTTTCTTCTAAATCGACTGGTATTTTTTCAACCTGTTCACTAAGGTCAGCAACCGTCCTTGCTAATTCATTTAAATCCTCTTGCGTTGCAAGTTCAATATCTCCGACCGACATACCCATACATATTCACCCCCTAATTTTCCTTAATAACCTGCAAAATACTATCAGCAGGTGTTGTATTATTGTAATATTGAAATAAAAGTATATAATAAACGCTCCCTTGCGAGAGCGTGAATGTTTTGCTATCGAAGTAGTCAGTATTTAGCTGATTAAAGCTACTGTCATACAGCCAACCATCGTGGTCACCTGTTGCTTGTTTTATTTTAAAAGTGTAATTTCCTGCAACTGTTGGAGTAAATTCAAAAACTGCAAAATCCTCTTTGTTTGTTGTTTGAAGCCTGCCAGATGGAACAGCAGTAATTTCGGTCAACGTACCACCCACGTTTGCAAATATACGTTTTGCTTTTACGATATTTCCATCAACATTAACAGATACCTCGTTCAATGCAGTTGGAGTTACCCCATAATAGTTTGCGAGCATACCCTTGAAATAGCCATTTGCCGACAAGTCCAATGTATTCAAATTAGTAACAAGCTTCATGTTTTCAAGACTCATTGAAGTAAACCACTGTGTATATCCGCTTGGAAGGTAGCTTGGAACAGCAACAACCTTTGTTATTGTTCTCGCCGTAAACGAAACATCTATGTAAACCTGCGTTGCCTCTTGCACAAAAACTGTTCCTACATTCTCCCAACCATAATTCTGTCGATACGCATATATGTACCAATTGCGATCAGTTACATATCTTGTGTAGGCAGGGTCTTTTGTAATAAGCAGCCCAACTCTTAGTCCAACGCACCTTGGAATAGGGTTATTAAATATATATGGCCATACATTGCAGCTATTTATACTCTCCTGCGTGCTTGATATCTGGTAACCATATTTTTGAATAGTAGTGTAATCAAAATACGGATATTTCATTATAAAATCTATATTTCTGCCCATAATTCACCGCCTAAAAAATTTTCAATAGTACATCGCCGCTTTGAGTTACAGGTGGAGTATCCCCCGATGTCCAAAATACAATGTTTCTAATCTGCCTTGTTGTATAAGCAGTATTGCTTTGTGCGGTTACCTTTGCCGCCAAAGTGCTGTCGGCATTTGACCTCACAAAATTACTATCCACATAATCCTTGTTTGCAATATCAGCACCAATAGCAGGATTTGCAACCTGAGCTCTGCCACTTGCATCTCTTATAATCAATCTGCTTGCAGTATTAGCACTTACGGCATTATCAAGCTTTTGTTTGTCGCTTGAACTCATAAAACCATTAGCTGAAGTTGTTGCATTTGCGTGAGTGCCACTGTTAATATGAGAAAAGCAATTTTCAAGAGTGGTAGCAGGTGTTTCCCACCAGTTAGTTTTTCCTGTAATAGCTTTTATACGGTTAGCAAGCCAGCCAATGACCGTAGACAGTTTACTTTTTGTAGCAACAGCAGGTGGCGCCACACTCTGGTCAGCGGTTACCATAAGTGCCTCGTCAAGTATGTCACAGTTTTCGTTTAGCACAGCTACATCCGCATTTTCAGCCAAGTAAGGCTTTTTAAATCCGTAGTTCGGAGTTATGTTTGGCATTATTTCACCCCTTAAACCATATCATTATTTTATCTTCTGCTACTCTTTTTAGAACCTTATACCCATTATTTATAGCTTTTGTAGCCTTGCCATCTTCATTTGGCTGGCACAATCCACCAACCTCGCAAGTACAATCATCGTAAACGATTAGCTTTCCAAGAACCCCAACTGCTGACCATTCCTTACGTTTCAAGCGTGGAATGTACTCACTCGTAGCGTCATATTCAGGGTTTAAAACAGCCTGGCTTTCTATATGTTCTTCCTGCATTACCACCGTTTTCTTTTCTGTCTTGCCGTCCTCACCCAAAACTTCACGTTCTTCTGTCACAGCATGAACAGTTACATCGTGATATAGTACCCTTCCAAAATCATCGGTCATATATTTGCCATTCCAATGTAGTTCAGCACTATCTCCAAGTATTGCAGGATTACCACTGACAACACCTAAAACAAACGGCTCAAAGAGTCCTGACTTTTTAATTTTTCCACCATCAAGAGTAACGAAATATCCAACTCTATCTTCATTATTGGGGTTTCCGTCCGACCATTCAAAAAGCTCGGCATAATCCGCACAGGGCGAGGAATATGTGCCATCAATAAACATATTACCGTTTTGCAGTATCTTTGCCGCAAGTCCCATGCTATTAAAGGATGTACCATTCGCTAATGCCCATGCATATGCTTCAGGCGACACGCCATATTTGCCACAGATGACAGTACCCTCATGTGCTGCTATTGCATATAGCCCGCTTGCCTGCGAATAATTATATCCTGCCATAGACCACCCAAAGACAGCATTAGCTGAATAATAATCCTCAGCTCGGAAAATATAACCGTCTGGCATTAATGCTTCACCATAACCGCCCCAGCCTAAATCACAATCAACATATATTTTTTGCCCTGAAACCGATAACACTTTAGCGCATGAGTGAATGATAGTATTGGAATTATTTTTCCAACGTATAAGCACATAATTTCCTTCAAGATAACTAACATCCTCTGTGTTTGCGGCAGTTACTGATTTTTCGACAGAACTAAAACCAATACATTTGATTGCTCTTCCTGCGGTATAACCAATATTAAAAGCAACACTTCTGCCACCGTAGGCTTGACCATCACCAAAAGCTGATGCCTTTTCTCGGTAGGCTTTACCGTAGTTTGCGGCAAAAGTCTGATAATTTTCTGCATAGCCACCGTTGCAAGCAAATGAAAAGTATCCCTTTGCGTTGCCACCATTTGCTGCAAAGGCTACCGAACCTTCTGCGTTCCCGTAGTTTACAGTTGTAGCATTAGCCCCAGTAGCTGAACTTCCCATAGTGACACCACCGTTGCCGTTTATCTTATATAAATCAGAAAGTGGCACAAAAGTGCTTATATATACCATATCTAAATATGGATATCCCACAGGTGGACTACTTGGCAAACGCAGGTCAGCAACTGTTAAATAATTGTATTCTGTATTAATGTTGGTGATTTCAGTAATATACCGTCCGCTATCCCAAGAGCTATATGCAGACCAGTCTTGGTTAGAGTAATTGCAATATATGCTCAAAGCTACCTTATCTCCAACAGATATTGGTATTTCACCCTCGCTAAAATAGAAATTAATACGGTGGTTTGCAATGTCCACACTATCTGCGTAAAAGTTATTTGAATTCATGATAATCTTTTTGCTGCCTATTATAATGAGATTATCACCAACAACAACATTTCCGCTTCCTATAATTTGATTGTTATTACCATAAACAATATTGTCATTTCCCTCAATTACATTGTTTTCCCCTTGAATATATAGCTGATTCAAGGCTTGATTTCCACTTCCTGATAAAATTTCATTTATTGCAGGAACAATCTGCTTGCTGTTGGTTTGTAGACCCGCCACATCACCAACATCCGAAGCTAATACCAAGCCTATATCTGTACTTTGTAATGCCATTTTAAATCACGCTCCTTGCAAACGGTTTCCCGTTTTCATAATATATAAAGGCGTTCCCGTTACCTACATCTCGATAATACACTAAGCCATTTTCAGTATAAAGCTTATTAACAATATTACCATCAAAGGTCATCAAGCTTTCCCATGAATAACTCTTTGCCGCCTGCCAATCAGATAACATACTTTTGACTTCTTGCCACATTCTATATGTGAAAATATATTCCACAGCTAAATGTGCGGGCTTTATATCCTCAATCGCTGCCTTTATGTCCTCTATATTTGGTGGCACACCCTTTTTACTTATAAACTTTACAATAAAGGTGTAATTATTCGGTTGCTCTATAATGTCTATCTCACCATAAACAAAGGAATTTGCTACATTGCGAATCATTGCCTTTGTAACAGTGCCTGTGCCACGAAGACGAGAGAGGATTTTTCCTCTGCGTGTATCCGCCGAAAGACTACTTTCAACTGCAATTCCTAAATCTTTTTCGTACCGCCAAAGCTCTCTATCAGTTAGCACCACAAAGAACTGATTTTCTGTATCAATAACATCATTTAAAGCAGTATCGCATTCAAGGTTCAGCCCCTTAAAAACCTCTTTCATTACCTTTGAATTTCGATAATAGTTAGGTAGATGTGTCATTAAATCATTCATGTAAGCACCACCTCACCAAGTACAGCAACCTCATTTTCATCAATATCAATGTTAATTGTACCGCCATTAACCAATAAATCGGTATAATCCAAAACACCGTCAACGGACAAAATTGCACCGCCAATATGGGCATAAGAAATATAGTCCTGCGAAAAGGCTGTGCGTTTTAAATATGCTCCAATTAAGCTTTCAATTTTAGGAATTACGGTTTCAAGTGATGTGCTGGCAAGAAGGGTTAATGTAGCCGACACATTAATACTAAGCGGAACAGCACTTTCTACTGTAATACTTGCCCCAATTGGACGGCTATCCTCAATTTTAGCTGTTACCTCATCAATTAGGCTTTGGCTTGCCACACCTCTGTTTGAGTTGATTATGATTACTTTTACCGTGCCAGCACCGTTCCATAATGGTAATACCTTAACATCACCAACCCCTGTGACCTCTTTTGCCCAGTTAATATAGTGATATTTATTACCACTTGAAACTGGTGCAGATACCTTATCAAAGTACCTCTGACGAAGTTCCTCGTCCGTTTCAGTATCATATCCGCCAGTAATTGCATCAACATTTGTTACCCCAGTAAGCCCTGCCAGAGTTACAGGGAATTTCTTTATACTGCCAATTGGAACATTACCAACAGAGCCTGCGGTGTCGCACTGCACATTAACTGTAATACTGCCACCAACAGGTATGGTTTTAGTTTCGATGCAACTAAATACAACACTATCGGAAGAAACCTTGTCACCTGTGTTAATTACAGTTCCAACGGTTCCAGTTATGGTAACACTACCCTTTGCAAATGTAGCAATCTTGCGTATTAAACCCTGCTCGGCTACCTTGTTGTCTAAATATGCACCAGTTGCTGTAACAGCAAAACCATTAAGCAAAATATTTTCAAGCTTTGCATAAGTTTGCTCTAATTCTATCGCAAGTGGTTTGCCTACGTCATAAAAAAAAGACCCAACGGTCTTGTCATATTCACTACTTATTTGGTCTAATAATCTTTGTAATATCTGTTCTTTACTATCCGACATTTAAACTTACCCCACTTCCTAAGGTACTACCGTCCTTTAATACTACTGTAAATTCTGCCGTAATTCCTGCTTCATCTCTTATTAAAGTTAGCCCACTAATACTACTTATTTGCGGATGTTGAAATAGTGCTTCCTCAATTTCACGTTTTAATTCGCTCTCGACAAAGGATATGGAATAATTCGTCCCAACAATTAAGTCCTCGATACTCGTTCCATAATTTAAGCCCTCATATACAGCAAATCTACCTTTTTCTGTACGTAGTATCTTTTCAACCCATACCTTTATAACTGTTACATCATCAGAAACAACAAGCCTTCCATCATTTATAATGAAGTCACCTGTTGTAAAATCAAATATATATGACTTGCCCATTGTAGCTGTTGCATTATTTACAACAATATCACTTGGTAAATCCGTTGTTTGTGGAAACATATTAATTCACCACCCCAATTACAATAAAATTTTGACCATCTGCGTACGGCAGAAGCACAACCTCACGCCCAATGTCGCTGTATTCCGCATTATGTTGCAACACCACACACATAGTAAGGTGTGAACCATCAAGGATTATCTTATCACCCAAACGAATGCGTACAACAGGAAGCTCAATAATGCTTCCAATCATAGGCGAGTAAACTCCCTGGTTTTCTCTTTCCTTAAATAATTTTGCAAGCTCTGACACTGAATCCAACATTATCACCCCAAATCAATTTTCATTTTGTGAACTCCATTTGACAATGTGTGACTCACACTCTCAATTAGATACACACCTTCAATTCCTGTCATAGACTCTGAAAGTTCAAGGTACCTTCCTGCCCTGACATTATCATCACCCAAAAGTTCAATGCTTGATTTTACCGAAACCTTTGCAAGCTTTGAAAGTTCACTATTTGCCACTGTTCCTGCATCTTGTCCGTCTTCTAATTTTATAACATCCTGCAACAAGCCATAACGATTTATAAGTGTATTATCTTTAACAGTTTTTAGGACTTTAAAGCCTTTTTCATCGCCCGATATAACCTTAATGCTGTTTTTCAACTCTTCAATGCTACGAGTTACCTGTGGATTAGAAATCAATTTATTTATTGGTGTAGGTGTAAGATTTTCAGCAAAAGAAAAAACACCACTAGTTGTGATGTTTTCAGGTTTATTAATATATAACCCTTCTGGTCGCATTTCCATATAATAACCATCACCAAGAATATCCTTTATAATATCCGAAAGTGGTTTATCTGTATATATTTTCGTTATAGTTGACGGAAGTGGACAAATGTATGAAACTGGCACATCAAAGTCACTACATATTTTGCGTATAGCCTTGCCTGCGTTCATACGGTTGAATTGGTATGTTTCCTTGCTTTTATTAAGATAAAATGCAAAGTCACATGCGGTATACTTCCTTGCTGACCTACCATTCCTATTTTCAGTTAGTATAATTCCCTTAAATATTTCATCTCCATTTTTAAGAGATATTACATCACCTTCAGCAATTGGTGCGGTGGTAAAATATCCTGTATCGGAATATGCAACCTCAAAATCCATTGTAACTGCAAGTTCATTTATACTTGATTTCCAAGATAAATTACCAACAACTCCCGTTATATTGTGCCACTGGCTTTCGTGGTAACACCATAGTTCATGCAAAATAACCACCTCCAAAATGACATAAGAAAACCCTATGTTAATTAAACATAAGGCTAAATTCTAACTTATAATACCATGATGACCTATATCTAATAATATAATTATAATATCATCGTCATATCTCCAAAGAATCCTAATATCCATATTTACACTCATTTCAAAAAGATTACGAATCCCTTGAACTTTTTTTGTCCTCAATGATGGATAAAAAGGGTCTACTGACAGCATTTTAATTTTCTTCGCAACCATTTTTTGCTCTTCAAAAGACAGCTTCTTAAGATTTTTTTCAAAATCCTTCGTGAACTTCAGTTTATAGTTCATCAATCTTTATACCCATATCACCAAACATTTCTGCTACATTATCGTATGATTTCAAGTCCTGTTTAACGCCTTCTGTTTCTTTTATTATTCTTGCTATCTCTTTTATTTTGTCTTTTGGATATACAACAACTGGGCAGAGAAATATGCCACCATCTTTTGCTATGACATCGAATTTATCGCCTTCGATTACGCCTATAGATTTGGTTATCTCAGCAGGTATGGTAATTTGAGAACGCCCTCTTAATTCTACTAACATAATGGTCAACTCGCTTTCTGACATTCTGATTTTCTTACAATTTCATTATACTCCTCATCAACTTATTATGCAACAATTTTTAAAAAATATTTTAAATAATTTTAAATTCAGAGAAACTTATTGTATAACCCAAATCACCATCTGCTTTTATAGTGTACTCAAAACTGTCAATTACAACAGCCATATTTATTGGAGTATCAGTAATTATGAGCCTCATCGGAACACGCCTTGCAATCCAGGTGTCAATTGTGTACACATAACCGAAACCTTTATCGCTCCTATCCCTTAGAAACGGGTAATCTCTTACAGGGAAGAAACTGGAAAAGCTAAGGCTTTTAAGCCCTGTAAGTCCTATTAATTTAAGTTCACCTTGTGTTATAGTTTCAAACGTATCATTCTTTTGTGGCTTTGTTACAGTAAAAGCAGAGGGCAGGACTGGAAATTTCATAACCTGCTCTCTGTTATTAATTGAAAGATAAATGTCCATTAGCTGCCCCCTCTACATATTTGAAAGTGCCAACTTTAATCTTGGAACAAGCTCACCGATAATTTCATCAACCGTTAAATTTGTGCCGTTGATGTTTATATTAATATGGTTTTCCGTTTTGTTTCCTGCCTTATTAAGTGGTGTAACAGATGCACCTCTTGGTAGGTTTAATATTTCAGCACCACGTTCACCGACCATTACACTTCCTGCCCTTTGAATAAGACCGCCACTTGCAAGCATTGGTATCTGTGGCACAGGTAAGTTTGGTATTGCAGGAATGCCGAGTGCTCCCGATACAGAGTTCACGCCATTTATTAATCCGTTTATGCCTCCGACATAGCCTTTTATTAATATATTGATTGCACTGCAAATGCCATTTATAACACCTTTAATAATATCGCCTGCGGATACAATAGCACCTTTTATTCCCTCCCACATGCCAATGAAGAAGTTTCTGAACCCTTCGTTGTTTTGCCAAAGCAGGGCAAATACACCAACAATCGCCATAACACCGAGAACTATCCACCCAATAGGGCTTGCTAAAAATGCAGCATTTAAAAGCCACTGTGCTCCAGTTAATGCACCAGTTGCAGCAACCTGTACCCATGTAACAACAGCATGTGCTCCCTTAACGATTGCATCCCATGCATACATACCAATTAAAATACCAGTTTGTATAATATCTTTACCTCTCCAAATAGCCCACGCTAATTCTATGCCTAATGCCCCTGTTTGTGCTGCTTTCCATAAATTAATTGCACCAGTGTATATATTCATTGCGATAGTTACTGCCTTAGTCCAAGCTGTGGATATTAATAATGCACCGTTGTATATTATTATTGCATTTGTTACTCCCTCAACGATTGGTTTAATTTGTGACCAGTTATCGTTAAAGTAGTTATATATGTCAGATATTTTTTGCACGACATCTGCAAGTATTCCTACAAGTGCAGGCAAGCCCACATCTTTAACCCAGTTAATACTTGGCTGTGCATTGTCAAATGCAGATTTAAGTTTCAAACCTATATCTATAAAAACAGCCTTTATACTTTCAAACTTAGGTCTGTTAGCTTCAATAGCTGATTTTATATTATTAAATGCAGAAACACCCCAGTCACGCATATTCATAAAAGCAGTAACGAGTGGTGGTATGATATTATCTTTAATCCATAAAAGTGGTGGTTTTATGGCACCGACCGCACCTGATATTGCAGAACTTACCACTGGTATTTTAGAAGCCATAAAACCCAATACCATTGTAATTACTGGATATAGCTCACCGCCTATGGTTTCTTTAACATCGCCCCATGCATTTTTAAGTTGTATAATTCTGCCCTCTGGTGTTTGTGCCATTTTCTCTGCAAGACCACCATAGTTCTGCTTTAGGACTTGTATAAGGGTTGTGGTCTTTTGAGCTTCTGTACCGTTTTTAAGGATTGATTCTTGTGTCTTATCAAAGGTTACACCAACACGAGATAATGCTCCAACCTGTCCTTGCATAACCTTACCCATAAGATTTACACTACCAATAACCTGTTCTTGTGTTACATTTACCCCATATGTACCAACTGCTAAATCATTCATAGCAGGTAATAGTTTCTTAATATTGTTACCATTTAAAGCAAATGTAGCAAGCTGTGATGCACCAGCAATTGCAACGTCGTCCTCAACAACTGTTAGCTTTTGTAGTTCACTTGCATATGATTTTACAGCATCAATTTGTGCTAAGGTAGTACCTTTTACGTTGCCCATAAGCTGGTCAAGCCTTGCGTTAGCATTCGCTGATTCATTGGCGGCTGTAACACTGCTCATTAGAAAGTCCTTAATTGCAGAAAACCCTGCATAAGCAGCAACCAAACCGACAGCTTTCTTTGTTAGAGAAGCAATTGAGTTGCCTGTAATACCACTCTGACTGCCCATTTTTTTAAGCGAACCTGTAGCATTGGTGGTTGAGTTTCTAAGGTTATTTGTACCAGTTATAGCGTTTTTTATACCTGATGTAAATCCACCATCTCTTAAACTAAGCGTTGCCCCTATGTTTTTACGCCCCATTAATAACCACCTCCTAACGCACGTGCTTTTTCAATTTCCTCTTCAATTGCTAAATCCATACTTGCCCTATAAAAAAGCTTATCTATGTATGGCAAATTAATAATCTGTTCAGGGTTGAATCCACGCTGAAGATAGTGATGTATCATATAAATCTCACCATCTTCGGTTATTAGTTTTTTATTTCTTTTACCTTTTCAACGCCATCAATATATCCTGCGAGTTTCAAGGCTTCCTGTGCAATCTGTGGAATTTCACCCTCGTCAAATAGCACCTTTACAATGTCCATAGGTTCAATGCAACCAAATTCTGCCTGAAGTTCCTTGTCTTTCAGATTTGGCTCTATAACACATTGATAAACAGCATAAATATCACCGTTGTCCATACCAACTGCATCTTGTGCAATACCTGCATCTGGTGCTTTTATTGTTATAACCCCATCAAGGGATTTAATATAAAGTTGTGCTGTCTTGGGTGTTTTCTTGCTTTCTAAAATAGCTTGTTTCTTGGCTATAATATCTTTTAAGGTTAATGCTGTATTTTTGTTCATAATATTAAAACTCCTTCTGTTTTTTATTTTGGAACCACAATATCGGCAAAATAGTAATCTGTAAATCCGCCACCGAACTCCTCTTCACCTATTTTGCCACTTTCAAATTTCATAAGTGTTAACTCATTCAACCAGCAATTCTCCAATATTAATCGTTCACTGCCATAGGAATCAGGGTCATCAATTTTCCCTATAAACTGGCTGCGGACATCTCTACCTTCCTTGATAGCATTGGCAAAAAGTATCTGTCCACGAGAGAATATCTTTTTAATTTTAAAACTATACTCGCCCGAAAAACCTGTCATTTTGCTATCTTTACCCATTGTGCCAACAAACGAAATGTCCTCACGGTCTATTTTAATCTTTGCTTCAAATGAATCTACCTCAAAAATGGGCTCTCCATTCCAATATAGCATGCCATATTTTCCGTTCATTACCCTTGGTGCTGTTGGTTTAACTGCCATTTTCAATCACCTACCTTTACATATAAATTTTGAAGGTTAAATCTTCAATTGCATCTTGTATTTTCACCTGTGCCATAACAAACAGGTTTGAGCCTGTTGCTGCTTGTTTTATATCCGTTTCGCTCCAGTCATCAATTACAGTAGTAAGTTTCAACCACTCTGTTTGGGCTGTAATATCAATGTCCGCCTTGTTGTCGAACTTATCATATAGCACACCCTGCGACTCTAAATCCTTAAAATAGCGATTAACAGCTGCAATAAATAAGATTCTGTTATCATAGCTATTAGCAACCTTACCAACATAGTTATTTTCAAAGGTTGAGCGAATATCGTCCCTTATTAAATCAATGGCTTCAACAATCTTAATCTTTTTGAATGATTCACCCTTTATATCAGTAATTGTTGTAAGTGAATTTACACCTCTACCAATCTTTATTTTACTACCGTCATTAACAAGAATAAGCTTCCCTGCATCAATATCTGCGTCAGGCGTTACACTTTCCGTTATGCTCTCAACATCTGTCAAAACAAAGTATGTAGAGCTTTGGCTAAGTGGTAATCCTGCCAATATCCCTGCAATTCGTGCTGTATATTCCATTTCCGTATAAGTTTTATTGCCAACCTTAATTCCAGCTGTGCAAAAACTAACAACTCCCTCATAATTGGAATTAGCGTTTGGTAGCACAGCCTTAAAGGTCTTTTTGTTTGTGTCACGTTGTTCTTTAATCCAAGTAACTATTGTAGCAACATCAGCAGTTATAATCCCCGGAATGGCTAAATAGTTAAACACTTTGTTTTTCAGCCTACCGAGAGCAGCGGTGTATGTATCAGTAGTGCCGATACGTTCTACAATTACTCTTGATGGATTGCCCATAAAGGCTTTTGAAATATAATCCTTGTTTGTAGCAGTCCAATGCGAAGTAACAATCTCGCTCTCACTTGTATAAACCTTATTATCAAATGTTCCTGTATTATCCTTTAGGATAAGTGCCACAATGCCACGTTCACTACGCTTTATAACGCTATCAGCTTTGGTTTTAAAATCAATTAGAATTTGTGGTAACCCCATCAGTCCTCAACTCCTCACTTATTTTTATATCTTGCATTTTCTCATATTCTGGCAAGGTTGCATTAGTATTTTGCATAAAGGTAATATTGAAGTTCAAAATAAGGGCACTTGCATCCATTTCAAATGTTAACCCTTCTGCGTTTAAATACCTATCATCAACCTTTAATGGGTCAGCAAACATTTCCTTTAAAGTTTGCGAAACAATTATACACGCCTCTGATGTTTCCAAAAGAGGTATATACCGTATTTCTACATTAACTGTTGCCAGTTCATAAAATACATTTTGTGTTTCAATATCTGCTGGCAATATATCAATGAAATATGCGGGCTTTGCAAAACCCTCTTTTACCTCACTTGCTATTACAATCCCACCAATACTCTTAATTCGTTCAGCAATGGCTGTCTTTATATCAATTAATATCATAATTCCAAATCTCCTAAAAGTTTATCCATCATTTTTTCCACATCATTATTAAAAGAGGTGGTTACTGCCTTCATAGCTTTTTCAAGCATAAATTTACCTTCGACACGACCACCGACAGTTATGCCACGAACAGCACGTTGCACAACATTAAGCTCACGACCACCTTGCCTAAGCTTACCTCCACGAACTAAGAGATGTCCTAATTCGACAAGATGTGCATGTGGCGCTTGTGATTGCACCCTAACAACACGTGACTGCCTATAAGTCTTTGGAGGCTTAACTCTCCACGATGCTCGCAGTTTCTTTGTTTTGCCAACAGGAGTGTCGGCCTTTGTTTTGCTTTGGGCTAACCTTGCACCAGCTATAAGCAGTGCATCTGACTTTTCAGGGTACTTATTTACTGCTTTTTTAAAGGCTTTGTCCAAATCATCAAAACCGAACAAACTGTTATCAGCCATAATATAATCCCCCTATGAAAAATCTTGTGCAGTATTTTTATCCGTTTCGGTGCAAATAATCTGCAATTCACGGTTACGTTCCTCAACATTTAGCACTGATTGAATAAGCAGTTCCTTATTTTTAAACAGTATCCTCATATCTGAAGTAATACCACTAAAATATCTTGTTGTAACCCTGTATGTGGTTTCAGCCCTTATCTTTTGGGCTTCTTGATATTCTCTGCCAGTCATAGGGTTAACATCACCTGCTACCGAATATTCAGATATGGCAAGTTCATGTGCATATGGCGTACCATCTTTCATAACAAGAATTGCATTGCCTATATTATCGTGCATAACATAAACATCACCATCAGATACGTTAAGATTATTATTTAATCCAGGCTTGAACGGAATATATGCAGGAATTGTTTCGCCCATTGAGTTTATAATATTATTACTTGGCTTTAGAAATATAATCCTATTCTTTAATTTACTAAACTGCACCTAAAACGCCGCCTTTCTATATGGGTTTAACAACATATATACAACGCTTGGCATTCCTTCTTTTGTGCCTTCACGGTTTTCAAAAAAGTATCCGATTATAATTAGCATCGCTTGTTTTAGTGCTAACGGCATTTCTTGGGGTAATTCCTCAAGCCTTAAATAATTTAGCACCATTTCAGATGCTAAAAGGATGAGCACATTTAAGTACCCATCCTCGTCTGAAACATCGACCCTTAAAAAAATTTTAACTTCACTCAGTTGTAACATTTTTAGCACCTGCTTTTGGTATAGCGATCTTTATTTCCTCAGCATAATCAGCCTCTATCCACTGCTTTGCTACAACGTTATCAACATCAACTTCTTCCCCTGCATGATAACTAAAATTAACACCCGATAATGAAACTTTAAGCAATATTTTCATATTACACCTTCATTTGCATTACTTTTACTGCTTCAGCAAGAGTAAGCTTTCCATCTACACGTTCGGATGCTTTGAAACCTACCTGACCATTTACAGCATATAGCTCATTTAACCTTTGAAATGCTCTGCCTTGACGGTCTGCAATCCAATAGTGTGAGAAATCACCAAAGGCTATAACTTTAGCAGTAGAAGCAATTGTAGGTATAAACACTGATGTCTTCACTGGTCTGTTTAAAATAGTGTCAGGTGTTCCTGCTTGTACAGAAGGCTGCCATAAATAATTTCCTGTGCTATCTTTAAGTTTGCGGATAACCTTAACAGTGCTATCATTTAATAACCAAGCTGAATTATTTCTGTATGGTTCACGCAATGAATAATATAAATCAATAATTTCATCAAATGTTATAGCGTTATTAACAGCAGTTGTTACACCAAGCTCTGCCATATTTACTATACCTGTTGGCTTGCCAGTACCGTTTCCAACAACAAAAGCCTCTTCCTCAGCAGAACCAATACGTCTTGCAAATTCCTTGGCAATATAGCTTTCCAAGTTAAAAACGCTGTCATTTAGCAGTTCCTCTGAAACTTTAATCATAGTTACAAGTTTATGAGCACCCAATGTAATCTGCCCAAAAGCATCATCACTTTCTGGTGCAGGAGCTTCCTCAGCTACCCACGAAGCGGTACCCCTTGAAGCCACAACAGGAATAATCTTATCTCCAAATGAAGTGGTTATGGTCTTAGCAAGGGAACGCATAATGTTATTATCAACAAGCGATGCTATTAAAGTCTTTTCAAATTCATCAGGAACAAGGTAACCGCCTTCTGCATCTGTTCCAATTTGCAAAGCATTATATACCTCGCCATTAGTACCCTTGCTACGCATATTCTTCCAAAATGCGTCTTTGTATGTGTTGCTTGCCCTGCCTGTTTTATTTTCATTATTAAGATTATCAAGTGGATTTGGTTTAATGGCCTGATTTACTGGCTTGTTTAGTTCCATATCCATTGCTACTTGGCGTTCTAATAGGTCAATTTCACGACCCATTGCAACAATATCGCCCTCCATTTTTTCGTATGTAGTCATATCCTCTGCGGAAAGCTTACCATTATCAGCCTTTTTACTGTCTAAAAATGCCTTGGTATCCTCCCAAAGTTTAGCCCTGCTTTGTCTTAATTCTAATATTTTTGACATAATATAAATCCCCCTATTATTTTATTAGTTCTAAACGCTTACTTAACTGCTTGTACTCGTCATCGTTGCTTTGTGATGCTGGTTCTGGTGTTTTCTTTTTGGTTAGCTTATTTGCAAGGCTTGCTACTACCGTACGCTTATCAAACATAAATGAATTGAAAGCAAAATCTACCTGCTCATCTGCCTGTTCTGGTTTGTATAACATTTTATCCGCAAAGCCCATTTCAACAGCCCTTTTTGCACTGAGCCACGTTTCGGCATCCATCATATTTGAAATCTTTAGCCTTGACATGCCAGTTTTAAGTTCATACACATTAATAATTGATTCCTTTACTTCATTTAACATTGCAATTGCACCCTCGAAGTCACCTGTTTCACCAAATACCATTGTTGCAGGATTGTGAATCATTAGCATTGCACTCGGTGACATTTCCACACTATCACCAGCCATTGCAATAACTGAAGCAGCACTTGCTGCAAGCCCATCAACCTTGACGGTTATATTTCCATCATGCTCTTTTAGCATAGTGTAAATCTGCGCCCCAGCGAAAACATCGCCCCCTGGACTATTAATCCATACAGTAATATCACCACTGCGAAGGCTCAATTCACTTTTAAATTGCTTAGGTGTAACTTCGTCACCCCACCAGCTCTCTTCGGCAATAATGCCGTCAATTCGCAGTGTATTCTCTTCGCATTTTACCCAATTCCAAAATTTAAACATTGCTTGTTCCCCCTTTCGTTCCATCATATTTTTGTGTCCATAAGCCAGCCTGAGATAATTTTGCAAAATTACCGTTTACATGCATATCATCTCCGCCTTCTTCAGCTGGGATAAGGTTCATATCCTCAAGCTCCCTGATATTATTAACACTCATCCAACCATTTTGCCTTGCAACAGCATAGCCTTCCATTCGTGTTTTAAAGTCACCACGAAGGAGTCCTTCAACCGCAAATTTAGGAAAATATATACCCTTTTCATTTGGTAGCAATAGGCTTTTAGCCATTGCTTGCTCCAAGCGAATTAGCCAAGGGCGGATGGTGTATATAACAAACTCTAATGATTGGTTTTCTATATTAGAAAATGTACTACGCTCTAAATCACCAACCATATGAGCGGGAACTCTAAACATTCTGCAAATTTCTGCAATTTGGAACTTCCTTGTTTCCAGAAACTGTGCCGCATCTGGTGGTATACCTATTGGTTTATATGACATGCCCTCCTCGAGCACAGCAACCTTATGAGCGTTATTACTCCCTTGATATACAGCGTTCCAAGAGTCACGAACCCTTGCTGGGTCTTTCACCACACCTGGATGTTCAAGCACCCCACCTGGGTTAGCACCATTTGCAAAAAATTTAGCACCAAATTCCTCTGTGGAAAGCGAAAGTCCAATTGCTTCCTTTGCCATAGAAATTGGTGAGTATCCAATAAGACCGTCATATCCCAAAGCTGGTATGTGCATAACTTCATCTGCCCTAAGGTTAAGCTCACCGCTACTTGTTTGGTAGCAATAATATATTTCACCACTATTACCAAGCCTGCCAACTCGCATACGGTCTGGCAAAAGTGGCCATAGTTCTATAACATTGCCCCTGCCGTCACGCACGATATATGTGTAGGCATTACCCCATAACAAAAGATGACTCATAAGCGTTTCCCTAAACACAAATGAAGTCATCTCTGGATTTGGTGCATCGTGTAGTAGATAATATAGCGGATGTTTATATGCCTTTTCCTTGCCAGTATCTGTATAATTATACGTATGCAGTGGCAAGCTTGCGATAGTTTCTGATAGTATGCGAACGCAGGCATTAACAGCTGTGGTCTGCATTGCAGTTCGTTCATTTACCGCTTTACCTGAACCTGACATACCACAGGCATAAAGAAACCCACTAAAGAAATCATTAGTGGGGCTTGCTCTTGAATTAAAAAATCGTTGTAAAAATGGTAGTTTCAAACGCATTACCTCTATTCTATAATTTTTTGCATATTATCAAATATAAATCATATAATAATATTGTTCGGATATAATTGGTGAAAATAGTAACCGAGATACGAATCTCGGGGGGGCATTAAAAAGATGCCAAGCAAAAAGAGCTGTGTATCCCGCATAGCTCTTTTTGCAATTTACACGCTTAAAATGCCTCTCGTATCATAGACTGAACCACCTGCATTCTGGCACTTTATTGCTCTATCAAGTGCCATTATTAGTGCCACAGCACCATCTATTTTTTCAGTTGACTTTTCTTTATCAGGCTTTATATTACCTGCTGGGTCTGTTTTAATAAATATATTATCCATATTCCACCTAAGTACAGGCTGTCCACCGTGAGCTATTTTTTCTGATAGAGTTAGTCGCATAAGATCCTTTGTTGGTCCATTCATATCCTTGTAGCCTTGCCCGAATGGCACAACCGTAAAGCCTAAATCATCAAGATTTTGTGTCATTTGGGTTGCGTTCCAACGGTCAAATGCAATTTCCTTTATATTATATTTTGTATTGAGCTCCTCAATAAAGGCTTCAATAAAACCATAATGAACAACATTCCCTTCAGTAGACTTTATATAACCTTGTTTTTCCCAAGCATCATAGTTAACATGGTCACGCCTAACTCTTAGTGGTATAGTTTCTTCTGGTAGCCAAAAGAATGGTAGAATTTGATACTTATCATCATCATTAAGTGGAGGAAATACCAATACCAATGCTGTTATATCTGTTGTACTTGATAAATCAAGCCCGGCATAGCACTCACGTCCTCTTAAACTTTCTGCATCTACTGCAAAATTACATTTATCCCAAATGTGCATCGGCATCCAACGTACTGATTGTTTAACCCAAAGGCACAATCTTAGCTGTTTAAATGAGTTTTCCTCTGATGGATTTTGCCTTGCATTTTCACAGGCAATAGCCAGTTTTTCTGCATCAACGGTAACCCCTAAGCTTGGATTAGCTTTTTTCCATGTTGCAAGCTTTGTCCAATCATCGTTTTCATCAGCAGCATAAATGGTGGGGAAAAAAGTATAGTCAGTCTTTCTGCCTTTTAAAATATCTACCGCTTTAGAATGCATTTCATACCCAATACTATGCATATCATTACCAGCAGTAGTAATAAGGAAGTTTAAAGGTTGCCTTCTTGCATCAGATGCACCATGAAGCATAACCCTTGCCATCTCCCTATTTGCAACATGAAGCTCATCATATAAAACCGCATGTGGATTTATACCGTGCTTTGAATACGCCTCGCTTGATAGAACTTGATAAAAACTATTCGTATCTGCGCAGGCAATACGCTTTTGTGATGCCATAACCTTGAGCCTTTTGCTCAGTGCTGTAGATAAACTAATCATATCAACAGCAACAGTATATATTAAACTTGCCTGTGCTCTATCTGCTGCACACGAGTATATTTCAGCACCATATTCACCATCAGCCATTAACATATACAGTGCAAGTGCTGCGCCGAGCTCTGTTTTACCTTGTTTCTTGGCCACTTCAACATATGCAGTAGTAAATTGCCTATACCCGTTAGGTTTTATAATTCCAAATACATTACGAACAATTTCTTTTTGCCAAGGCAATAGTTTGAAAGGTTTATTGTACCACTCACCTTTAGTGTGCCTTAAACTTTCAATGAAGGCGACTGCATATTCAGCTTTGTTATTATCATAGGTTGATGTTGGCAGTGCAAATTTCGTAGGAGTAAAGATTTCGTGCTTTCTTTTTGCAATAACAATCGCCTCCTTCCAATAAAATGAGCAACAAAAAAGGCCCCAACTTGAAATTGAGTGCCTTTAAAAAAGTATTGCTTTTTGTTATCTTTCCCCAGTGAGTATAAATTTCGAATATTCCTTTCTATGGTATTCAATCAAGAAATATAGCTCATCGAAGTTTTTATGATGTGCCTCTTGTTGTACTTCTGCCGCCGAGAACATGTTAAACTTACCTTCATTTTTTATAAAAATAATTTGTTCGATTACCTTGTCGGATAAGATATAATTCTTATGCTCCGCTATTAGCTCTGTGCAATCAGGAATATAACTTGAGTACCTTAGATAATGATACCCCTCACAATTTCCAATTATAATATCACTACCGCCATCTGCCATAATACCGATGCAATGCCACAGTCTATTGGTGTCAATGTATTGGAATTCTGCGTTGTTGCTTATAAAATCAAAATCATCAAGCAGGTTTTCTTTGAAATGCTCCCATTGGTTAATTGGTAGTTCAATTATTTTCTCTATAACAAATTCTGATTTATCACGTTCTTGACCAGTTCTGCTTTTAAGCTCATCAATATTTACAGCTTTTCTTGCGAAAAATGCTTTGCTCATAATTTTTACCCTACCCTTCTGTATCCTAAATCATCTTTATTAAAATAGCTATATCCGAGTTCCGAGCAGTCAGGGTAGGTGGCATTGTAACAAAAGCAGAACTCACCATCTTTCGAATCCAATTTATAGCCACGCTCTGCTATTTCCTCTGCGGTTTTAAGTGGCAGGGTAATTAGCACCATATCGTCTAAAGTGTTTACCGCAATGTGCGTTATAACTGTTGTTTTATCTTCCACGTACCTAAATGCTAACCTTAACACCTCGTCGCTATCTATTCCAGGCTGATTTGCATTTTTGAAAAACACATCAAAATAGTTTAACAAACCTTTGATTACCTCGGCATCGCCCTTTACTGGCACGAACATTCCCATAAGTGATGCCTCAGCTCTTGCCGATATTTCACTCTTAGTCATTTTACTGGGACACCTCTTTTTCATAATAACATTTATCACCAAAATGGTTTGTTATACGTTCAATTATATAATCGCTATCGAATTTTTGTTCTTTTACAGTAATGGTAAGGCAAGGGTCTGAGTGGGTTAGTGCAATTTGACCTTTAAAATTAAACGATGCGATATACCTTTCACCAGTCTTTTTACCCTCCACATATATCCAGTTATGAAAATCGTCTAAAGTGTCGTATTTTTTTAATAATTCGCAATTTGTCATTTTACTTTGCCACTCCTTATACCAGGGAAATTATAGTTTCCAAGTTTTATCTGTTCGTGGTCAGCTTCAACTGCTTTTTTGTAGTCTGGGTCTTGCCTTTCTTTGTTAGAGCAGGGGATACAGATGCAGTCCGTACTAAACATTGAGCAAATCCTCCCATCTTTAAGTGAGCCGCCACAATGCGTGCAGGTAGTGCGAGTGAAAAAATCATCCATTGTTAACCATTGCCCCTTCCTCATATAACTCTTTTTGCACCATCAGCATTTCAACAATAATTTTAGCATAAATGCCATTATGTGCTTTGCGGTCTATTGCGTATAAATCACAGCCCTCAGCAAAGTCAAACCAAACATCAAAAATGCCAACGTCCTCGTCAATAGTGGTATTGAAATTAACGAATATTTCTGTTTTTAATATATCTTTATCCTTTTTGCCCCATTCCCTTTTAACTAATTCTGTCAATTCCCTGATTATTTCTTTCGAAGGCACAAATGCAAAACATACGCATTCGCCATCTGAGCTTATTTCTACTTTTTTATCCATTATCATTGCCCCCCATTAATTAGTTCCGAATAACAAAACAGTAGCCTTAGTGCCTTCTTCTTGCGTATCATAAAATTCATTGTAGCCAAGTTTAGGGGTCATAAATCCTTCGGCTAAAAATTGCTCATTTCCAATGTGCGACTGACCATTTCCCTCGCTGTCAATAGAAATTGCAACCAATGCATCAGGTTTTTTTAGTTCTTTCAAAGCTATAATAAGCTCCCTTACAGTAATTGCTTTCATTGCAAAGCTCCCTTCAAATATATAATGCCACCATTTAGGGTGGCTTAGTTCATATGATACTTGTAAATTCTAATTTGCTCTGATAATAATTTGACCTTTGCACCAGCTAATGTTAGCCCATCAACTTTGGTTACATAAGCTCCACCAAAATCAGTAGCTAAATGAACTGTTATATTTTGTGCCTCTGCTATAACCTTTAGCTTTGCTTCTTCAAATTCGGCTATTGCCTCGTCAAGCTGTTTTTCTAATTGCTTTAAATAGCAATCCGTTTTAGTTTCAACAATTATGAATGCGCCTGTTTCTAAAAGCTCATCAATCTCACTTTGGCTGTAAATAAGCACCTCATTGTCCTTGCTATCGAGGGAAGCGAAAACCTTATCCTTGCCATTTACCCCCACCAATTTGTAAGTTTGCCCAGCCTTTGTCTTTATTGTCACTCTGACGCACCCCCATCAATGTTGTGAAATTCCTCAAATTCCTGAATGTGTTTGTCCATCAAGACCTCAGCTATCGTTGAATCAAAATCATTAAGCAGGTTGTCATCAAAATCCCAAAAGCCAAGCATATCTTCTAAGACCTCTCTTAGCTTTTCAACATCTGCCTTTGAATCGTCTTGCCCTAATACTAAAATCTTTTCAACTGCTGTTTGTGTTAAGCCTCTTGCTGTAGCCATCATAGTAATTTCGCTCATTTACAATCCCCCTAATCTATAATTAGTGTATAGTATAGCTCTAATAAGGGTATATTGGAACATATAATAGCTACAATGATTAAGGTTATATTTGTGTATCAACCACAAACTTTAACTATGCCAGCCATAACGAAATTAACGCATGGAAGTGAAACACCATTCCCCCACATTTTATATTCAGCACTATCAGAATAAGGGTTTTTAAGCCACTTTATAATTTGTTTTATGCTTTTTGGTTTAGAAGACGTTCCAATAATTTTTCGGTGAGTTTCAAAAACATCAGCCCAAAATGATATATCAACATCGGTTGGGTTTTCAGTTTCCAAATCAGAACACCAAAAGCTTGGAAACCCTTGCAATTTTAGACACTCAAATGGTGTAAGCCTTCTTACAGTGTATGTAGGTTCAACTATTCCGTTTTGATAACCAGGATTAGTACCATTTACTATTGTATTTGCCTTTCCGTCCTGGCGATAACACTGGCTCTCTGCCTTCATTTGTGGGTAAAAGCTTGCTGGTTGTGCAACAGCTGATGGTCCCTGTGCATTTAAGGTAGATGTTTTACCATCTGCGCTTATCCCAAGGTTTCGTGCAAAATTTTGCCCACAATTAAAGGTTTCACGGTCAATTGCATATACAACACCATGTCGGTCAACAGTATTTAATGTAAAACTAACATCTTCATTAATACCATCGCCCCTTGGGCCATTCTTATCAGCTCTACCAATCATGCTACCTTGCAAGGCAACAACAGCAATACCACCTTGATTATTATTCCGCATAATAAGTTATCCTCCATTTCATAAAAATACCGAAGAATACTGCAAAAAAAATGCATATTCTTCGGAATAATATTTTGTTACTTCAAGCAATAAAGACGTTTAATAATATTATCATCGCCTTCCCAAACGGCAAGGACATCAGATATTGCTGTGTTTTTTGACGTTGCTTTTTTTAGTGCTTCGCTTTTCATTTCAGTATCTGCGTAAGCATAAATTTTGGTGGTGCTTGTATTTGCATGTCCCAAATATTCGCCAACCAGTGGAAGCGGTATCCCAGAACGATACAAATGAATGGCTCTTGTGTGACGGAATTGATGAGGGTGTACTTTGAGTGGAACATGCGGGTTTTCTTTTCTTGCTTCTCTGCCGTAATTCTTTACAAAACGAGCTACAGTGTCAGGCGACATTTGATGTCGTTGCTTGTGAATTACAGTATAAAAAAGAAAATCATCATTGCATCTTGAATCAATTGGGTGAAAAAAATTAAGGTAGCGGCGCAAATGCTCCACGGTTTTTTCCATCAAAGGCACAGAACGTGGCTTTTCGCCCTTTCCGATGAGGTAAATATACGGCGTTCCATGGTCGAGAATTAAATCGCCAATCTTAATATCAAGCATTTCTTGACATCTTGCTGCCGTATCATACATCAAAAGCATAAAGAAGCCATTTCGAAGACCCCAATGGTTTTTCATATCCGGCAAAGCGAGTAGCGTTTTCATTGCATCTTCCGTAAGGAAATCCACCACTTTGCCCGGGACTTTTTGTATTACAACATCATCAATAGCGATTTTCAGGTAAACATTTGCAATATCGGATATCTTGCAATAATTAGCAAATGAACGCAACGCCATTAATCTTTGGTTCCGAGTGCTGCTGCTACAATGTCTTTTTTCTTGTAGCCAATCAAGATATGCATTAACATTTTTTGCAGTGAAATCCTCAAATGTTAGCTTGACAATGGATATGCATTGTTCCTGCGTCAAAAAATCAACAAACTGATTAAGTGCAGTTTTGTAAGATTTTAACGTGTTTGGTCTGGAACACAGCTGTTTTGGTAAATATATAGTCAAATAGTCACGCACCATCTTGAAAAAGGAATCATCTTTAATTTTCATCGCTCTACCTCTGGTATCAGCACAGAAAATCTCGCTGATATTTCAGGCGGAAGCTGTGAAAAGAGTTCAGGAACAAGATGAATGTAATAATATGTGTGTTCAAATCGTTCGTGTCCCATATATGCGCTTAAATACGGAACACAATTTTCTAAATCACGACCTTCTTCAAGCCAACGATAAAGAGTGTGAGTTGCGAATGTATGTCTAAAATCATATGGTCTTGGCGGATTGCCGGCAATTTCCGTAAGTCCGGCATTGTTTAAGCAACGAGATAAGATATCTCTTACCCAGTGTCTTCCATATGCTTCAGAGTTTTTTCCGTTGCTCGGAAAAAAGTAGTCACTGTTAGGCATTACCCGCCTAACCGCAATATCATATTTCCTGCAAAGTTCAAGCATACTGCTGTCCATAACGATAATTCTATCTCGATATCGTTTGGATTCAGGGATAAAAATAGTACCTTTTTCTAAATCAATATCCTTTCGTTTTAGTAACCGCCCCTCATAAGGGCGCAAGCCTCCAGCATACAGTAACCGTAGTAGAACAGGAGCAACCAAGTGATTTGTTGGGTAGTTATGATCGGCGTACAAGGCGTCCACCGCTTCAAATATTAGCGTTAATTCATTCTCTGTGAAAATGTGCGGTACATAGCGACGATTAGGGCATTTACCACAGTTTCTCGGGATTACAAAGGCTGGGATATCGTTTCGTGTCATATATCGAGCTAACTCTCTGATAGAACTCATGCGCCTTGAAAATCCTTCTTTGCCTTCGTCAGAATATGCTTTGCCCCACGACATCGCCATCTCACGCGTCAACGTTGTTTCTTTTGGGAATGACACCATACACATTGCATCAAAGTTAATTAAATATCGTATATTGCTTTCGTATTTAAATCCGAATGCACGCTTTTGTTGTAAAAAACTTTCAATATACTGTGCCAAATTGCTATTAAATGTTTCGTTCAAGCTGTCCACTCCTTTCGACTTTGATATTTCCCCATCGGCATAGCGCATTGTCTTAAATGTTCTATGTCAAGAGCCATATATCGCTTCGTGGAGCTTAACCTTGCGTGTCCCAAAACCTCGCTTATTACACCAACCGGAACATCAGCTTCAAGCATTAACACTCCAACGCCTCGTCTAAAGCTGTGAAAGCTTATCTTTGCCGATGTTGTTTGTGCTACGCCTGCAATGCCAGCGTACCGCTCGACTACGTCACTGATATCCGAGAGTCCGATATATGGATGTGAATTTCTCAGGAATACAGTGTTATCCTTTGAAGGCGGTCGCGCATTAAGAATGTAATCAGCAATTGCATTACCGACAGAGTTATCAAGTGGCAGCACATTGGGCTTATTCGTTTTACTTTGGACTATACGAATTTCATGTGTTTCCCAAACAATGTCACGAAGTTGTAACTGCTTTATATCAACAGCGCGAAGACCGGTATAGCTTGCCAAAAGCATCATGGCATAATCTCTTTTGCCAAGTGTGCTTCTTTTGTCAACTGCGGATAATATTTTGTTTTCTTCATCTTGCGTGAAGCCGTAATAAATCTTGCGTAAGCGCGGTGTTTTAATATCTAATGCTATCAACAATTTAGCATCAAGCATTTCGCAAGCAACATAATACGCAAGAAATTGTTTGATGCTTACTACTATATCGGTCATGGAAAACTTTCTGCGTTCGGCTAAAGCTGTCAAAAAGTCCGATATCATTGGTGAAGTAATGCTTTTTAAGTCAAAAATCGAACAATCCTCCAAATGGCATAAAAATATTGTGATGCCACTTGTTTTACTATCAATGGTTCGTTTTTTGTGCATTTTGGCTATAGACTCTAAAAAATTATCAAGCAGTGCTTGATAGCATTCTGTTAACTTTCGTTTATTTATCGGAGATAAACACCTACGAGTTATGTGTTCGTATAAATAATACTCGTCTGTCATAGACGTGAATTTGCGCAACCTTTGAAAGCAATTTAATGATACAGAGCCTTTTTCAACCTCTTGATTCATAAGTTCCAAGTAGTTTTTTGTAACTGCGGGCGAATACAAGAGTATGTTATTGCATTTGTAAAATCGTGAAACTTTGTAAAAGGCAGTTTTGTATGGCTTAATCGTTGCATAAGGGTGACCGTTATCTTTAAGATACGTCATCACAGCTTCGCAAACGACTTGAGCGGGTATTTCTTTGGCATGTTTAAGCATATTTTTATCACCTCATTGTTTAATATGCCCAATACCCTAAAATATTATTCCGAAGAATACTGCATTTTTTTGCAGTATTCTTCGGTATCTTTATGAAATGGAGGATAACTTATTATGCGGAATAATAATCATTATCCTTAATTAGGGATAATGATTACAGGCAGGGTTGCCACCTGTTTGATCGATTGTTCTTGATGTTTCAGCTTCATAAATACCACTGCTCGGATTATCAGAAAGCATTGAATTACTTTTATCAGAGCAAATACCATAAGCCTTTTGTTCACTAACCACAAACGGTTGATTATTTCCACCAGTTCCGTAATTAGCCATAACTGTTTGTGCTACATCAAGCGGGCCTATAAAACGGGTATCCTGTCCGTGGTTTTCGAATACACATTGCGGACCTTTAAAATCTGAATTAAGCAAAGCAAATGCTGTATTTTCAGAAATAGGTAGACCTTTTTGACGTTCACTCATAATCGCAATACATAATTGATTGTCACCCATTTGTGCTCTTAATGTGCAAGCTTGCTCACATGAAAAATGACCTCCCAATCTGCTCATTGCTCCTGGTTCAAAACTGATTGTCTCTCCAGTGCAACTTTTAGCATTGGGGGTAA
>Ga0247840_10002498_pt1 | contig 32706 bp, 70 predicted proteins | sample LaCruzMarch2015__FD_192404 | JGI IMG/M metagenome (GOLD analysis project Ga0247840, IMG submission 192404) | Freshwater microbial communities from meromictic Lake La Cruz, Castile-La Mancha, Spain - LaCruzMarch2015_17m | ecosystem: Environmental > Aquatic > Freshwater > Lake | place: Spain...
GGGTACTGCACCATCGTATTGAACATTATTTCTTTCCAATCAAACGGAAAAGTATTTGGAAGGATAATGTCGGCATCTGTATAAATGAAGTACTCTCCCAGCTCTTTATAAAGACTAGTACCCCAAATAGCTGTATGTCCTTCATTTTTGTGGAATCGGATATCAACCTTGTTATTAACGCATTCATACCATTCCAATAATGGCGGATATGTTGATGCGTTATCAATTATGATAATTTCCTCATTTGAATTGAGTAACAGAAGTCTTTCAACCATATTTTTAGTGGTCGTAAGCCTATTTCTGTTATTGATTACGATTTTAACAGAAGTCATAATTTACAAAATATCCGTACTCATGATTACCCATCAGCAGTTTCATATTTGGGTATCTTTCTAAAAACAATGCTTCAGTCAAGTCTGGCTGCAAATGGGTTTCATATACATTTCCATATTCAGTTCCTTGAACGAAGTTATAGGGCACACCTACTAAGCAAAGAATATCCATTTTTTGAATTTTATCTAAAAACTCTTTTGCTTGTTCAACCGTCATGTGCTCAATGATGTCTCCCAAAATTATGTAGTCGTATGGTGTCAAATCAAAGTCGAGAACATTAGCTACAAATAGGTTGTCATATTTGCTTTTGAGGTCAAACATGTCATCATAATTTTGATAAATCTCGATACCATCCATATTTGGGAAGTGAGCTTTCAGTAGGCTTGAGTAAGTACCACAACCTGCTCCTGCATCAAGAATTTTGACGCTTTTTTCTAAGTTAATGATTAAGTGTTCTTTAATCTCACCTTTTAAGTAACCTGTGCTATACGGCATATATTATTTTTTTTATTAAATCTTCAAGTTTTTATAAAGATATAATATTTTACGAAACAACAAATATTATTTTGTAAAATAATTTAGTTTATGAATATTTTAAATCCCCCTCCGAAGTAAAAACCCTTACAATAACTTATGTTAGTGAAAATCCTACCATTGTAGTAGTCTTTACCTAATTCTAAGGAATATATAGAGGCAATACCTTTAACTGTTTGTTCTTTTATTACGTCCTCATAGGTGTAAGAAGATATACCTACTAAGGGTGTTAGGTTGTAGCCATCTTCTCTTTCTGGTGTGAGGTTAAATTCATAACCAATCTTCCCAAAAAATAAAGTTGGATTTACTGCACTTGTCAATGGTTTGCTGTATCCGATTAAAGCTACTGCATTTTCGCCTTTCAACCCTACTTGTAACGAATATCCTTTAGAGTGAGCAGATACTACAACAAATGGATTGATTTGAGCCATAGATGGAGCAGATAAAAGTAATACTGCGGCTAATATATTTTTCATAAAATATTATTTTGTAAAATAATTATAGTAAACAGCTGTTAATTGATTTAATAATACTAAAATACTTATAAGAAGCTGTGTTCTTATCATAAGATTCACTTATCGAAAAAGGAAGTTTATCAATAAAATCCCCTTTAAAAAATAATCTATGAGCACTATCAGCAGTAACACCAGCATTGTGAAATATATACACCTCATGCCACCGTTCAGCTCTATCTGTACTCCAACAAAAATCTAATTCAGGAATAATTTTAGTTGTATATCCTCTCATCCATCCAGCCCAAAGTATAGCCCACATATCAGCACACCATATCTGAATTTCATGATGATTAGGGTCTGCTTTCTTCTTTTCAGCATTCAGTATATTGATATCTCTAAAAAGAACCTCACAATCATTTTCCATTTTTTCAAAAAATCTCCAGTCTACTCCTTTTAAAATATATTGTGCACCGCCAGACTCTTCTTCTTTGTAAAAGGTAAGACTTGGGTTTATTCCCACTATGTCGCACATTTTGTTCAAAACATCCTCACCTTTAGATATGATGTACGAGTGTGCAATGTATGATTTGGTATCAGATACATACCAATTCATATCATTTTCAAGTAACTGCTCGGTTAAAAAGTCGGGATATTTGGTAAATACAATATCACAATCATGATAAAAAATTGCCCTTTCAGTTAGTTGTGGAAAAACCTTGAAGTGCTGCTTCAAAATATTTGGTCTTATCGAAGAAATATAGCTTATTGGATACTTACGTGTGTCTTCATAATAGAAAAAATCTGCAACACCAATCATTTTTTCTTCTACCTTTTTGATAATAGCAACCTTTTGCTCCCAGTCACTTTCATTTTTATTGTATGCAAATAAGCAATCAACCCTATAGTCTTTTGCTATACCACAATCCCTAAAGTTTGTAAGCATAACCTCAATTTGCCAAGCATAATACTGAGTACAAGGTTGTACGCAAATAAAAGTTAAATCCATTTTTTTCTCATTTTTTATAAATACCGAAGAGTGGTATTCTGATTTATTTCACAATGCTAAAATACGAGAAATTTCAACAAATTGTAAAAGACTTAGAAAATAGAAAAAAAAACTCATACTTTTTCATATTTTTCATAATTTAGTGGTTGATTGGCATAACACAAACAAACAAACATGAAATTCAATAAAAAACTTATTTGGTATAGCCTTCCAATTTTAGTGGGGGGCTTCCTTATTTATAAACAATTCAGTCGTGGTCGTGATAAGCGAGATGTTGCACAGCCAGAAAATAGTGGTGGCGGTGGCAGCAGCAGCACTTCTACTAATAGTGGTGGGAGTATTTCAGCTTACCCATTGAAAAATGGTCGAAAAAATTCTACTGTTGGTTCTTTGCAATCTTTGCTTAATACGGCATTAAGTTGTTCAGGAAAAACTTTGCTTGTTGTAGATGATATTTTTGGAAGCAAAACAGAAAATGCACTAAAATCATTAACTGCTAAAACAAGTATCTCTGACTCTACTGAATTTGAAGCAGTAAAAAAACAATTAGCATCCGTTTGTAATAAAAGTTCAAATTTAGATTGGGCTTGGAAATTGATTGAAGCTCAAAATACTGGTAAGTATTCATTTTTAGTTGCAACAGAGCCAATTAAAACATATAAAGTAGTAAAAGATTTTAGAGGTTTATGGATTCCAGCAACTCCAAGAAATGATTTAAAGTTTAGTCCAATAAATTATAGCTTGAAAGACTATGTTCTTAGGTCTGCAACAACAGAAGGTGGTCTAAGGATTGAAGTTAATAAAGGGGCTTTAGCTGGTATGTATATTACATATGATGGTGCTAATATTAAATCATTTAATATATCGTAATGCCAACAAAAAATGAAATTGAGAATGCAATTGTGAGAGCTTACGAAGCAATTAAAAATGCTACTAACAAAGCATCAAGCTCGGATGTATCACAAACTGTTGCAAGTACGTTAACAAAATACTCTGACGATATACAAGGTGTACTAAACGTATTTTTGAACAATCGAGGTGCTATTACACAAGAACAATTAGATGACTTAGATGAAAAAATTCGTCAAGCCAAAAGAAAAACTCTTGAAGCCGAATCAAAAAATACTTTTGTTAAATATGGGTTATACATTTCAGTAGCATTTTTAGCTTTCGGTGCTTTATGGATTATAACCAAAAAAAAATGATATGGACAATAAACAACTCATAAAAGGTGCATTAATATTCGGAGGAGGATTTCTTCTTTTTGCAGCTTTAAGACCTAAGCCTAAAAAAGATTCTTCATCAACAAAAAAGTTAGAAGGAGATAGTTTAGTACCAGCACCAAGCCCTGAAAATGCTGAAATAGTTTTAATTGCATACACAGATGCACTCAAAAACGGAGAACCAGCTTCAACACTTACCGAACTTAATAAAGAGTGCATGAAAGAATTTGGTTTGAGATGCTACATTGACCAAAAAAGTGGTAAGACAGTAGTATGTGATGTCAAAGGGGAAACAATTCTAAGTAAATAATATAATGCCTGTATTTCCAGTACAAATAATTAATAATACAGTACCTTCTCTTTCAGTAGAGGTGGCGGATTCTGGTGTGCCACCCGTAACGTATCAGCAGGTTAAGCAATCACTTGGCTCTCAAGTTTATAAAATAAACGAGCTTTATTTGTATTCCCAAAACATAAACCAATTATTAGGAATAATCCAATATCAACGTTTTGATTCCGATGGTAATCAGACATTTTCAAGTATTGCAACTACAATAGACCCATATTCTGGGAACGCTATTGCTGTTACAATAGACTTGAGAAAATATGAAGACAATTTCATATTGAATGGTAACTCAAGTTTTAGTGGAACTATACTACCTAACACATATCTTCAAATAAAATTTTGGGCTGACCGCATCACAAACGAATTTGGTAGAAATTTCAATAATTTCCAGCAGATTGAATTAGATGCCAACAAACCTTATTTCTTCAATAACTATGGTTCATTGATTAAAGATATTCGAGAAACGAACATAGATGTTGAGAAGACTGCGACACTTGGTGGTAGCAATACTGTAGTATCACAAAGTGAAGACAAATTGGTACAAGCACCAGAAATAGAAGATTCTACCAAAAATGTTTTATTTTTGAGCATTATTGCAATAGCAGTAGGCACGTATGTGATTAAAAAAATAAATAAATAAAAAATTTCCGTTTATATTAGCAGCAGTAGGAGGATACCTATTCTACGGTTTTCAATACTGCCTCCAGAATGATAAAAATCAAACCATTCTTCACCCAATTTACTAAATATTCCATTACCTTTTTTTAAATCCTCATTATTGGCTGATGGTGTTTTGCTTTTTAAAAACGACCAATAACTAATCCTGCCTCTAAAATATTTTTCATAAATACTTTCACTTCTGCCCCACACTCTAAAAGATACTCTTTTGTGAGTTCTTTGGGCACACGATTTACATAAGCCTCAAAAACTTTAAATTCCAATTCAGTGCAATTTTCAAAAATTGTAACCCAGCCTTGTGTTCCTTCTTCTTGAGTGAAATTGTCTAAATGCAATGTTTGCTGGTTTTCATTAAACGATAGTCTGTAATTTTTTCCCATTGTAGTAAAATTTTAATTTTTTTGATATTCATCAAGTGAGTAAAAATGCTTGAAATTCTGTTTTCATTATTTCAATAGATGGGTATTCTTTGTCATTACCAGTATTTATGTTTGGATATTTTTCAAACATTTGACCAGTAAATTCATTGCATTGCCTAATTGTTATTTTATCACAAATGCAAAAATATCCATTTGTGTTTTTGTTGTTCTTGTTGATATTTTCATAGTGAAAAAATCCATCTATTTCGGAGTATTCTAATCTGTATTTTTCAAAGGCAAATACAACAGAAAGTTCTTTCATAATCAGCTATTTTTATTTATTTCATCGTGAATAACTTGCATATACAATCTGCATTTTTTTATTGCTTCGTAAAGTTTTTCAATCGCTTCATCATCCCTTTCAATAAGAAACTCAATAACCTTTTTTTCCATTGGAATATCCCCAAACTTCATAGCTTTATCAAGCTCCTCACAAGCAATTATATAATCTTCATTTTCGGTTGTAGCACAGTTCATCTTGTACATCAACTTCCTCTTCTCGTCATTTATGAGCGTTTCTGGAGTGTCAATCAAACAGTAAGCTAATATTGCAGTTTTTGCACCTGTTAAAGCCATATAGCTTTGTAGCTGCCACCAATATGTTTTGTTTACTGGCGAGAAATGATTTGCCAAGAAAGAATTCAAATCCCAACTGCTTTTCACATCAATTATTGTATCAGCATTTTGTATGCTTTCACCTAAATATAAATCTGGAGTACCTTTGATAAAATCGTTTGTTAAATGCTGCTCATTCTTTTTGAAGAACTGTTTTTTTACCCTGCTGTACAAAGTGATAGCATCTTCCTCAACTGCTAATCCCTTTTCTACATACTTGTTGGTAAAGTTTTTGTACCTACCGAAAACCTCTTGGATGTAAACCTCCATTAGATATGTCTTAACGGTTGCACCTAATAATCCTGCGTCTTTGTCTGCTTTGCTTTTTGGTTCTGTAAGTAGATTGCCATTTGCTGAAGCCCTAAATAATACTTTTGAAAAGTCCATAATTATTTTTTTTATTTATAAATTTTTTGCTGCATTAAGTTCAGCAAACTTTGTTTCGAAAATTTCTAACTGTTCTGATTTGATATGCTCTTTTAGCTTGTCAAGTTCATCTATAGTCTTGCAGTCGCTTATCATTAATTCTATTCGTTCTGCTTCTTTATCTATTACAACAACAGCATCGGTATTATCAATGTGCGTTACGTCAACCGTTTCAAAATCATTCACAACAGATTGGTCTGTAATAATAGCTGTCTGCATATCAACTGACAATGGAGCAAATTTTGATAAAAGTAATTTTATAACAGTTTTATTTGCCATTGCATCAAAGTTGTCGCTCCATAGTCCAAAACCTTTTTTAAAAGTTTGGCTGTATTTTCTGCCATGCTGCAAAAGTTGTTCTTTGCTCATGTAGAAGGTAGCCTCAAAACCATTAAGCAAGGAAAACTTTGCAGCGTAACCAATAATATTATCGCTGTTCTTTATTGAGAAATCAAAAATGTATCCGTTTAGTGGGTTGCTATCAACTATCTGCCCCTCATAAATCGGTGCGGAGGCTATAGATTTGAACTGACCGCTTCTTTGTGCTAATTGAATAAATCCTTTGTAACCGATTTGAAACTGTGCAACTTGCCCCCTTTCCTTATCCTTGTATGGAACTATGTACGCAAAACCCAAACTGGCATTTAAAGGCAAGTCTAAGGTAGCTGCGGTAGCTGCTGCTTGATAAATACTCATTGGGTCGGCATTGGCTAACATTTTACTTTGCGTAGTTATTTGAAGTACGCTTGTAATAAAACTACTTGACCTATTGCCTAACATTTCTCTGAATTTCTGCTTTACGTCATCCCGTTCAAAAAGGGCACGTACTGTTAATTGATTTGACATTTCTCTAAATATTTGGTTGTATGATTATATAAAAGGACTGTTGAGGATAGCTTCGTATCCACATCTGTATAATTTCATTCCTAAGTCTTTTTGATGTGTACGATTTACTCGTTACAAATTCATCAGACATAGTAAAAAGTTGAATCCTGCCAGTAATTTTACTCATAACCTAATGTCTCAAATTCACGTAATGGCATCCAAAAACTTGGTGTTAAATCTCCTACCCATACATGTTCAATGTCATCTATTGTTTTAACTGTTTCTCCGAATATTGGTAAGCTAAGACTCTCTGCAACGACTGGTATACCTTGAAATTGGGGGTGTTTTTCTAAAAAATATGATAATATACGCCTTGCTTCAATTTTTGTGTACGCTTCTATTGTTATTGGGCTTTCGTATCCCAAAAACTTGTATTTATAAAATCGTAAAATATTTTTTTCAACTGGATAGTTATACATTTACAAATGTATATTATTCTTTAAAACAATCAAAGAATTTCGTCTTTTTTCTTTATTACATCTTTCATCAACTTCTTATCACAAATTTGAGATAGCTTTTCTTCATTCTCAAACTTGTGGTGCTCACACAAGCAGAAATCTTTAGTAATAGGGAATACGGTTGGTTCTAATGTAAAGGCGAAATACAGCGGCTTATGTGTGCATAGACCTAAATTTTTAGAAGTGCTTTTCTCTGGATTCCAAAACAAACAATTATTACATCTTCGAATCATAGGGAATCCATTTCTATTTACATAAGTTTCTAATTCTTGTATATTAACCTTGTCATCCACCTTGTCCATATTATTTCATATTTTGATAAAATTACTCTAATTGTTTCATTAAGAGATTTTTTTGCTCGAAAAAGTCGCTCACTTTTTTACGGTTTTCTTTCGTGTCAATATAGTAGATAGCGTCTGTTTTATAACATAAAAAGTCTTTACCCAATATCTTTTTTACCTCATTCATATACTTGTAACACGAGTATCTGATTTGTTTGTAAACATTTTGCAATGATTCATCCCCTAAAATAATCTTATAATCATTAGTTATTACTCCATTACGTATAATTCTGTACTTTTTGTCTGCACCAAGTGTGCTTAATGCCGCTAATCTCACCGATTTGAATTTATCATTTAATCCCTTCATATAGGTAAGTTCTGATATAATGCCTAAATTATGAGCTATTCGCCAATAAGCATGGTTCAAGTCAGTACCAGTAACCTTTTCAAACAAGTCTGGATTGAAGCTGCCGATGTACTCAACTTGATTGTATTTCTTTGGAAGTTTAATAACATTATTCTTTAGATAAACTTTGGCATCCTTTCTAACCATACCAAAAAGAAACATTCCTTGTTTGAAAGCCTGTTGCTTCTTTTTATCAAGCACAGAAAACATATACGAGTTCTTTCCCCAAACTATTTCATTGGTGAACGTACCCTTTTTGATAAAGCCATTTCCTTTTAGAGTTTCTATTTTTTTAATCAAGAAGTTCTCCATGCTTTTGTGAGCATATCTTGTAGCCTTACTTATCATTCAGATTTTTTAAAATTCTCTGTAAATCTTTTTCGTATTGTTTATCTGTAATCTTTGCTTCAGCCTTATACTTCTCAATCAATTCAGCAGTTTTATTGAATTGCTTATACTTCTGAAATTCACTCGTGCGTGTGGGACGTTTATTTGCCTTTTTTGATAAGGCTTGTAATTGCTTGATATTTTTCTCAAGTGTGGTCTTTGCCCTTCTTCTACTATCCTTTTTAGCTTTTAGTTTTTTTATCTTTAATTCTATAATCTTATTGACTTTGGTTTTTATTTTTCTATTCTGACGTGTCTTGGGAACTTCATAATCAACTTGTTCAGCATCACCGTAAGCAGTTTCATTACCTTTTTCATCAACAGAAAATAATACAAAATCTAAATAATAGTTTTCTGGAGTACCATCATTACGCTTTTTCGGTCTGAGCTTTTTATACCCAGTGAAAATAAATCTACCAGAATTGTTATCGGCATCTGGTCTGATGTTTTCAACTATTTCACGAACACCTCTTCTGCCGTATTCGTAATTCCTTGTGTTGAAAATTTTTGTATCACCATAATCACCTGCTGAAACTTTTACATATACACAATCAGGCACTAATTCAGAAATTGTTACATCCAAAGCGAAATATTCAACATATCCAAAATCTGATGGGTCTAAATAATTAATGTCGCATAATTCCTTTGGCGGTATCTTTTCATATGCACTTAGAATTGATGCTTTTATTGCTTTTACTCGCAACTTGTACTGAGGTACACCTTTGTATTGTGGTAGAAGCTCCTCTCTTATTATTGTTCGCCTTTCCCTTATCGACAATTTTCTATCTTCAGGGAGCTTGTTGTTTATTTTAGTAAACTCCTTTAGAATCCGATTATATGTCGATGTCTTTTTTGGCATGTCGAATAAGCGGTATTATTTAGACTGGTTTTCAATCCAAGTCTTTATTTTTTGTTTGTCAAATAAAATCTTACCGCCAACCTTAGCATGTGGTATTTTACTAGCAGATACAAGTGCATAAACGTTTGAACGTGAAAGCCTTATCCATTTGCATAATTCTTTCACTGTTAAAAAATCATCCATAATTAAAATTATTGATTGAATTGAGTAGGACAACAAATATAATGCGAAAAAATTTCCATTTTTTATTAAAAAAAAAAAAAAAAATAATACTCACAAAATCAATCAATTATGATGATTTATAAAAAATATATTTTACTTTGACCATTCTTCTGCTGTTGGTGTGTTCATATTATTTAATTTTAAATTTTTGTTTAAATTGTGCTTGAGTCATACCATTGATACTACAAGTATCACCATTGAATTGTAGCCACGCTGATGGTTGTTACTCTTCCCAAAATCTGCAATAAAAATATTCTCCAAGATTATCTATTATGTCTTGTGGATAACCTTGCTCTACCAACCATACAAGAACATCATTCTTTCTTTCTTCTGGAATAAGTTTAGGAAACCCATACTTCCACCCTGATGGTGGGTCTATCATTGTTGCCATTATTTATTTTTTAAAAAAGTTGAGTTTGTATTATTGGGGCATAACTTGCATCATATCGTTTGTTATCTCCTTTTGGGTATGGTTGTTGTTCATACTTTATTAATTGTCTCATTTTCTTTACTTCTCGTTTATCTCCTAAAAAATAAAAGTATCTGTGCTTTCTTGGTCTATCAATCATATAAACATTTTCTTCTCCAAACTTCTTTTTTAATAATTGAACTTTGTTTATATGTCCATCTTCTCCATCGCTTCTTCCAACCATATCCATTATTGAAGCAGAATGTAGGTGTTCATATCCCTTTACCATATAGTCTTGAAATTCTGCTGATAAGCCAGTATAAAACCAAATCTGCATAGCTTACTAATACTTGTGGTTTTGGTAGCATTTTTAAACTTTCAGCTACAAAAAAAGATAGCGTATTCTTTTCTAATCCCTCATTAACAACTAAAAACTGCTCTTGATATTCTCCATTAAAAGCATTTTTAACTAAAGAATGTGCAATCGGTCTGCCATAACAAACTATTCCATTAAGTATATTTTTTTCATTAAACAATCCAAAGGCATAGCTAATACTTGGTATTCGTTTTGCATAATGCTTATTCAACAGCCAATCTTTACAAACAAAATTGTCAATAGATTTTATTTTATATTTTTCTTTGATTTTCATTTATTGTATGGAGTTAAATATGTTTCTAATAAAGGACTATTGCCCCACTTCTCAATATATCTTTCTCGGTTCACACGCATCGATTCATTAACAAGCTCTGGGTCTCTTTCATGTGTCATACTAATGCGAATTATTTGAGGGTTTAGAGATTCATCTACATCTTGAATGATACCCTTCAATTTCATTCGGTATAAGTAATCGCTGTCCTCGTAATATGCAGGATAAAATGTTTCATCAAATGCACCGATGTAGTCATACATATACTTTGAAATCAAAATAACAGACCAACTAACATGTGATTGAACAAGTGAATATGGATATTTGGATATAACATCATTCACACGTTGAGTATCATATCCTAAATATACATCGTCATTTAATATGAGTGCATGGGAATGAGTTTCAAAAATCTTATTACATAAAAGATTCCACGAAGCTGCAACACCTAAATTTTGCTGCTGCTCATAAATATTGATTTTGTCGGCAGCTGTTAGGCTTTGCTTTCCATTATCTACTACGTGAATATCAATATCTTTGAAATCAGCAGTGTATTTTGATAAAGATGGTAACAGTAAGTCTGCTCTGTTTAGAGTCGGAATACCTATTGCAAAACTCATATCAATTCCATTTGATTATTTTTTGAAAGAGGTATTCATTAATGACTTCCATCAAATTTATTGGTGTACCAAAAATACTTTTTCCTATTGCTACTTTTTCACCTATAAACAACACATCGGGTTGTGTTCTGTCTAAGTTTCTAATTTCATCTCCAATGATTACAATACCATCACCATCATCTATGATGTCAATTCCTGCATTAATTCCAATAAAAAATGAATGATTTGGCATATGTTTTATATTACTGGTAAACAATAGTCGGCTTCGGTTTCCTTTAGGTAATGTAATGCACCAGCATCGTTACCCTCATCGTCTCTTGAAGGGAATACTAATGTATTATCATCCAATTGCAGAACAACTGATTTATGCTGCCATCCAAAGGCTTGTTGTTCGGCATCTGTCATGTACCTTACTTGTACAATCTTTTTGTTAAGAAGTAATCTACTTGCTTCTTTAGTCCAATATGAAACATTTTCGCTCATTGTATTTATTATTTAGTATTTTATTTTATAAGGCATCAAAGAAATTGCGAAGTTCATCCATATCAGACATTGATATTTCTGATGAAATTCTATGACTAGCAACCTCCGAATAACCCATTAATGGATTTACAACTTTTGAATAATTTTCAATCATTCCATTCTCTCTGAATTTATCTACTTGCTCTTTTGTAAGTTTTTTTTCATTACAAGCATAAAACCCTTGTTGAAAACCTTTTCTATATTGCTTTTCACACAATCTATAAATCTGATTAATGATTTTTTTTTGAATTGACTTTTCCATTTAAATATTTATTTTTAAAAAATGGGGGCAGGTAACAACTCCTACCCCCTGAAACATGAACTAACAAACAAACTATAGTGTACCTACAAGTTCGTAGGCTTTCTGAAATCCTTTCTGAATCTTGTTGTTTGCATTACCAAACATTTGACTTGTAAACTTTTGCTCTTCAGTTTTATATTTCTGAATATAATTGTAATAACCAGAAACTGCATTGTACGCTCCCCACAAAGTACCACGTGTAGCATCTGTTAATTGAGTTGGATGAGAGAGAGCAAAATCGTAAATAGAACTTACTTGATTTTTGAACCGTGTACTTACTTTTTCTTGCTCTTCCTCACTTTTTAAGGCTTTATACTCTGGAGTCATTACATCTGTTATGTATCTCTGTAATTGAACATCAGATATTTTTGTGTTTGCCATTTGGTTGAAAATATCTTGTACCTCTGTCATGTATTTCGATGCTATTCCCATAACCTTATAGGCTTCACTTAATCTTTCTTTTGCACCAGTTCTGTGCTCGATGTATACTTTATTGGAAAGATTTCTCATAGCAGCTTGAAGGGTGTTGTTACAAACTACACGCACCGTTGTAAAACCTGCAACAATTGAGGATGTTCCATCATGAGAGTTTGTAAGAATAATATATTTCTCACACTCTTCTCCTTTCACTAATAAATCTTGTGGTAATTTTGCAGTTACAAAAATTCTCTCTCCTTTGCCTAAAGCACCAGCAGTTTCAAAAATTGCTTCTCCGTTATCGATTATCGCATCAAAGAATGCAAACGCATCTTTGTTTTGTACGATTTCGTAACGTGCTCCTACTATACCAAGAGGAACTTTGTTGTCGGCTCTGTAGGTAGCAAACTTGTCTTTGATTTCTACAAAGTTTTCATTAATTGCTGCATGGATTGTAGTTTTTTCTACTTCATAATCCAAGTTAGCAAGTTCGATAGCTACTGAAGCTGTCATTGCATTAGTAACTACTTGACCTAATCCGTGCCATGCTTTTTCAGCGTTAGAAGCAAAGGAGTAAGTACCTTTTAAATCATCGAAATTGATTTTGTGTGCCATTGTGTGTTTCGTTTTGTTATTTAAAATGTTATAATTGTCCACAAATATACAAGGATTACTTTAAATTCCAAATATTTGATGAATTATTTTTCATAAATTTTTTAAAACTGTTTTGCAACTTTATAAGTGATTCGTCAATCATATAATTTCGATTTCGTCAATGTGAAAATTAAATTTTTTACCGTATATGGTTTCTGTGTCCAATACAACTTGATACCAGTCTTTATTTTTTAAACGCATAATTATGCCCTCTAAGCTGATGAAAGGTTCATCCATATTGCCTTCCAAATTATGTGCAATAAGTACACGTGTACCGAATTGCAATTTTTTCTTTTTCTCCCAATACTCTGCATCCATACGCATCGTTGGGTGAGAAGCAATTTCGCTGATGTTTACTTGCATTTTGTAATTTTAAATTTTTAAAGGATACCGTAACACATAGTTTCAGCCTTTTTAAATAAATCGTCTGCACGTTTTTTTCTTTTTGTTTCATTCCATATATTGTACGCTGATGTTTCAGGGATTACTCCCATATCCAACATAGATAATATGTGATTCCATTTACTACCATCAAAAAACTCTGTATTGCATCTTTCTGCTGCGTTATAAGCCTCATAGGTAATTTTTACTTTTCCACCTCCAACAAGTTCAGCAATTAAGCAATCGTGGCTTTTGTTTGATGTGTGTATTGCGTTTCTAAATAATATTTTCATCCTAAAACTTCTTTTATAATGGTAAATTTAATAACAACATGTTTTTTATTTCTCCAATATTCGTCATAACCGTCATTTTTTGAACGATTTTCATATTCTGTTGCAATAACCTTTCTTGCTGCTTCTTCCGTTTCAAATTTATTAGGGTGATATACATCCCAATTAGCATCCCAAATTTTAAAGAGGCTTGTTGTTCCAGACTTGTGATAGTTGTTGTCCATTGTTTAATTTTTTTGTTAAAAGAATAGTGCACTATTATTTTCCATAGTAGTCAACCATGAGCTGAATATGTGGGTTTGGAAGGCTCTTGTTTCATCTTTTTTACCAGATGAGATATGTTCCACTTCTTCCATAATGATAAGGGCTATTTCCCTTCTACCCATGTCAAAAACCCTATCTGAAAGGTAGATTTGTTTTTTAGCTACATCTGCTTGACCTAATATGTCTATATCAACAAATTCAACTATTGTTATGTCATAGGGTACTTCGTATCTCATTTCTCCCAAAGAATTGACAACTTCTTTTAACAGATAATTCATTTTTTCAGTAGGCTCTATTTTATTCATTCCAATTCCATTGATGTTGCTACCTAACCCTAATATCACTACTTCTGGTAGATTTGATTTTAAACTTTTAGCAAAATAAGCAGGAATCAAAAAATACTCTTTTTTGGTTTTTTGAATTTCTTCAACGTACTTACCAGCGTTTTCTTCAAGCACAAGCAAATACTTTTGACTAAAATCTATCCATTGTTCAGAGTATCCTTTTTCAGCATATCCTATACTCATTGATTTGTACTCGTCACATGGCGAATCGGTTTTACCAGACCTTAAAATTGAGGCAATGTAATTTTCAGAAGGAAAACTAGAAACAATATTTACTAATGCGTATTGTAGTCCTCCGACTTTTGATGCTGTTCTATCTTCATTAATCTCAACATCAGTAAAACCATAGTCGTATATTAATGTATCTGAAACGTGAACTCTTATATCTTTTCTAAATATAACACCACTTGTTTTTTTGAAAATTGATACAGGTTGTACACTGTATGAACCAAAGTAAGAAGTATATACAGAATTTAATTGATGCAAAGGCTCTTTGTCGGTTGAAAAGTAAGCATCCCAATTTTCAACAATATTTTTTAAATTTTCAGTAAGTTCAATATAAATTCTTGTCTTACCAGCTACTGGGTTTACATTCTCTGTTTCCTTAACCATTTGGCAGCTCCCTTCATCAATAGCGTTGCAGTATATCTCACGAAGCACAAACCAATCTTCAGTCCATGTTGTTCCCATAGTAATGGTGTAGCTTGTAGGATTTCCATTGATACATATTCTATCGAATGTTTGACCCTTTAGTAATACTGGAACTATTGTGAATACTAATTCATTTTCCCCACTAAATATTTTGAAATCGATGTTGTTACGCATCATGTAGGCAATACTATATTTTAGCCCACTACCAAAGAAGCCAATTTTACTTGTGTCCCCTCTTTTGGTTGATGCACCAATGAGCTCAAAACTGTTAGATTCAATTTCGCCATCATTTTGAATGAGAATGTACTTTTTCATTTTGTTTGTTTGTTTTTATGTTTAATTTAAAGTTCAGCTTAGAAATCGTATAATTTTGTTGGTTTCCTACATTTTATTTGCCAACAGTTATTGTTTTTTTCCGTTAATGCAAAAGCTAATTTTGCGTCTTTTCTCTTTATCACAAGCCCTTCGTACAAGTCTGTATCAACTATGCTTTGATATAAATTCTCAAAATTTTCATCATAGCAAGGTGCTTTGTATATGTTTTTATGTTCTGTGGTGCAGATGTGCTTATATATTTCAATAGCAGCATCACCAACTCGCATTTGAACGCATGGGTATAGCTTTTCAAGCAATTGCATCCGCTCTAAAAGTGTGCTACCTAAAAGGTATTCACCATTATATACAATTATATCCCAGATAACGAACTTCAAGTTGAAAGGCTTTCCATTTTCACCCTTTTTATTTTTGTTCAAAAATTCTCCGCATACAACCATCCATCCTTTACCACGATACATACCACGAAAATCGATATCGTTATAATTAGATGTGATAGTTCCTTTGTGGCGATTCATCACAACTATTTCGCTTTCATTAATGAATACGTTACAGCATGTACCATCGTACTTGGGTTGTGCAATGAAAGATTTATTATCATACTTTTTTAATTCAGTATGATGTGTGGTCTGTATTGGTCTTGGTGGGAATAGGTACATATACTTCTCGTACCTTATTGTTTGATTCATGTTGTGTTTCGTTGTTGCAGTAAAGATACTATGTTATTTCGAAAAACAATCAATGAATATGTTAAATATTTGTTAACAGAAGTATATTATTTAATAAAATAATGAATATCAACCTTAATCGAATTTTAAATTTAATTTCATAAATGTTAGAAAATTATGAAAAATATCATTTATTTTTGGTATGCGGTGTAAAAGCTGTTAGAAACAACCCAAACAACAACAAATATATCAAAGTATGAAAAAAAACTTTATTGATTCAGTAAATTATTCTTTGGACGAAATGATGTCTGCGAAGCAAATGGATTTTTTTGATAATGGAGGTGGTAGAGTCTATAATGAGCCTATATTTAGCCCAAGTTATGAATATCAGCCAGTGTACAACCCTAATCCAAAAATGTTTGATGAGCCTATTTTTAGTCCAAGTGATGAATATCTGCCGCCAGTATATATTCCAAAGTTTCCTGACTATTCTATGATGGATTGTTCTCAACTTCAAATTGAAATGAATGACTTGAATCAAATAATGATGACAGGTAAATTTGTTTATGAATTGAGAGTAGCATACGAACAAGCATATTCAGCTGCACAAGACGCATATATACAAAAATGTAGATTGTCGCCTCCTCCTGTAAAGAGCACACCACTTCCACCAGAAGGATGTACTTATGATGCTGATTTTAATCTAATTTGTATAGAGCCAGAGCCAATGCCAAACCCAATTACGCCAACTTTTGTAGATGATACTCAAAGTCCAATAAAAACAGAAGTTCCAGATGCTCAATCTAATCCTACATTTATAGACGATACTAAGGCGGCAGTACCTACACTACCTACAACGATAAGCAAAAACTTGAAACCATACATCTATGTTGGTTTGGGTATTGTTGCTATTTTAGTTGTTGCTCGAATACTTACAAAAAAATAAAAAAAATGACTAAAAAGCAAAAATATATAACCATTGGCGGCATTACACTTGCTTTAATTGCCTTTTTAGGTTATAAAGCATTTGCTAAACCCAAACCTAAACCTAAAAAAAGAATTGGTACAGTAATAGTAGATGACCCTACTGGTGGATTTACACTCCCTGCCGAAGTAACCACAAGAAGTGGTACAAGGTTACGCTCAAGCTCAAGTACGAACTCATCAATTGTGCATACGTATTCTTCTGGTACTAAATTATTAGTTAACGGAGATTCTACTGAAACAGATGGTCAGTGGTTTAAAGTATTTGATAGTGCAGGAAGGTCTGGTTGGGTAAGGTCAGACGTAGTAGATTATAAAATATGAAAAATATGAAAAAATTTTTCGAATGGGCAAAAGGATTTTTGTCAGAAAATGGTCAAGCGTCAAGCAAAAGATTTGTTGGCGTATTTAGTGGGGTAGCACTTTGTTATAGTTTGTATGCAAGTCACGATTCAACAAATGCCCCATCAGAGGCATTAGTTTATTCTGTTGCTGCTTTATCTGCTGCCGCTTTAGGAATTAGTGCTGCTGAGAAGATTTTAAAAAAGCCTTTAGATAAAGACGAAAAATCTGTTTAATATGCAAATAAGTAAACACTTATCTCTTTCTGAGGTAACAAGGAGCGAAACAGCAAAACGTAAAGGTATTAGCAATACACCAAGTTCAGAACATTTGGAGAATTTTAAAGTTCTTGCCGAAAACGTATTTGAAAAGGCAAGAACCCACTTTGGCGTTCCTATCCATATAAGTTCAGGCTATCGTAGCAAGGAATTAAATGATGCAATTGGTGGAAGTCAAACAAGTCAACACAGCAAAGGTGAAGCAATTGACATCGACATGGATGGTAGCAGCAGTGGTGTAAGTAATCTTGATATATTCAAGTTTATTAAAGATAATTTAATCTTTGACCAATTAATAGCCGAGTTCCCAAAAAAAGGAAATCCTGATTGGGTACACGTTTCTTATAGTGAAGGGAAAAATAGAAAGCAAATACTTGTAGCTAAAAAAATTGGTAGCAAAACAACATATATACCTTATAATACTGAAAAAGACCTTTTATAAAATGAAAAATAAAGCATTAATAGCAGCTGTAGTAATAGGTGGTGCGGCATTGTACATAATGTACAAGAAATCTTACAAAAACTTTACAAATGATGAAACTGTAAAGGATTTGGGAAAAGAGATAAAAAGTGTTGCTGAACCAGTTCGAGTAGAAGGAATGCCAAGATTCGGTAGACCAGTAAATATTATGCCTCCAAAAAATACGAAACCAGTATTTCAAGGTTTTATAGATGGCGTACCATACAAATAAAAATTTTTTTAATAAATGAAGTATTTACTCTTATCTGCTATATTCGGAACTGGTTATTATCTGTTATGTAAAAGCAAGAAAGCTCCTAATAGATTTGATAACTTGACTAAAAAAGTAAGTACCAAAGATTGTGCATCAACTCCTGAAGTGGTTCAAGATTTTGGAGGCACTTGTTCACTTGCATGTGAAAGCAAAGAAGGTAATATAATAATTTTACAAAGACCAGTAGAATGCGTAACAAACAAATAAATTATATGAAAAAAAATACTAAAATATTAATTGGTGTCGGACTTGCAGTAGCTGTATATCTTATTTACAAGAAAAGTAAGTATATCCCAACTACAACAACAACAACAAGTACAAGCACTGCTGCCGCACCAACAACAGGTTGCCCAGATGGTACGACTGAAGTGGCAGTAGATTGCGTACAAGCACCATGTCCAACACAGTGTGTAGAAAACCCACAAGAAGTAACGCCAATTTTTTTGCCGAAGAGTCCTACTGAGGAAATATTCTTAACACCACAATAAAACCTATGAAAAACTTTTTAATCATAGCTCTTGGTTCAGCTACTCTGTACTTATTGTACACGGCATATAAAAAGAAAGAAGAGAAAACAGAAGCACTTGTAATTCCGCCTACAAAAGAGCCTTCGTTTGCTTGTCCTGAAGGTGAAATACTTTGTGAAAAAAAAATAAATAGTTGTTATAACCCAGCTGCACAATATATAGTAGACCCATGTTCATAAATAATTTGATTAATTACAAGTTTGAAAGAGTACCGATTAATTACGAGTTATTCGATTTACGTCCATTCATAGACTCAGAAACTATGGATGAACATTTTAATGTGCACTATAAAAAGTACACAGATAATATGAATAAAGCCATACTTGATGATGGTATTAATATAGATGCCGCTAATCCTATGGGCTCATTGGTTTCTCAGCTAAAAAATATTAACGATTACTCTATAGAATTTAGAAATAATGCTGGTGGATATATAAACCACATGATTTATTTTGCAAATATTTCTCCTTATAACAACGATTATGATACCTACGCAAGTGAAGATTTGAAGAGGCTTATTGATATGAACTTTGGTAGTTTTGAAAAATTTGTAGAAATATTTAAAAACGCAGGTAAAAAAGTATTTGGTTCTGGATGGGTATGGTTGCTATCTAACGGTAACAGACTTTCAATAGTTACCACAGCAAATCAAGACAATCCTTTGATGTCGATAAACACAAACATATTGCTTGGAATGGATGTGTGGGAACATGCGTACTATTTAAAGCACAAGGCTGATAGAGCTGCATACTTAGATGAATTTTTTAGAGTTATCGATTGGTCAGTAGTTAGCAGTAGAATTGCAAAAAAATAAAAAATAAACTATGAAAAAAAAAGTAGTAATTGGGATTGTAAGCGGTATTGGTGTATTAGCTGCTGGATGGTTCGTATATATAAAATACATACGAGATAGAAACAAAAGAGTAATAAAAGAAGGTTCTTTTGAAATTGTAATTGACGACTCATATAAAACAGAATAAAATGGCTAAGTACACAGCAGTAAGAATATTAGTTCCAGATATAAAAAAACCATTTGTATCTGGGTCATATAATTATTCTACAAAAAGCGTAAAAGACGCAAATAAAAAAATGATTGCCACAATAAGCAAAAATTTTGGGACTTATATTAATAAATGGGGTGGTATTTTTGAAATACCTAATGGAGTAGTAATTTCATTTATTGCAACTGAAAGCGGAGGAAGAAATGCTTCCCCTAATCAATACAAAGCAACAGGACTTATGCAGGCTACTCCTAATGCCGTGTGGGAATGTGCAAGAAAATGGAAAAACGAAGTTTCTTCTGATTTGCCTATCGAAATGAGAAATTTGATTACTTCAAATATTCCAGATTTTTTTACTTCTAAAAATAGTGTACCAACGGCTGCTCAACAAACTAAATTGTTAAATCTTCTGATGGACTACAATTTCAACATAGCTTGTGGATGTATGATTTTAAGGTGGCTTATCGAGAGGTTCAGTACATTTATAACTGGAGGTCAATTAAACAAAGCAATGGTCGCATATAATGCTGGAGCGTACACAAAGGCATTAAATATAGGCACGGTAGCTAATAAAGTACCAATAGATTCCACATCTTTGTCAGTAAATCCAAAAGTTCCATCTGAAAGTAGAGGGTATTTGCTTAAAATGCTCGGTATAAATGGATTTATGCAACTTTTTTATGTTGATAAAGCGGCAGGATAAGTGTTTTATTTAGATAAATTAAATGAAGGGGATGTAATTTATACAAGTTGTATTAATTACACATTATGCTACCATCTTGGCATAGTGTATTTTGACGGTAAAAAAAAGATGATATACCACAATGACCCTGATAATGTAAATAGATATGGCGGCTCTGTATGTGCTCAACCTTATCATGATTTTATGAAAGGGAGATTTGTACAAAAAATTATTAGAACAAATGCAAAAAATGCAGATATTCTAAAAGTTAGTAAGAAGTGTAAAAGCGAAAAGTGGGATAGTATGTTTTTTAATTGTGAGGATTTTGTACTTGAAATTGTAGATGGAAAAAGAAGGTCAGACCTTCGTGATGTTTGGAAATTATCGGCATTAGGCATTGCAACATTGTTATTATTATGAAAAAAGGAGAAAAAATATTAATTAGTGTACTCGTGGGAATAGCATTGGTAAACTTTTATTTACAACATAGTGCATCCAAAAAAATGGAGGAACTAAAAAAAGCTATTATTGAAAAATGATGACTAACGTTGAAATAGACCAAGCGATATATAATACCGCCATTAAGCAAGGATTCAATCCTATTGCTGCAAAACTTATTGTAGCACAAGCAAGGTTTGAAAGTGCTGACTATACATCTTCAGTGTTCAAGGCAAACAATAACACGAGCGGCATTAAGTATATTGGGTCATCTCAATTAAATGCTCAACGTGGTACACCAGCTCCACCGAAGGAGAGAACATGTAATCTTGCATGTGATAGAGATTATTATGCAAGATTCAATACCATTCAAGATGCTATAAATGATAAAATTGTAAGGCTATACAATAAAACAATGGGTGGAGTAACCCCACAGCAGCTTAAAGATTCTACTAATTCAGATGATTTTGCGAGAAAGCTAAAACTAAGAAGTTATTATGGGTTCGGAGATTTGAATAGCAGCAATCCTGATAAAGTATCTAAAGCAGAATCTGAAATCAGAAGTTATTCAAGAGGTTTAGATGCAAAACTACTTCGTATTAAAGTTATAGAATTTGTACAAAAAAATAAAGTAAACTTAGCTCTTGTTGGTGCAATTATTATTGGCATTACTGGTTACATATATTATCTCAAAAAGAAAAATATTGTATGATGAATAAATCAGACTTAGCACGTTCTTACCGAGAAAAGTATCCTAATTACGCAACGCTTAAACTTGCTCGGATAATGTATTCAGAAAACAATTTACAATACAAAAACGTTGAAGATGCAAGATATGCACTGCGTTATATCGAAGGTAAAACTGGAGAAGTTATGAAGAAAAGAAACAAAATAACTGAATATATTATTGAAGAACCCAGACCTTACAATCCTTATAAATTGCCAGATTCTGATGAAATAATATACGAACCATATGAAATAAAAGGATATAAAAGGGTTGGGATATTATCCGATGTTCACATTCCCTACCACAATATACCAGCACTAACAGCGGCAATCAAATACTTTAAAAAGGAAAAGGTTGACGCTGTTTTGCTAAATGGGGATGCTATTGACTCTCACACAATTAGCAACTTTGATAGAGACCCTAAAAAAAGAAATTTTGCTGGAGAGTTAGATGCCTTTTCCCAATTTTTTGATGTGCTCAAGAAGCAATTAAATTCTAAAATATTTTTTAAATTAGGTAATCACGAAGTAAGATATGAAAGGTTTTTATTGCAAAAGGCTAACGAACTAATTGGTATAAAAGAATTTGAATTTGAAAACATAATTAAAGCGAGAGCAAACGGTATTGAAATTATAGGAGATAAAACTGTGATGAAATTAAACAAACTTAATGGCATACATGGACACGAGTATAAAGGCGGAATTTCTGCACCAGTCAATATTGCAAGAGGTTTGTATTTGAGAGGAAAGGTAAGTGCATTTCAAGGGCATAATCATTCTACAAGTGAACATACTGAGACTGACATGAATGGAGAGATAACCACAACCTGGTCAATTGCTTGTTTATCGGAGTTGCACCCGTCCTATTTGCCACTCAACAAATGGAATCACGGCTGTGCCATAGTTGACCTCGATGACAACGGAAAAGATTATGAGATGCGGAATAAGCGTATTCGTAACGGCAAAGTATTATAAAAATGATGCCACTTATAAAAATATTTGAACACGGAAAAATAAAAAATAATTCATTGTATAATCAATTACAAGAATTAGACAAAAAAGTATTCCCTAATTGTGGCAATGAGTTTTTAAACAATCGAGTATGGTGGGTGATGCACGATGAAGGTAAGATTATTGCTTATTGTGGGTGCATATTTTCAGAAGGTGTTTGCATATTCAATAGGGCATGGGTACATCGTAATTTTAGAGGTAACGGATTCCAAAATAAAATGATTAAGGCACGATTCGCTAATGCTAAAGGATTAGCTTATGTAGCTATAACTTACACTACATTTGATAATGTACCATCCGCAAATAACCTTATAAAAAATAAATTCACATTATACCATCCAATGTATGCCTACGCTGGTAATGATAAACTATATTTTAAAAAAGAAATTGAATAATTATGACACTAAAAGAAGTGATATCATCAGTTGAAGGTGAAGGATATGAACTTGATAAAAGACCCTTCAAACTAAATGTGGTTGGCATCCGTAATATTGCTGATACCATGCCAGACGAGTTTCAAGATGAAATTGGATACTTTTATTTTGACAATAATGGTAAACCAGTAGGTAGTGTTGCACGTGGTACAACAAGTCCTTCTGTTTATTTTCTTCAAAATCCTATGGTTAGCTCTGGTACTGCTATTTTAAAGCAAGGTCAGTATAAAGATTCTTACGCAGTTGGGCTTCATGCAGGTAAATATTCGGCACTTGTTCAAGTAAAACCAGTAACCGTAATTAGAGACAAGGACAGAAATGACTATTTAGATTTCTTTTCAGATACGCAGACTGGTTTATTCGGCATTAACATTCATAGAGCGAGTAGAGGAAAGAAAAATGAAGCTATAATAGGTGCAGATTCAGCAGGTTGTCAAGTTTATATGTACGAAGCTGATTTCAATGCTATGATGAGCATGGCTAATAAGAGTCGTGATATGTACGGGAATAAATTTACCTACACTCTTATAGATAAGAGAGAACAATTTAAGAAAAAAAGAAATTACGCATTAGTAGGCGGTATTTTGATAGCTATGACACTGTATGTGTATTATCTGAAGAAGAAAGTATTTTGATATACTCTTCCATACCTTGTTCTAATTGGTACTTTGGATACCAGTCTTTCATAAACTTTAATTTATTAGCACAAGTGTTGAACTGATAATTTTGAGGAATTTTAGATTTTCGATGATATGAGTACATTACTCCCAACAAATCTAAAACTTCTTCGAATTTTCTTGATACACCCGTTCCGACATCATACACACCTCCAGATAAATAAACATAATTTTCTAAAGCGTGAATGTTTGCACTTACCACATCATCAATGTAAACGAAATCTCTTTTAGGTTTATTGGGGAATAATAAAAAATCATTTTTTTGATAGGCTTGGAAAGCAACAGAAGCCATTTTACCCTTATGTCCCTCATCGTGCCCATACACGTTAAAATATCTCAATGAAACTCCTCCAATAGATTCTGTGAGCTTTTCTGCTGCATATTTGCTCCATCCGTACAGCGTGTTTGGAAATCCTTCTGTACCATAGCATGCGGCAGATGAACTGTATATCAATTGTGCACCATTAAATCTGCAATATTCAGATATTATATTGGTCGTTACAAAGTTTAAGTGCATCATTTTATTGATGTCCTTCTCTTGTGTATCAGAACAAGCTCCTACGTGAAATATTACATCAGGCTTTTGATGATACAAAAAACTTTGAATACCCAAAGAATAGGTATTGTCATCATATCCTACAACATTAAATATTCCAAAAGAATTTTGTAATTTTTTGTACAAGGCTGCACCAATAAATCCGTTATGTCCAGTTACTAAGTATTTCATTGGGTTATTTTATAAAGAATCGTTGAACATTCTTTCAAGTTTCATTTTATCATCACTACTTGATTTTATGCCAAGCGAAATACTTTCCCCAAATGGTGTGCAAACAAATTTATTTGTATCTATATTAAAGGATACATAGACAAACCCTGCGGATTTGATATTACCTAACCCTTTTGCTGCATCAGAATGCTTTACTGTTTCATTGAAAATGATAGGGCTATAATCAGTTATAAGGTACTTTAGTTTCATTCTCAAAAATAATTTATTTTTCTGTAACTACCATTCTGTAAACAATGAAGTTTGCTTGTTATTCTTTTGTCTCACAATTTTATTTGCACAATCCAAAATATACTGCCCTAATTCACTATCTACACAATTTCGTAGTATGGTGTCTTTTCTATGTTTTATTTTGTATTTACTAATATCAAAGCCATTATCTTTCTGCAATTGCTCCATACTTCCAATTCTAACATTTGCTCCTTTTTCTTGGTGGCTACCTATTTTAAAATTACTCCAAAATAAATGTCTGCCTACTTTTTGAGCTGGTATCAAAGGTTCATAATATGGTATAATTCAACTGCCGTTACTTCCACATTCTCCCAAAGTTTTCTATTCCCTCCGATACCACAATATAGATTCAGAACTCGTATTGGTGTTATTGCTTCTTTTGACATTTATATAACTTTAAAATCTTTAGGTAAATAGGAAAATATATGTGAAACCACAGAAACAGTCCAGCCATTGCCGAGCATTCTATATCGTTGGGAATCAGAAACTATACTTGAATATCCATCTCTTACAGTTTGAAGCCTTTCGCATTCCAAAGGCGTTAACCTGCGGATATGTGATGTAATATTAGCAATCTTTGAAACTGCATCCATATACTCATCACTACTTCCTGCCCTACCTTGTGCAAGTGTAAGTGTATTGGCTTTGTCTGTATTTATATTTGGATTAAATTTCTTTTGTTGATTTTTTTCCTGCAAATGAAAAACTTTGGCAAGGGCTACCACCAATTAATAAATCAATCTTTGGTAGTTTATATCCATCTACGTCAACAACGCTACCTAACTGCTTTGTATTTGGGTAATTGTGCATTGTTACTGCAATAGCGTATTTGTCTATTTCAGAAGCAAAGTAATTTTCAACTGCAATTCCTGCTTTTTCTAATGCTATCTGTCCGCATGACATCCCATCGAACAAACTCAAAACATTTATGCTCATTTTTTTATTATTTTAGAAACCATCAAATAGAGAATTTTGTTTAATATTAGACTTTAGTATTACTCCCATAGCAGTTGCAAATATTGTTTTTCCAACTTCGTAATCTACACGATTACCTCCAAGACAAGCATATAGGTTTAAAACTCGTATTGGCATTTTTTCTTTCATATTGTTGATACGCCTCTTTTAGTTACTACTATTGAAGCCATTTTATTTGCAAAAATTATTGATTTTTCTATATCGAAGCACTGCATATACATATAAGCAAATGCAGCAACAAATGTATCTCCAGCACCACTTACATCTATTGTTTGTTTGGCTTCAACTGGATATAATCTTCCATTATAAATTGTACCGTTACCTCCCTTAGTAATGATTAATTTACTTCTGTAGTAAGACATAAAAGCATCCCCAAGTATTTTGCAATTATTATCGTATTCATGCTCATTTAATTTTACAAAATCAACAGAGTCTAATATTGATAAAGTCAATGGTCTTTTGGTATCTAATATCACAATCTGATTACTTAGTTTATTTTCAAAAATCTCTTCAAAAGATTTATTAGTTAGGAATCCTTTATTATAGTCTGAAATAATCATACAATCAGCACTATTAATCATTTTGATACAAGCATCGTCTAATGTGAATGTAGGTGTTATATCTCCTATGTCAACCCGAAGAAATATGTGATTACTTTTTTCATCAACATATCTCCTTTTAATCAATAAAGAAGGGTCGGTAAGATATTCAAGTACTACCGTAGTATGCTTATCTAAAGCAAATAAGTTTTGTACCACGTTCCCAGCCATTCCTCTGTTGGAAATAGTTGTTTTAGGTATAAATACTGGTACTGGAGCTTCTGGTGATAATCTTTCGGCTTTACCGTACACGAACTCATCAGTACACTCCTCTCCGATTACTAAAAATATATTTGACATTAATTTCCTTTTTCAACTCTATATGAGTCTGTGTCAAAATGTTGTGTTGATATTTCAAAAATCTCTCCGTTTGTTATTGCTTCTAGCTGATGCGGCATTCCTCTTGGAATGGTTACTACATCACCTTTCTTTAATTTTTGTGTGTGTCTTTCAGCAGTATTGGTGTCTATCCAATTGAATAAAAATATGCCTTGATTTACATACCATGTTTCCTTCTTTTTGATATGATAGTGCATTGAAAATTTACAACCTTTATAGAATACTAAAATCTTACCGCAGTAGTCTTCATCATTGTGAATAATAAGTTCGTGCCCCCAACCTTTAGGAACTATGCAGGATTCTGTACAAATTGGCTTCATTACGGCTTTTTTCTTGATTTCAGTTCATCTTTAAATACCTCAACCCATTCTAATTTTTGTTCAGGAGACAAGTGATTTATTACAGATTTTTTACTTTTTCCATGCAAACACTTTATGCAGTTGACTATATGACAAATGATTATTATGTTTATAAAGTTGGTGAAATGTCTACAAAGCATAGCCTACCTTTTGGATTACCACGTATATAAATATCATACGGTAAATAGCAGCTTTTTTTTGTTCGTTGTTTTCAATAAATTTAAAAAAATTTACTGATAATTTTTTTATACTTTCTTCTGTAAAATTTTCCATCAGTTTTCACTTATGTTTTGTATGAAAGTTGTGGTAGATAGATTTTCATAACGAGGGAAGAATGTGATTTTTTCACAAAATTCAGCACCGATAATACGTTTATCCTTATATTCATCACCTAATACCATCGTGTATGGACTATATTCCTCAATTAGCCTTTCTAATTGGAAATCCGTGTCGAACATAGATGCTTTATCTACACACCGTAAGGCTTTCATAATTTCCAATCTAGTTTCCCAATTGTTTACTGGTCTGTTTTCACCCTTTGCCTTAGTTATTCTGTGGTCTGCATCTAAACCTACATAAAGTAAATCTCCTTGCTTTTTAGCAAACTCTAATAACTTCAAATGTCCTAAATGGAGTATATCAAAACATCCATTAACCCAAACGATTCTTTTTTTCATAGATTTTGTTTTCTTCCCTCTGCATTCAGTCGTGATAAATCACTGTGACTACAAGTGCGTCTGCTACAATATCAAATAGTATAATAACTAATTGAAGGCATTTATCACAACTGTTTGCATTAGGATTTTTTTGAATCTTTGAGCTGGTATTGCAAATCTTTTAAAAGCAACTTCAATGCAGCCCGTATTTTTATCTTTTCAGCTTCACTAAATTCAATAGGATTACCCCTACCATTCTTACCAGTCATTTTCTTTTTCCAATCCTTAATTTCGGGAGTATACATAGGAAAGAATTTAGCAGCTTTTATAAAATTGAAAATATTAGCCATTTATTCCAAATGGTTTTAAAGCCTGCAAGAAAATAGGATGAAGGGCTATCTCTACATCTCTTGTTGAATCCATTTCTGTTACTTCACTCAAATTGAAATCTACACTTTGTTCGCCAAACTCTGCGAACTTAATGATGCAGGTAACTCTTGTTCCTACTATTTCTTTCACTTTTAACCACTCACCGTTAAGGTTGCGGTAGTTGCTTTTTGTCTTTACTTTCACTATCATTTTGCTAATTTTTTATAAAAATAGTGGTAATAATTCATACCACCAAATTTAAGTTAGATACAAAGCCACTATCCTACTTTTGGATGCGGTAGTATTTCCAATACTCAGGAAGCTCGGCTTCATCATCATCTGCTATAACAAGACCATCCGCAAAGGATAAATTTTTTAAGTATCCATTCACCTTTTTCACTGTTTCTTACCTCAATCAAATCCCCTTGTTGTGGTATTGTCTTTCGTTCTATATATTTGTCATTGGATTGGTATGCAACTCTTTCCTTTATTTTTTTTGATGGTGTGCCATTTTTATTCAACACATTCCCCTTATAATAACAGCATAGTGGTTTGGTAGAATAACGGATTTTTTTAATCTCTATCTTTCCGATATGGTCTTCAAATATATCCCCTATTTTATAAGGATTATTGGCATCACAATAGGCTATTATCAATTCACTTTTTTTGTGAAGGGTATATGCTTCTATCTTAGCCAGTTGTTCTTTGTAATTCTCGTATGTCATAGGTTATTAATTTTAATTTTTATTTTAAATAAATGTTTGGGTTTTTACCTAACCATTTGCATACTTTCAATAAAGTAAGAGCATCTGGGGTATTACCATTCTCTATACGAGAATAGGTAGGCTTTGAAATACCTATTTCTTTACAAGCAGTATCCATAGACTGGTCTTTTGAATATCGCATTGACAATAAATCTTTTTTGAGTTGTTCTGTGTTTATTTGCATTCCTAATTGTGCATTTTTTGAAGATATTGCATATCTGTATGTGCTTGTTCATCCAAGTATTCTTCAAGTCTTTTTTTATTTGGGAAATAAAGTGCTTCAATAGGATTATCATTATCATCCCATTCAATTCTATTCCCATTTTCGTCAATCGGGTATAAAACCCAATTTTTAGTGGACTTATCCCACCAATATTCAAATTTATTCACCGCTTTTAGTTAAAAATAAAACATTCAGTGTAGCCTCATCCAACGTAATTTTACAATCTACAGTTTCCCCCTCTTCATTTCTACCAACGATTAATCCATTACCTGCAAATGTTTGATGTGCACCATTGTAAGTAAAAAAATGAGTAGGATTTTTAAATAGACCTTCTTCATCTACTAAGATGCTGTCGTGGTCTGATATGTCATGTGCAACTTCTACAAGTTCACAATCAATGTGTTTATACCATTCTTCTAATAATGCTTCAGCATTTTCATCAATAGTAATTTCTGAGACTGTTTTGTTTTTTGAGTCAATTAAAATTGCTTTCATCTTTTTTTTTGATTTATAAATTGTTACCAAATAATCGTAATGCTTCATCTACTACTGCATCACCGTATTTTTCCCTTACTGCTATTTCGTTTGTACCTGATGCTATTTCGGGGATAGGCTTTCTTTCGCCATTAAGCCTACCGTAACCTAATGCTTGGTCTGCTATCATTTGATAGGCTAATACAGGATTAGCTTTAAGTATTTCTATTTCAAAATCACTTAACTTATCTTTTGGAGTTAATGCTGATATTATTTTGTCAATCATTTGTTTGTTTGTGTTACACCAAAGATACTATATTATTTTATAAAACAACAAAGGATATGTTAAATATATGTTAAGATGATATTAACAATTATTCTGTATATACCTAAAAAACCACTGAAATAGTAATTTTTTCCTTATATTTTCCTACATTTGAGTATATGTCGTTAAGTATTGTATCAATAACCCTGAATATCAGGAATAATAGGACTTATCCTCAAAGAATTAATGTTCTTGGCAGCCCCGTGAACCCTCTGGACACGGCAAACGCTCTCACTGAATATAGGTGGGATATAACTGCATTCGTGCCTTCAAGTTCTGATACGCTTACACTACAATATAAACCTGTAGGTGCTTCTGTATTCTCCACATACTCAGAAGAACTTTCTAATCCAAACAGTGAAGCTCTTATTGCTGCATTAAATGGTCTTGGAATAGGGTATTTCAATTACTATATAGAGCTTGGACAAACTTATTTGAGCACTAATAATGATGACTATGTTTTTGGTACGCTTACTATCAATTCGAATGTAACGCCACCAACACCAACGACAAGCACAACAAGTACGACTACTACTGCTGTACCAACTACAACAACAACGACAACTGCTGCACCAACGACAAGTACTACGAGTACGAGTACAACTGCCGCACCAACTAGTACGACAACAACGACTGCTGTACCAACAACAAGTACAACAAGTACGAGTACAACTGCCGCACCAACCAGTACGACAACTACAACTGCTGCACCAACGACAAGTACTACTAGTACAACAACTACTGCTGCACCAACGACAACAACGACAACAACTGCCGCACCAACGACAACAAGTACAAGTACAACAACAACAACACTATTTACAAATTTATTCTTTGATTTAACAACTGGTGTTGGTGGTTATACCATTAGTGCAATAGATGTAAGTAGCATTACTGTAAATAGCATTCCTACTCTTACTTCTGGAACAAACGTTCCATTTAGTACTGATGCTCATGGATTTAATACAAACTTAGTTGGGACGAATCAAACCCTAAATATTGTAATTTCATCTTACGCTTTGAATGGTTGTATAACTGTAACTGATAGTGCACTTACCACAACACAGCTGCCAGTTACTGGAAATGGAACATTGACATTCCCCAACTTAGTTATAGACAATATTACTGCCGTTCAAGTAGTATGTACTGATGGAGCTTGCCCATAATATGAAAACAAGTAAAGGAAAGTGGATATTTGTGGCATTAATTGCTATCGCTATTTTTAATATAGTTATTTGGATGAAATCAATAATCGAAAAAATAAACTAATATGGCAAAAAGTAAAGCAGCATCAAAAGTTTTGAAACTGATGGATAAGGACTACACTTATGCAGCAGCATTAAAAAAAGTTCTACAAGAAGATAAAAGATTAAGCAAAAAAAATCTCGAAGCCGAGTTGAATGCTTACGTATAAAAAGAAAATTATGGATAAAAACACACAAACACAACTTGCAAACCTTACCATCGTAGGTGGGTTATTCTTATTTGTGAGCAGCTTCTGGGCAGAAGACAAAAAAACGGCAGTAAACCGTAGATGGGCAGGTATGCTTCTATCTGGTATCGGATTAGTAGTAAAACCTTTAAATAAATAATATGGGAAACTCAGAAAGTATATCGCAGCAAAGAAGTAAAGCTATGCAGAACTATGTGGATTTTGATGGTCAAAAATTAGACGTAAGTAGCCAACCTATTACTGAACCAAAGAAAAATATTCCTGAATACATTTCATTGATTGGTATTGCAGCTATACTTGGTATACTTATGTGGACAGTAAATAAAGTAATAAAGTAATTTAACGGTTAGGGCTTTTTTCAAACGGAGCAAGGATTTCTATCCTTTACTCCCTTTTATGTCGTTCATCATTTTTTAGTTTTTCTTGTTCGTAATGGTCAATAGCGGCATCAATAGCAGCAGATGCAAATTTAGCCATGTATATACCGTGCTCGGCTCTTAGATTTTGAAGTCGCTCAAGCGTTTTTTCATTGATACGCAGTGAACGATGTTTGAATAAAGCGTAAGGTTTTTCTTTCATTTTTACTATTTAGATTTTGTTGCTTTGTAAACGGAATGCACTTCATATTTAAGAATAATCACAACATCGTACTTAGTTAATAATTCACCAGCAATTTTTAATGCAGATGTTTTAGAGAGGTTGGCTTGTGCTTGACCTTCACCCCATGTTACTTTGTATTTTATTTTCATTTTTTACAATTTTAATCAGATTAGAGATGTGGTTTTTTGTTTAGGTTATTCTTTGTTCAATGTTTAAAAAAAAAGAAACACTTAAAGGACGAATTATTCCTCTCATTATCCTTCTTGATGGGAAGCGTGGTGTTTCTTTTAATAAACTAAAGCGATTGTAGTATATTACCAACATCTTACCATATAATTGTTGATAATATCCAACATTTCAATTTACTGAAACTGCTTATTTATATTTTTCATTTTGTTTTTTAAATTGTTCCATAATTTGAGCATTATCAACAAATATGTTGGGTATGCTGAACAAGAAATATATGATGCTGTTGCAGAAGACAATAGCTTTTCTTTATTCATTAATATTCTTCTGAGTTTATAATTTTAACCAAAGGTATATATTATCTTTTAAAACAATCAACTATTTGAAATATTTATTTACACCTTTATTTACACCTTCATTTACACCTTCAAACACCTACATTTCCCCCTTCCAGTTCATATTCCCGTATTGGCTGCGTTCCCCTTAGTTTTTGCTTGTATT
>Ga0247840_10002500_pt1 | contig 32686 bp, 28 predicted proteins | sample LaCruzMarch2015__FD_192404 | JGI IMG/M metagenome (GOLD analysis project Ga0247840, IMG submission 192404) | Freshwater microbial communities from meromictic Lake La Cruz, Castile-La Mancha, Spain - LaCruzMarch2015_17m | ecosystem: Environmental > Aquatic > Freshwater > Lake | place: Spain...
ACGCAGGAGCGCCCGCACTTGCTCCCACGCCGGAGCGTGGGAGCCAGAGGGCAGCACGACGGCGCGGGGGCTCTTCTCGCTCCCACGCTCCCGCGTGGGAGTGTCGGGCGGGCGCTCCCGCGTCCGGTCGGCCGGCTGGACGCAGGAGCGCCCGCACTTGCTCCCACGCCGGAGCGTGGGAGCCAGAGGGCAGCACGACGGCGCGGGGGCTCTTCTCGCTCCCACGCTCCCGCGTGGGAGTGTCGAGCGGGCGCTCCCGCGTCCGGTCGGCCGGCGGGACGCAGGAGCGCCCGCACTTGCTCCCACGCCGGAGCGTGGGAGCCAGACGGCCAGAGGCCCCATCGACAACCCCGGCGACCCATGGCAACCTTGGTGCATCCACCAGCCCCCGGAGACCAAGCCCATGGGCCGCGACCGCTATCGCATCCTGGACCCGCAGGCGCCGCACTTTCTGACCTGCACCATCGTGCAATGGCTGCCGATGTTCTCACAGCCCGCCAATGTGCAGATCCTGTTCGACTCCATCGCCTTTCTCCAACGTGAGCAGGGCCTGGTACTCTATGGCTATGTAATCATGGAAAACCATTGTCACCTGCTGGCGCGGGCCCCGGACCTCGGCCAGGCCCTGGCGAGCTTCAAGTCATTCACGGCCCGCAAGATGGTCGAACGGTTGAGGGAGCGGCGCTCCCCGGTGCTGGATCTCTTGGCCTGGCACAAGCTGCGGCACAAGACGGACCGGGAGCATCAGGTGTGGCAGGAGGGGTCCCATCCGGAACAGGTGGAGGGGGAGGCGATGATCCGGCAGAAGCTCGATTACATTCACAACAATCCGGTCGCCCGGGGGTATGTCGATGATCCTTTGCACTGGCGCTATTCGAGTGCGCGCAATTATGCCGGGCAGGCGGGGTTGATCGAGGTCGCGACCTCATGGTGAGCCCCCCGGACCCGGACGCGGGAGCGCCCGCGCTTGCTCCCACGCGGGAGCGTGGGAGCCAGAGGGTGGAGCGAGGGGCTCTTCTCGTTCCCACGCTCCGCGTGGGAATGCAGAGCGGGCGCTCCGCGTCCGGTCGCCGCGCCGGACGCGGAGCGCCCGCGCTTGCTCCCACGCTGGAGCGTGGGAGCCAGATGGGCCAGATGGGCCTGATGGGCCAGATGGGCCTGATGGGGCTCAGGGGGCAGCGGGGTCCGGTCTTGCTGGGCCTGCTGCTCTTGCCGTCCCTTGCCTGCGCCGCAGGCCCTCAGGCGCCGGACCCGCCCTGCCGCGGCCGTCCGGGGCAGGGGCCGGAGATGGTCGTGATCGCGGCCGGGCGCTTTCTCATGGGGTCGCCCGACACCGAGCCGGAGCGGTCGGACGCTGAAGGTCCCCGCCACGGCGTCGCGATACAGAACCCCTTCGCGCCGGGAACGTCTGGGAGTGGGTGGCGGACTGCTGGCATGAGGACTACCAGGGCGCGCCGATCGACGGCAGCGCCTGGGGCGAGGCGGGGGGCGGGGACTGTTCCCGGCGCCTGCTTCGCGGCGGCGGCCGGGGCGATGGCCCGCGGGGGCTCCGGTCAGCCTACCGCGACTGGAGCAACGCGGGTGAAGCGAACTTCATCCTTGGTCTGCGCCTCGCCAGGACCCTTTGACCCTTTGCCCTCTGTCCTTTGCACTATCGGGTGCCGCCTTCCTCGCCCGGTCTCGCGGTGGCAAAGACCGCCTGCAATAGGTCGAGCTTGGTGCCCACCTCCGCGGGGATGGACGCGGGATCGATGAACCGCACAAGCTGATGCAACTCGCCCTTGCGCAGCAACATCGCATGACCCAAGCGCTGCGCCAGGCGGCGGAAGAATTCCTCGGCGAAGCTGCTGAGCTTCAGGCGCTCGGTCTTCGCTTCCCAGACGAGGCGCGCCGCGTCCGGGGCGGCGTCCTTCCAGGTCGCGAAGTCCTCCCGGCTGCCGCCGAAGACCTGCTCCTGGATCAAGGCGTCCAGCACCTCATCGGTCTCGATCCGCAAGCCGTCGAACAGCGTCAGGTCGCCGTAATGCTCGGCGACATAGGCGCGCAGGACCTTGGGTGTGATGAAATAGTTCTCGGCCTCATAGCGCCGCCAGTATAGGATGCTCAGGCCGCCCTCGTCCAGGTCCGCACGGTTGCGGCCATCGTTGTCCAGAATGGCGAGCCCTTTGAGAGCCGGAATCATCTCGCGCAGCGCGAAGAAATGGGCCTTCGGTGTCACACCGAAGCCCCCTTCCACGCGTTCCAGTTCGGAATCGAGACTGGGGTCCGGATAATTGTTCGCCACGTAGAAGGCATTGATCTGCTCATCCCACACCTGCGTCACCGGGTGGCCCAGTCGTTGCGCCAGCGCCCGCAGCATGTCCAGATCCGTTCCCCCTTCGACGTACAGCACATAGCCTCGCTGGCGCGCCCGGACATAGTGCTCGGCCCCATAGTGCTTGAGTGCGTTGCGAATGTCTGTCTTGGCCGCCAGGTTATCCGCGCGTCCCTCAAGCAGCAGGGTCAGGTGATGATCGAGTGCCTCATCCAGAATCACCTCCGAATGGGTCACCATCACCACTTGGGACTGGTTTTCCGCGGCGATCTCGCGCAGGAGCACATAAACCTGCTTCTGCCGCAGAATCTCCAGGTGTGCGTCCGGTTCGTCGATCAGGAGCACGCTGCGGCGGTGGGAATAGAGGTAGGCAAAGATCAACAGCATTTGCTGGAATCCACGACCGGCCAGCGCGACGTCGAGGTCCTCCTTGACGTGGGCCTGGCGGTAGAACAGATCGATACTGCCCCGTGCCGTTTCTGTCGGCTCCGCAAGGTCGATGTCAAAGAGTCGCTGCATCAGCGCGGTGATTCGCCGCCAGTCCTGCGGCGCGTCTTTGAACACGATGAGGCACAGATTGCGCAGCACCTGGGCCGTTTGCCCTTGTCCCAACAAGACGCCGATGCGCCCCGGCTGCAGGATCGGCTCCTCTGTTTCCAGGCCGGATATGGGATAGAGCAACGCGACGTTGAGGCCGGCGGCGGCGCCCATCAGGTCCATCCGCTTTGCCGTGGCCGCGTCCGGCTTACAATAGACCAACTCGTCCCCTTGGTTGCGAAAGCTCATGGTGACGGGCTCGACCCTGTTGTCGTATTGCACGCCCAGGGTGATCAGCAGGGGGATATCCCGATTGCCGGTGCGCACGGCGGTGTTGTGCCAGAAATAGCGGGTCCGCTGCACCGGGACTGAGACGATGTTCAGGCGATTAATCGAGGTCGAGGTGCGCTCCGTGGCGGTCGAGGTCTGCTTGGCGTCGAACCAGGTCTTGACCGCCTGGGACCAGAGTGCAATGGCCTGGATCGCCGTGGTCTTGCCGCAATTGTTCGGCCCGATCAATACGGCCGGATGATCGAGTTCGATACGCTGCCGGTCGCCGAAGCGTTTGAAGTTTTGAATCTCAAGATAATGAAACAGTCTCATGTCGTATCCCGTAAGCGTGCCTGGTGATCGCGGCGATGGGCGGCTAAACTCTTTTCTTAGGCTCAGGGGTCGGCTCGATCCCGCCCCGGGCAAGACCCGCGATCATGTCCCGCAACTCCCCGATCGCCTGTTCCCGCCGGGGATTGGGGTCCCAGCGCCTGCCCATCCAGGCCAGCACGTCCTGCGGCGCGGCCCCCAGCCGCTCCGGCACCAGCAGGTCGTAGATACCGCGCCATTCGCCCTCCACCCGCAGCGCGAGACGCGGGTTGATGAGGTACTGGCCGCGGCTGATCCGCAGGAAGAGTTTGCGGTTGTAGGGACCCTCGCGGTTGACCTCGTTCTTGGAGAGGATGGATGAGACATAGGTCTGCTTCTTGCGCCGGGCCGGCACCACCGACTCTGGGAACTGCCCCAGCACGGCGGCGAAGTCGACGGCGTTCAGGAGGTTGCGGCGTGTCGCCCAGTTCTCCCCGAGCCGTTGGTAGAACAGTACCAGGGCGACACAGAGCATCAGGTACTCCATGTGCCGCCGGTCGAGCTTGACCAGGCGTCCGTCGACCTGGATGTCGATCCCCGCCGGGGCCAGCCGCTCGAAGACCGCGGGCAGGCGGGTGCGGGCGAAGCGCTCGTCTGCGCAGGCACGATCGAGCGCGATCTGGAAGGCGTTCTGGCCATTGCCGTCGACCAGTCCCAGGTCGGCATCGCGCTCCAGCAATTCGCCGATGAGATCGGCGTGGCCCATGCGGCTGGCGATCATCAGCGGTGTCTGACCGAAACAGTTGCGGAAGTCCGCCCCGTATTTGTCGACCTCGCGCAGGACCCCGCCCGCGTGTTTGAGGCTGTAGAGCAGGTAGTGCTTCTTCTCCAGGATCGGCCAGGCCTTGTCCGGGTGGCGGGCGGCCTGGAGTCCGGCCCGATCGAGTTCATTGAGCAGGGGCTGGTCGCGGTAGACCAGGGCGTATTCCATGAGGCCGATGCGCGCCTTCTTGTCGCCCTTGACCAGGGCCTGCTCGCGCAGCGAGGCCAGCGTTTCCCCGCGCAGTACGGCCCAGGGGACCTGCTGTTCTTTGAGGATCTGGGCGCGGATCTCGGCCGCCTGTTCGTCCTTGCCCTGGAGTTCCAGCCGATGGGCCTCGCGGCGCCACTCATCCAGGCTGGAGCGCTGCTCCTGCACGTCGGCCACCCCCTGGTGGACCTCGGTGAGTCCCAGCAGCGCGAGCAGGGGCTGGGCGGGGCGCGGCTCGATCAGATAGAGGTTGCGCACCGCCCGGGTCACCGCCACATAGAGGGCGTTGATATAGAACTTGTAGATCTCCAGCGACTTGTCATTCTTGTCGCGCCCGCGGGCATAGCGCAGTTCACCCTGCAGGTCCGCCTCCGTCAGGTCCGCGGCGATGTCGCGGAAGCGCTTTTCCTCCCCGCTCACGAAGCCGTAGAGGAGCACATTCTCATATTCCAGCCCCTTGGCCTCGTGGATGGAGAAGACCAGCGGGGTGCGGAAAAAGCGCCGTACCTCGGCCTTCTGGTCGTCGTGCAGGACCAGGATGGCGAAGCGGGCGGAGGCGGCGGTGCGCCGGTCCAGGTCCCGCTTCACCGCGTCCGTGTCCGCCAGGAGCCCGACCCGGCCGGCGCCCGGACCCCGGCTCACCACCAGATAGTTGCTCTCCCGGTCCACCGAACCGAAGCGGGCGTGCTTGATGTGCAGCAGCCGGTTGGCGACCTCGGTGACCTCAGGGGAATTGCGGAAGTTGGTGTTGAGGATCCGGATCAGCTCGGTGGGGGCCTGGTCCCCCGGCTGGTTCCAGAAGAGCGTCTTGACCTTGGACCAGGAGAAGAAATTCGGGTGGACGATTTGGTTGGAGTCCCCGCACAGCAGGAAGCCGCGGGGGTCGCGCAGGGCCTTCAGGATCAGGAGCAACTGCACGTTGGTGAGGTCCTGCACCTCGTCCACCACCACGAAGTCGTAGCGCGGTACTACCCGGGTCAGCCAGGCGTGGCTCAGGATGTTGCTGTCGAACCAGCCCTCCTCGGCCAGGAACTTCAGATAACGCTCGAAGAGGTCATAGACCACGCCGCGCAGTTCGGGTGGGTAGATGGACTGGCGCACGCCGAGCGCCAGGTAGGTCTCCCGATCGAGATAGGAACGCTGCGGCGCAGTGCCGGTGATGGCCCCCTGGACCTCCTCGAAGAGCCGGTGGCTGTCCTGCAACTCCTTAGGCAACCGCTGGCGCGCCGCCCAATGGGCGAAGACCCGCGGGGTCATCTCCCGGCCCGGGGGGACCTGGATGCTCTCCAGATACTCCCGATAGGACAGGAACTCGACCTCCTGGTCCTCGTTCTCATAGCCCTGGGCGTAATAGAGGTCCCGCGCGTTCTGGGCCAGGAAGGGCGAGCGGGTCACATAGAGACAGTCGCCCCGGGCGTCCTTCAGCTTCTCCAGGGTGAGCGCCGTCTTGCCGCTGCCGGCCGAGCCGATGATGACGAGCGGCGGGGGCAGGCGGTAGATCGCCTCCTGGTCGTCGTCGAAGGACAGCACCTTGTCGAGCAGGTGGAAGCGGTGCAGGGCCGGGTTGAGATAGGGCAACTGCGGTGCCGTCTGCGCCGCCGCGGCCGCGGCGTCCGGGATCTGGTCCTCGTCGATCGTCACCCCGCGGGCGAGGAAACGCGACTGCTCATAGGCGTGCCGGTGGATGAACTCCAGGGCCAGGACATAGTGCTCCGCGCCGTGCCGGTACAGGGCGAACAGCAGCCGGTTGCTGCGGTCCAGCCGTGCCCGGTAGAGGTTGTCACCGATCTTCTTGACCTCGGCGGAACGGAAATCGTCGGCGCGCAGGTAGGCCGCGAGCTTCTCGAAACCCGGGATGGCGGCGGTGTCAAGACCGCGGTAGACGAGGATCTTCAAGGGGTTCCCCAGATCGCAAAGGCGTGGTTGAAGCCCCTGGACGCGACGCACCGGGGCTTGGTTGCCAGGGATGATACCAACCCGTCCACGCGGCTTCAGGAGTTCCGGCGGTCCGGCGGTCCGGCGGTCCGGCGGTCCGGCGGTCCGCACAGCGGACCCTACGGCGCCCGTAGGGTCCGCTGTGCGGACCAACGACCTCCCGCCCAGCAGGATGACCGGGGTTATGATCAAGGCCACGCCTGGGTGCAACCGCACCGCGGTGTCATGCCGAGCGGACGCGGGGTCGCGGGCCGACGCCGCCCACTCGCGCGAAGCGCCCGGGCGCGCGACAATGAGCGGCTTTGTCGATACACCCACCGCCGCCCGAGACCCGCCCCATGAACCTAGCCCCGCGCCTCATCAACACCCTCTCCGCACCCCTGCGCCTGCTGCCGACCCTGGCCCACAGCCAGGCCCTGGCACTGGTGCTCAATCAGGTCATGAAGGACGCCATCGCCGAGGGTGAACTGGACTTCCTGATCGGCCGCACGGTCGGGATCGAAATCAGCGACCTGGGCATCCGCTACCGCCTGGGCCTCGCCGGCGGGCGGATTCGCGGCCACGGGGAGGGGGCGCCCGCCGCTGCGACGATCTCGGGGGGCTTGCATGAGTTCATGCTGCTCGCCGCCCGGCGCGAGGACGCCGACACCCTGTTCTTCCAGCGGCGGCTGCGGATGGCGGGCGACACCGAGTTGGGGCTGTATCTCAAGAACTTTCTGGACGCCTTCGAGCCGCCGCCCCAGGTCGCGCCCCTGATCCGCGGGCTCGATCGGCTGCTGGGTGCGGAGCAACACCAGCCGCGGCGGCGGAACCGCTGAGGGAGCGCCGACATCCGGTCGGCCAGGGCGCGCAGCGCCCGCGGGAACCTTGCCGAGGCGCTCGCAGCCAGGCAAGGTTGTCACTGCGTCGCCGATGCGCTTAGGATGACGACGAGGCCCATCGGGATCGCGCAACCATCGCTACTGAAGGAAGCAAACCATGACTGCTGTCTTGATCGAGCATGTGAAGGTCAGCGACTTGCCCGAATCCTGGCGCGCGCTGCTGGCGGTCGAGCGCGACGCCCGGGTAAGCGTGCGCATCGAGGAGGAATCCCCGCCCGCGCAGGGCGCAGGCCCGGCCTTCGGGATGTGGAGCGACCGGGACGATCTGGTCGACGTGGCGGGCTACGCCCGTCGCCCGGGGTTGGTATTGCAGGTCTTCGAGCCCTGAAATCAGGCATTCGGTCGTGAGTCTTCTTGCGCCAGGCGAAAGCGCGGCTTTACCTGCGCGCGCCGATGGAGTAAAAATTACTGATCGCGAGTCAGGAATCCCCCCGCTGGAGCCGCTGCCATGGACTTCGACTGCTTCCTCTCCCACAACAGCAAGGACAAGCCCGCCGTGCGGGCCCTGGTCGCGCGCCTCACCGCGGCCGGGGTGCGCGTCTGGCTCGACGAGGAGCAACTGGTCCCGGGCCGCAACTGGCAACCGCTGCTCGCCGACGGCATCGCCCGCTCGGCCACCGGGGCGGTCCTGATCGGGGCCGACGGTCTGGGCCCCTGGGAAGACGAGGAGACGCAGGCCCTGCTGAGCCGCGCCGTGCGCGAGGGGCGGCCGGTGATCCCGGTCCTGCTGCCCGGTGCGCCGACGCAGCCCGAACTGCCGTTGTTTCTCGCCAGCCGCACCTGGGTCGACCTGCGCGGCGGACTCGATGGCGAGGAATTCGAGCGCCTGCTGTGGGGCATCCACGGCCGGCGCCCCGCCGATGGCGGCGCGGCAGCGCCGGCCGGGCAGGCCGCCGTTCAACCCGCGGACCCCCAGCCGGACCTGCCGCGCCTGCGGGTCTTCCTCGCCTCCCCCGGTGACGTGGCCGACGAGCGCCGTCTTGCCGCCGAACTGATCGAGCAGCTCCCGCGCCTGCCCGGGCTGCGGGGGCGCCTGCTGGTCGACCTCATCGCCTGGGACAAGCCCGGCGGCGGCGCCCCCCTGCTCGCCACCATGAACCCCCAGGAGGCCTTGGCCGCCGGCCGCCCGCGCCCGAGCCAGTGCGACCTCGTGGTCGTCATCCTGGGCTGGCGCCTGGGCACCCCGCTCGATCCGCACTGGCAGACCAAGCCCGACGGCCAGCCCTACCGCTCCGGCACCGAGTGGGAGTACCTGGACGCCATGGCCGGCGCCGCGGCCCACGGCACCCCCGCGGTCCTCGTCTACCGCAAGCGCGGGGTACCGGCGCCCGCCTTCGATGACCCGGACTATGAAGAGACCCGGGCGCAATGGCAGGCGGTGCAGTCGTTCTTCGCCGACTTCACGAACCCCGACGGCAGCGCGCGGCGCGCCTGGACCGACTACGACGCGCCCAACGACCTGGCCGAGCGCCTGCAAGCCGACCTGGCGGCGCTGGCGGCCCGCCGGCTCCCGTCCCCGGCCCCCTTGGGGAGCGGCGCCGCCCCGCCGGCCCCGGCCGCGCCCGCCTGGGACCGCGCCCCTTATCCCGGCCTGCACGCACTGCGCGCGGCCGACGCGCCGATCTTTTGCGGGCGCGGTGCCCAGACCGATGACCTGATCCGGCTCCTGGCCGAGCCCGCCCGCCGCTGTCTCACGGTGGTCGGGGCCTCGGGCTCCGGCAAGTCCTCGCTCGTCTGGGCCGGGCTCCTGCCGCGGCTGGCCGGCAATGCGCTCCCGGGCGCCAAGGACTGGCGCTGGGTCCGCTTCACCCCCATGGAACTGGGGGACGACCCCCTGGTCGCCCTGGCCGGCGCCCTGGCCCACGGGTTCGAGCGCTGTCGCTGGGAGGCCGGCCGCCTGGCGCCGCTGCTCGCGACCCCCGCCGGCCTCGCGCGGACCCTGGAGCAGGCGCTGGCCGGGGCGCCGGACTGGGCCGAGCTGCTGCTCTTCGTCGATCAACTGGAGGAGGTCTTCAGGCTTCCCGACGCGGCCGTCCGGGACCGCTTTATCGACCAACTGGCCGCGGCCGCGGCCCGGCCCCGGGTGCGCATCCTCGCCACCCTGCGCGCCGATTTCGTGCCGGACCTGACCGCCCAACCGCGCCTCGCCGCACTCACGCGAGCTACCGCGCCTGTGGCGAGGTACGCGGGGCCATCGCCACCCAGGCGGGGCTGGTCTTCGATGAATTCGCCGCGGGGCGGGAGCCCGGCAGCGCGGACGCCGCCCTGGCCGCGCTGTTCCGCGAGCTGGTCCGGGTGGAGGGCGCGGAGGCCCCGGTCACGCGGCGCCGTGCCCCGCTGGCGCGGCTGGGTCCGGCCGGCAGTCCGGCCGCGGACCTGGCCGAGCGCCTGGTGCGGCAGCGCCTGCTGGTCAAGGACCACCAGTCGGCGGCCGGCGGGCGCGCCGAGCCGGTGGTGGACGTCGCCCACGAGGCCCTGCTCACCCACTGGGACCGGCTGGCCCGCTGGATCGACGAGCGCCGCGACGACCTGCGCCTGTGCGACGTCCTGGGCCGCTCGGTCGAGGACTGGGCGCGCAGCGGCTGCCACCATACCTACATCACGCTCGGCCCCGAGCGTGCCCGGGTCGCGCGCGAGGCCCTGGCGCGCCTGGGCCGGACGCCGACCCCGCTGGAGGACGCCTTCCTGGACCCGGCGGCGCGCGCCGCCTGGCTGCTCGGGCGCGACACCGAGGCCTGGGTCCAAGCCGGCCGGGGTACGGCCGGGTTGTGGGACGCGCAGCGCTTTGCCGGCTTCGCCGACCTGGCCCCGGGCAGCGTGGCGCCGCCGCAGGGCGCGGCACGGGACTTCCTCACCGCCTCCTTCGCCGCCTGTCTGGTCACCCTGGTCGGGCAGCCCAGGGCGCGCGCCGCCTGCGGTCAGGCCCTGGGCGCCCTGGGCGACCCCCGCTTCGACCCCGACACCTGGCACCTGCCGGCCGACCCGACGCTCGGCTTCCGTGAGGTCCCCGCCGGCCCCTTCCGCATGGGCACCGACCCCGAGCAGGACCCCAACGGCTGGTCCGACGAGGAGCCCCAGCACGACCAGGACCTCCCGGCCCTCTGGCTCGCCCGCTGGCCGGTCACCGTCGCCCAGTTCACCGCCTTCGTGGCCGCGACCGGCTACCGCCCCGCCGAGGCCGACGCCTGGCAGGGCCACCCCAATCACCCGGTGGTCTGGGTCAGTTGGCACGACGCCCGCGCCTACTGCGCCTGGCACGGCGACTGCCTGCGCGGCCTCGCCGCCGCACGCCTGGCCGCGCTGGCGCCCCCCGTAGGAGCGGCCCCCGGCCGCGCCGCGCCGCCCGACCAGGAACCCGAACCCCAAGCCGCCGCCCGCCGCTTCTGGGCCGCCGTCGCCGCCGGCCAACTCCAACCCGGCCTGCCCTCCGAGCCCGAGTGGGAAAAGGCCGCCCGCGGCACCGATGGCCGCCTCTACGCCGTCGGCAACACCCTGACCCCCGACCTGGCCAACTACAAGGACACCGGCCTGCGGGCCACCAGCGCGGTGGGCTGCTTCCCGGCCGGTGCCGGCCCCTACGGCTGCGAGGACCAGACCGGCACTGTCTGGGAGTGGACGCGCAGCCTCTGGGGGCCCGACTACATGCACGTCGGCTTCAAATACCCGTACGATCCTGAGGACGGGCGCGAGGACAGCGAGGCCAGCGATGACCTGGCGCGGGTGCTGCGCGGCGGCGCGTTCTCCCGCGGCTACCACCTCTGCCGCGGCGCGGTGCGCGACCGCAACTACCCGAGCGACCGCCTCGTCAATGGCGGCTTCCGGGTGGTCTGGTCCCCATTCCTCTGTACTCTGTCCCCTCTGAACTCTGAACCTCTGAATCTTTGACCCTCTGCAACCCCGCAACCAGCGTTGCGGCCGGCCGGAGGTCCCTCGTTCCCAGGCTCCGCGTGGGAATGCATCCCAGGACGCTCCGCGTCCAGCGCCAAGACCGGACGCGGAGCGCCCGCACGGCATTCCCACGCGGAGCGTGGGAACGAGCGGCGCAGGGCGCGGCCCGCTCGTTTCTGGCTCCCACGCTCCAGCGTGGGAGCAAGTGCGGGCGCTCCGCGTCCGGTTCGTAGACGGGACGCTCGGCGTCCCGCCGCGTGCCCGCGGGCGGACGACGCCGCGCCCGCTGTCCCGCGCGCCCGCGTTGCGGTAGACTCCCCCGCCATGACTGAAGCCCGCGAAATGCCCAATCTTCACGCGCACCTTCGACCTGCTGTCCTGGCTCCTGCCGGCCACCAACCACTTTCCGCGCGCCAACCGGCACGACTTCACGCGCCGACTCCTGGACTCGGCCTTCGACCTGCGCGAGGCCCTGGAGCGGGCGAACCTGGGCCGCGGTCAGGTGCGCCTGCGCCACCTCGCGGCGGCGGACGAGGCCCTGGCCCGGCTGCGGCTCTACCTGCGCCTGGCGGTGCGCTGGGGCTGGCTCACCGGCGGCCAGTACAAGCATGTGGCGGAGTTGATGACGGAGGTCGGACGCCTGCTCGGCGCCTGGATCAAGGTCACGACGCCTGCCGATCCCGCGTGACACCGCGACGAGATTCGGCATGTATTCGGACCGGACGCGGAGCGCCCGCGCGGCATTCCCACGCCGGAGCGTGGGAACGAGATGCCTCTGCGCGGGTGCGGTCGTCCGTCGGGTCCGCTGTGCGGACCGCCGCGCGGGCCAAGGCGGCTGGCGTCGCCGGGCGCGGCGGTCCGCACAGCGGACCCTACGAGGTCCGCACGGGCGCGGCTGTCTGTAGCCCGCGTCAGACGTCCGGCGCCTCTTGCTGATTCGTGCCCATGATCCGCGCAACCGCCGCGGCGGCAGTAAAGATCTCGATCCCGCGGAACCGGCCCTCGTCGAGCAAATGGGCATCACCCGAGACGATGAGGTCGGCCCCGGCCGCCGCCGCGGCCGCACGGCGCTGCTCGGTGCGGTAGGCGTCGATCTCGGCCTGGATCTCCTCGGTGGTCATCGGCGGCAGCGGGTCCGCCGCGAGCGTTTCCCGCACCTGTTTGAGCCGTTCCAGACGGGCGGCGCTCAACTGCTCGCGCAGGATGTGCGCGATCCGCTCCGGTGCCAGCAGGCCCGCGCGGGCGGCCTTTTGCGCCAGGGCATCGGGTAAGCTGATCTGAACCGTGGTCATCGTGATCGCTCCGGGGTCTTGCCCCCTTTTTCGCGTCGGGTTTGGGAAGAGGATTTCTCACGCCAAGGCGCCAAGCTCGCCAAGGTTTTTTCCTCACTGGGCAGGGGCTGGGGATTGCACCATGACCCCCTCGTCTTCCTTGGCGAGCTTGGCGAGCTTGGCGTGATAAATCTTTTTCTTCTTTGTGTCTTTGTGCCTTTGTGAGAGAATTCTTATATTTCCTGGCGCCTTGGCGTGATCTTGACCGCGCTCGTGGCGGGCGCCGGCGGTCAGCCCGGGCCGCACTGCGGTCAACACATGGGTGTCACCAGAGGAGTCGGGGCGTCTCGCCCCGACGTGCGAGGGTTCAATCCGCCGGGGCGGGACGCCCCGGCTCCCGTCACCCGCTCGCCAGCCCATCGCGGTCTCCGGACGCGGAGCGTCCGCGGATGCATTCCCACGCGGAGCGTGGGAACGAGACCCACGCGGAGCGTGGGAACGAGACCCACGCGGAGCGTGGGAACGAGACCCACGCGGGGCCTGGGAACGAGACCCACGCGGAGCGTGGGAACGAGACCCACGCGGGGCCTGGGGGCGAGACCCACGCGGGGCCTGGGAGCTAGATGACGGCGGTGGAACTGATCCCGGCCGCGCCGGTCCAGTAGCCGTCGACCAGCCCGGTGGGGACCAGGCCGCGCAGGGTGGCCTGACCTTCGGCGGTCGGCAGATCGCCCGTGAGACAGGCGGCGAAGGTCCGCACCACCGTGGCCGTGTGCCGGGACTGGGGGCTGATCCGGACCAGGTCCACGCCCAATGGGCCCAGTTCGCCCAGGACCGGGAGCAGGTCATGGGTGGCGGCGGATTGGGTCTGGATGCCATTGAGCGCGAGGAAGGCCTGGTGTTCCTGGGTGCTGATCAGGAGCCCGTCCGGGTGCTCGCCGCAGCGCAACTCGCACTGGTCCTTGCCCTGGCCGTTGTTGAAGGCGGTGAAGCAGCGCGCCGAGTAGGCGAGCGGCAGGCGCCCGAAGGCGAAGACCTCGCACTCCACGCCAGCGGGGCGGGTGCGGATGAGATCCGTCGCGGTCTCGCGGCCCAGTTCCACCGGCAGCACCCAGCGCTTGAGTCCGCGGGCGGCGAGGAAGGCCAGGGTGCGCTGGTTGTAGAGGTTGATGGAGGTGCCGGCGACGAAGGGCCGCCCCTCCAGGAAGTCGAGCGCGGCGAGGTCATTGGCCTCGATCAGGAAGCGCTGGTCGGCGCACTGGCGCTCCAGGGTCTTTAGTTCCCCCTCGGACTCGATCAGGGCGAGGGTGGAGATCACCGGCTCCCGGCCGCTCGCGGCGACGCGCCCGGCCAGATCCCACCAGTCCTCGGGGCGCATCAGGCGGCGTTTGGAGCAGATGGTCTCACCCAGGTAGACGACCTCGACCGGGGTTTCCAGGATCTCCGCGTAGAAGTCCAGGACCTGCTCGCGCGGCCAGTAATACAGAATCGGTCCCAGGGACAGGCGGGGGCGCCGGCCGGTGGGTGGCAAAACATCCGAAGGCATGGGTTCTCTCGGTAGTGATGGGGCAGGTCTCGGGTGGATCAGTTTGCCGATGGCTCAAACGTCGAGTTGGATTCAACTGCAACGCAGTGCACAGCGTGGCGGCGGCTCGCACCCAGGTCCACCCAATTACGCTTTCCGACCCCAACGGGGTCGAACATACCAGTGTCAGTGCCAGGTCCGTTCATAGGGCCCGATGGTGGTCTGGGTGCCCTCGGAGACGCGCGCCAGGGCGTCCATCCAGTCGGCCTGGGGGCGGAAGGCGGCCGGGTTGCGGGTGCAGGAGTCGATGGCCTCGCGCCACACCCGGGTGACCTCGGAGACATAGCGGGTGCTGCGCTGGCGGCCTTCGAGCTTGATGGCGGCGACCCCGGCGGCCATGATCTGCGGCAGCAGGTCCAGGGTGTTGAGGCTGGTGGGCTGCTCGATGGCGTAGCGGATGTCGCCCGCGACCTCGTAGCGGCCCTTGCAGATGGTCGGGTAGCCGGCCGGCTCGTCGCGTCCGCGCCGCTCGATCAGTATCCCGCCCAAACGGGTCTCCTGGCCGTCGGGGGTGTCGCGCCACTCCACATGGGCGGCGGGGGAGCAGGCGCCGTAGGTGTTGGGCGACTGGCCGGTGGCATAGGAGGACAGGATGCAGCGGCCCTCCACCATGACACACAGGCTGCCGAAGCCGAAGATCTCCACCGGCACCGGGCTCTCGGCGATCACATGCGCGACCTGGGCGATGGACAGGACCCGCGGCACCACCACCCGGCGGATGCCGAAATGGCGGTGCATGAAGCGGATCGCCGCCGGGTTGGTGGCCGAGCCCTGGACCGACAGGTGCAGGCCGAGTTGCGGGTGGCGCTGCGCGGCATAGTCCAGCACCCCCATGTCCGCCAGGATCAGCGCGTCCACACCGAGATCGGCGCCCCGGTCCACGGCCGCCGTCCAGCGCTGCCAGCCGCGGGGCTGGGCGAAGGTGTTGATGGCGACGAAGACCCTGACCTTGCGGTCGCGGGCGTAGCGCAGGCCGTCTTCCAACTGTTTGTCGTTGAAGTTGAGGCCGGCGAAGTGGCGGGCGTTGGTGTCGTCGCGGAAGCCGATATAGACGGCATCGGCGCCGTTGTCCACGGCGGCCTTGAGGGACGGCAGGTTGCCGGCGGGGCAGACGAGTTCCATGGGCGGACTCCGGTAGCGGATTGGCAAAAATTGGCGGTCAGGCGGTACGGGCGAGGCAGGGCGGCTCCAGGTGTGCGCAGTGTGTGCCCTGGCGGGTGTCGCGGCGGTCCAACTCGGCCTCGATCCGGTTGAGCACGGCCCATTTCCAGGCGCACCAGTGGGGCGCCAGCAGGATGGAGCGGGAGGCCGTGCCGGTCAGGCGGTGGAAGACCACCGCGGGCGGGGTCCGTTCGATCAGGTCGGCGCAGATGCCCGCATAATCGTCCAGCGCCAGCGGCACATAGTCCCCGCGCTCCCACTCCAGGGCCAGCCGGGTGTGCCGGACCACATGCAGCGGGTGCAGTTTGAGGCCCTCCACCCCCAGGTTCAGGACGCGCTCCAGGCTCCAGAGCGCGGCGTCCCGGCCCTCGCCCGGCAGCCCGACGATCAGGTGGGCGCAGACCTTGAGCCCGCGGCGCTGGGCGGCGCGGGTGGCGCTCTGGAACTCGGCGAAGCCGTGACCCCGATTGACCCGGGCCAGGGTCTCGTCGTCCGCCGATTGCAGACCCAGTTCCAGCCAGACCTCCTTGCCCTGGGCGCGGTAGCCGGCCAGCAGGTCCAACACCGCCTCCGGCACACAGTCCGGGCGGGTGCCGATGGAGAGCCCGACGACATCCGGGATCAGCAGGGCCTCGTCATAGCGCGCGCGCAGCCGCTCGATGCGATCATAGGTGTTGGTGTAGGCCTGGAAATAGGCGATGAAGCGGCGCGCCCCGGTGCGCCGCGCCAGCACCGCCCGCCCCGCAGCGATCTGTGCGGTGACGCTGGGCGGTTCCTGGGCGTTGGGGCTGAAGGACTGGTTGTTGCAGAAGGTGCAGCCGCCGGTGCCCTTGGTGCCGTCGCGATTCGGGCAGGTGAAGCCGGCATTGATCGCGAGCTTGTGCACCCGCTGCCCGTAGCGGCGCAGCAGGTCTTGACCCAGGGTGTGGACGCGCTCACTCAGAACGCGCGGCGCCGGCGGGGACCCTGGGGTGGACGTAGAGGGGGCGGGACACATCGGCGGAAGACTAACCGCATCCGCCGCCCCGGCGCAATGGCCCGGAGCGATCGGATTGTGCGGTTGGTCGCGGCCCGGGTCGCGGGCATAGGTGCGGCTGCCGCGCGCGGCCGCGTAGCGGTGCCGGGGTCGCCACGCGGCGCAAGCCTGCTCCCAGTGGGTGGGCAGGGGAGGGCGCACGGCAATCCGGGAACCGAGAAGACCTTGACCATGCCACCTTGTAGGGTCCGCTGTGCGGACCAGCGACCTCGCGGATAGCCCGGGCGCACGGTGTGGGAGTCGCGCCCGTCGCTGCGTGCTCGGTACCCGGCGATCCAATCGAGCTGTTATGCTCTGATTCGCCGCCTCAAACACACCGACGACCGCTCTGCGTTTCATAGCGGTGATGTCGATCTGGATCGCTTTTTCTACTGCTTTGCTGGTCAGAACCAGTTTCGCCACCACATCGGCACGACTTACGTCGCCGTCAGCAGCGAGAGAATCCACGGATTCGTTACGGTCAGTCCAGGCGAACTGGCTGCAACCTCAGTGAAGCAGCCGACGCGGGCCAACCTGCCCGGATATCCATTGCCTATCCTCCGGCTGTCACGGCTCGCCGTGGATCAGCGTGACCGGGGTAAGGGCGTCGGCCGTCTGCTTCTGAGAACGGCGCTCGGGCTTGCGCTGGACTTGCGCGACCGCCTCGGATGCACCGGGATCGTCGTCGATGCCAAACCCAGTGCCTTGGGGTTCTTCGAGGTCCTCGGCTTCTTGCGGCTCGACAGCGAGACCGCGGGGCTGACGGATCGCCCGGTACCCGTACCCCTCTTTCTACCGGTCCAGGCAATCGCGGACGCGCTCGGTCCTTGAGTGACCGGACGAACAAGTGCGTGGCGAAGATACAGCGTTTGCGTTGGAATCTTGGTCCCCACCGCGAAAGGACGCGGCAAGTCCCTGGCGTGCTTTGGACTCCAGATTTGCGTGTTCGGTGCCTCAAGCCAGATCGAGCGTCGTTACGACCCGCCGGCCGCCGTTTTGGCGCGGCAGCCCCGGACGGAAACCCGCCGCTCAGTGTCGAGCCGCCGGCGATACGGCTCCAGTAACGCCCCTCCCCCAAAGAGTTTGCAGGCCAACGGCAATGCAATCTACACTGCCCCATCCTTTACAACGCAGCCAGCCCCCCATGGCCCTGAACATTCGCAATGCAGAGACCGAACGCCTTGCCGAGCGGGTCGCCACCTTGACCGGCGAGACTAAGACGGCCGCCGTCACCCAGGCCCTGCGCGAGCGGTTGGAGCGCCTGGAGCGGGCAACTGGAAGGTGCCGATTGGCGGTCAAACTCGACGTGATTGCGCAGCACAGCGCCAGTCTTCCCGTGCTCGACTCAAGGTCCGCCGACGCGATCGTCGGCTATGGCGCGAGTGGCCTGCCGCGCTGATGGTCATCGCCCTCTCGGCACTGCTGGCGACTCTTCAGGACGCGCCGGGGTGCCGAGCATTCACTGAGTTGATCGAGGCCGCAAGGTAACCCCACTCACCGATGCGAGAGAACACCATAACCGCTGCATCTTCTCTGAATCAACGCCATGACATCTGCCCTGTGCCAAATCGGGAAACACCAGCGTATCATCCTCCCCGCCCCGATACTCGCGGAGTGCGAGATCAAGGTCAGGTCATCCGATGAACGCCGACTATCTCGACGCACACCACCGCCACTGGGAGGATGCCGAGCGGCTTTTCAGTGCCGAACGCCTTGCCAATGCCGATCACCTTTACGGGGTCGCTGCAGAATGTGGCTTGAAGCGATTGATGCAAGCGTTCAACATGATCCTGACTTCAGACGGTAACCCCGAGAGCAGGGCAGACCGGGTCCATGTGATGGAGATCAAGAAGCCGGGCAATGCGTGGGACCGCTACGAATCCTATCGCTCAGGTCATCACCACGGCGCGAATTATGGCTTGCCGGCAACCAACCCCTTTCTTGATTGGGACGTTTCCCAGCGCTACGCACACCGACGCAACTTCGACGTGCTGCGGGTGACTCCCCATCGCATCTGTGCCAACGCGGTGCACGAATTGATCAAGAAGGCTACGCTTGAGGGTCTGTTATGAGTACCTTCGACCATATCCTTCCCGAAATCAGCGCCATTTTCCGAGACCACGCGGAAGACCTGATGCGTTTAACACCGATGATCGTCAATCGCGATCTGAATGGTCGCGTGCGGCTCATTGTTGCGGAAATATGGCAGGAAGACGGAGCCGCAATGACGACGCTCGATGCCATTGCACGTAAGATGCGCAAGAGACTCGAACCGCATGCCTTTGAACCGAACCGGGCCGTGATTTTCGAGGAAAACATCGTAGCGATGATCGAGGGGCTTCCGCATTTTCTGCTCGATGGCATCGCGGGTGTGTCGGTGATCGATCGCCTTGCCACCGAAGGCAACTGGTCGTCGATCGCTCCGGTAACGAAAGGAATTCCGCGCACCGTATTCTTCTCGATCAAGGGCGGCGTTGGTCGATCGACGGCCTTGGCCGCCTCGGCCTGGGCCCTGGCCGAGCGGGGCAAGCGAGTCCTGGTGCTCGATCTGGATTTGGAGTCGCCTGGACTGTCGTCCTCCCTGCTGCCGGATGACCGCCGGCCTACCTTCGGTATCGTCGACTGGTTGGTGGAAGACCTGGTGGAGAATGGCGAGGCGGTATTTGAGGAAATGGTTGCCACCAGTATCCTGTCACACGACGGCGAGATCTATGTGGTGCCGGCCCATGGTGTAGACCCCGGCGAGTACGTGGCGAAACTCGGTCGCGCCTGGATGCCGAAGGTCGCGAACGATGGTCGGCGGGAGTCCTGGTCGCAACGACTGCAACGCCTGCTGGATGCACTGGAAGCACGCTGGAAGCCTGACGTGGTGCTGATCGATTCCCGTGCCGGAATCGACGAGGTCGCGTCCGCCTGTGTGACCGATCTTGGCGCTGGTCTGATTTTGCTGTGTGCCGTTGACGGCGATCAGACCTGGTCAGGCTACCGTATCCTGTTCCGGCATTGGCGCACCACTGGTGTGGTGCGGGAGATTCGCGAGCGCCTGCAGTTGGTGGGTGCAATGATTCCTGATGTGGACGGGGCCGCCTATTTCGATGGCTTGCGTGAACGTTCCTGGAATGTGTTTGCTGAGGAGCTTTACGACGAGGTTCCCCCCGGCGAGTTGGCCGTCGGCAAGACCTGGAGCTTCGACGAATCCGATGAGGGCGCACCACATTACCCCTGGCCAATCCGCTGGAATCGCGGTTTCGCGGCCTTGCGCTCGTTGCATGACCGCATCGAAATCGTCGATGCGAGAGAGGTCGAAGCGATCTTCGGTCCCGTCGTTGAAGGATTGTGGAACCTCATGTGTGGTGATGGCGAGGCGAATCATGAGTGACGTACAAGGCATCCGCCAGGCCATCATCGAGGCGCTACCGCTTACGACCTCGAACCACGGTGAAGCACCCGATCAGCGACACATGTATGTGCCCCCGGCGCATGTCAAGGCGCTACGCCTGGAGTGCAACCTGGTCATTGGTGCGCGCGGGGTCGGTAAGTCGTTCTGGACGGCGGCGCTCGGGTCGACCGGTCTGCGTGCCTCACTCGGGACCGCGGTGCGCGAACTGGAACGGACGGATGTTCGTATCGGGTTTGGGGTCACACCGGATATCAATGCATTTCCCGACGGCGAGTCGCTTTCGCATCTGCTGGTGAGCGGTAGCGCGCCATACGATATCTGGCGTGCCGTCGTTGCGCGCTGGCTGATCGGCATCGTCGGCGGGGATATTCCGAAAGACGGTTGGAGCGACACGGTCTCCTGGATCCGGGCGCATCCCGAGCCGCTGGCCAAGCTGATGGAACAGGCCAACCGACAGTTCCTGGACCAGAAGCGCTTCGGGCTGATCGTGTTTGACGCACTCGATCGTACCAGCAGTGACTGGCGCAGGATGGATGGCATCGTGCGCGACTTGCTCAGGGTCGTGCTCTGGCTCAAGTCCTACCCCTGTCTGCACGCGAAGGTCTTCCTGCGTGAGGACCAGTCCGCCCGCACGATCACGGATTTTCCCGATGCATCGAAGCTTCTCGCTACCAAAGCAGAACTCACTTGGGCCGCGCACGATCTCCATGGCTTGATGTGGCAACTGTTCTGCAATGCGCCTGATGAACATGGCGCCCGTCTGCGCGAAGTCTACCGCGGGGTCGTGGGTTCGCCGCCGCAGGAATACGAAAACGTCTGGCGCCTCGGGGAGGAGGTCAAGCGAGAAAGCGCCAAGCAGCGCGGATTATTCGAGGCGCTGTCCGGGCCTTGGATGGGTCGCGACCGCCGCCGCGGGGTCCCCTACGTCTGGTCCGTTAGCCATCTTGCCGATGGGCGGGGGAGCACCTCGCCGCGTTCGTTCCTCGCGGCCATTCGCGCCGCGGCCGAGGATTCGTTCGAGAAGTATCCTGACCATGTGCATGCGCTCCACTACGACAGCATCAAGCGGGGCGTGCAGAAGGCGTCGGAGATCCGCGTTGCGGAAATGGCCGAGGACTACCCCTGGGTCACGCGACTCATGGACCCTCTGCAGGGGTTGACGGTCCCATGCAGCTTCGATGGTATCGAATTGCGTTGGGCCGAACATTTCCCACATGGCCTGGAGTCCGAGTCAGACGCAAGACTGCCGCCGCAACAGGTCGACCGCGGTTGGCCTGGGGTCCGTAATGATCTTGAGCGGCTTGGTATTTTCGAGAAGATGAGAGATGGCCGCGTGAACTTGCCGGACCTGTACCGGGTCGGGTTTGGGCTTGGTCGGCGTGGGGGTGTCAAGCCGATCAAATGAATCCCGGAGCCAAGAGGCTACCTCCGAGGGTGAGGGCCGATTGTCGCCGAGGGCCTCTGTGCACTTCACTTCGGGGGGAGTGTGGCGACGTTTGGGGCACTTGTTACCGACGAGATCATGTCGTCCAGCGGGGCGTCTTCAAAGGCCCTTTGCGCTTCGGTCGCGACCGCGCCGGGTGGCCAGCCGAGAACCGCGCCGCCGGTCAGGGTCGCGACGAGGTACTCCGCCACCAAGGAGTTTTCCAGATGGATGCCGGGGCCGCCGGTGACGTCGGGACTAGACATCAACTGAATCGGTTCAAGTCATGAGTCGCTCCTGCGTTGTCTCGCGAAGGAGCATAAGCCCTAGTCTTCAAGTCCGGCCCATGTGGTTTCGAGACGGGTTAGGCTTTCGCGGAGCGTTCTGGTTATCCAAGGTGCTTCTAAATGCGTCGGGCAGTTCGGCTGGCACCATGCTGCGCTTGGCGGATGTCTTCGTCTTCCAACTCCGGGTACTCGTGCTTGAGTTGGTCACGGTCCGGGTAGAGGGCGACGGCCGGGACGGCACGCCTGGCGGTGAGGCGCATACCGCGGATGCAGGGCTGGCCGTTCATGCGCACCGGATCGCTGGTGATGCGGTAAAAACGGCGGGCCATAGTCGCGTACTCCGAATAGACGGGCAGAATCGGCAAGACTATGCCCGATAGTGAACTACGCCGGAGTGTGATCTTTGAGCCAATCCTTCAGCGCCTCGTTCATGCGCGTCTGCCAGCCGCGTCCGGTGGCGCGGAACGCGGCGAGCACCTCCGGGCTATAGCGGACCGCCACTTGTTCTTTGGTCGGTCGGCGGTTTGGCCCGCGGGTCTTGGCACACCCGACGACGACGCCATCCTGCTTGAGTACGGCGCTCTCCCAATCGGCAGCCGTGGTGCGGGGGCTGTCGTCGTCGTGAGAAATGTCGGCGTCAGTCATGGCGCGCACGCGCGGCCAGTCGGTGCGGTCGACCTGGGGCATTTCTCCAGTAGATGCGTTCTTCATGTTTCTCTGCCTTTTCTTATCGTTATTCCAGAAGCTGTTGATCCATTCCGCAGGCAGTTCGCGCCAGACGACGGCCAGCCATGCTTGGTCAACCGCCGCCCCATCCGGCAAGGCGCAAAGGCGCACGATGAGCCGGCGCTGCAACGCCACCACCCGCAGCAGCTGGCGCCGCTGGGTCGAATCAGGAACCGGATGGAGCATCGAGCCGCGACAGGATCTCGGTGAGTTTTGCGCGCGGCCATCCGGCGCCGATCTCGTCCACCAGGCGGGCCAGTTCGTCGCGATTGTCCGCCGCCACTCAACTCTAAGTTTCTCGCGCAGGAACTCCGCCGCGCGCCGTCCGATGATCTCGGGCGAGCCGAGGACATGCATCAGGATGCGCCCCGGGTCCGCACCGAAGGTCGGGAATGCCGGCGACTCCGCGACGATGCGATCGTCGCGCCACGACAGGCGCACGACCTCGGACGAGAAGACATCGGTTAAGGCGATGCTGGTATGGGTCGAGACCAGCACCTGGGCGAAGGTCTCCTTGAGTATCACGTCGTCGATCATGTCGATCAGCTCGCGCTTCCAGACATCGTTGAAGTGGGTCTCCGGCTCGTCCAGCAGCAGCAGGGCGCCGTCCTGGCCGCGGACCAGGTGCAGCAGGGCGACGCGGCCCAGGAGCATCTGCTCACCGTCGCTGAGTTGGTCAAAGGTGATGATTGCATCGTCCGGTGCGCCGTCGGATGAGTTGATCTGATGGAGGCGCTTGATGGTCAGGTTGACATCTTCCAGCAGGCCCGCAGCCTGCCAGGTGCGCAGGGTCTCGAAGACCTCGATCAGGGTCGGCTCCAGGGCGTCGGCTCCGGTGGCATCGGGGGCCTTGGCATCGCTGAAGATGCGGATCACTGCCGGGCAGCGACACAGGGTATCCTTAACGCATGCAGCAACCCCCGGATCGCGTGCCTCGCTTGACTTGTAAGGGCGCCTTCTCATAGCGACCCAAGAACGAGCGCGGGGGCGGGTTCAGCGCCGCCCGTCCCTGACTGACTCCAAATCTAGGCCAGATGCCCGTGGAAGACCAGAATTACAGCCCAATGACGGACTTTAGTCACAGCCTCGCCACGTTGGCCGGCTTGCCGTCGCAGTTGCCCGGCGACTCGAAACGACAAGCGGTTCCGTCGTTTTATGGCGACCACTACCAGGCTTGGTGGTCAATCGATGCCTGGCTCCGGCTGCCCGACGCCAACCAGGTAATCTACTTGGAAGACGCGGAAGATTTCGACCTAGCCACAGCGCAAGATGCTACCGCTGTTCAGGTCAAGGCGCATAAGGATCCGATCTCTCTGAACAACGCGAAGGCTCATGAGGCCCTTCACAATTTCTGGTCAATCAGCACTAAGGAGGCGTATCGCCAGGTCAATTTCCATTATCTGACGACGAGCCCGATCAACCAGGAACGAGGGGACCCCTTCGGCGGCATCCCCGGTATCGAAGTTTGGCGTGCCGCGCAGACGCGCGATGACATGGCAGGGAAGATCGCCGCATATCTGGTCGAGAAACTCGAAGCCACCGAGCCATTGCGACTGTTTCTGGAAACAGCGACAGCCGACCGAGTCCAGGCACGTCTGATCTGTCGCTTTCATTGGCTCACGGATCAGCCGGACCTCGATACCGTCAAACGCAGCGTCGATGACCGCATCGTCACGCTGCTAGGGCAGATGAACCAACCTGTCTGTCTGTCCGAAGCCGTGCGGGAAAAACTCTGCTCCAAGTTCTGGGACATTTTCCTGCAACCAGACCCGGAGCACCGCCGCTTGACCCGCGCTGAACTGCTACGGCAAGTCTCGTCGGCAACAACCACACTCGTGCCCGTCCCCACTGATCGTTTGCATTCCTTCCTGACCCCGCCTACACCGGGGCTTGCATTGTTCAACGCCCTGCTCGAAACGCCGCCGGTACCACCGGGGCCACTGCTGTCGCGCGACCAGTTGACCCGGCAGGTCGTCCAGTTCCTTGAACAACGCAGGCCCGTGCTGCTCACTGGGACCGTCCGCAAGGGCAAGACGACCATTTCCCAATTAGTGATCCACTCCCTATGTCCTCTGGCATGGTGGTTGGGACTCAGTGGCCGATCAGCTACCCAATCGGCCGACATCATCAGGGTATTGGCACAGCGCATTGATCGTGCCGATTGCCCGGCGTTGATCGTCATCGACGATTTGGATATCTGTCCCACCGCCCAGGTGGCCTATCGCGACGCGCTGGCCTTGGCAGTACATCGCGCCGTCAGCACTGGCCGTGGACTCCTGCTGACGGCGCGGGGCGATTCGGCCTATTTGACGTATGCGCATGGCCTGACTGGCATTGCAACCGTCGAGGTGACTCAGATCGATGCGGAAGAGGCCGTGCGTATGTGTCTGGATCACGGCTGCCCCGCCTCGCTTGCGCACGCTTGGGGCACTATCACCGCGGCGCTTACCGGCGGCCATCCTAAGTTAGTTCAGGTCCGTTTGGCCGAGCTTGCGAAGCGCGGCTGGCCGGCGCTGAACGCCGCCGACCTGCTCGACCCGTCGCCAGCGGTTACTGCAGCTCGCGCCTTAGCGCGACGTTTATTGAGCGAGTCGCTTTCGCCGCCCATGGTGGAGTTTGTGTATATCCTCTCGGAGTCGTTAGTACCATTGCGGCGACACACTGGGATTCTGGTTGCGGAGGCGGTTGAAGGTATCAGTAACGCGGGCGACGTTATCGACGACCTCATCGGAACCTGGATCGAATACGTCGAAGATGGCCGACTGCGGGTCACGCGCCTGTTGAACGGGGTTGTCGGCGACGTTTGGTCGCCCGAGAAACGCCGCCTTGCGCATCTTTGTTTGCATGATGCCTTGCTGAATCAGAGGACTGTGACACCGCTTGAGGCGGCTGCGCTGCTATTTCATGCCTGGCGGGCAGAGAATTCAGAGCGTCTCGCACGTCATGCGCGGACCCTGAGCACGCTATTAGATGATCGGGCAACACAACAAGTGGATCTTCGCCTCCAATGGCTCCCTTTGATTGCGCTGAACGTTGAGCAGTCTATAACGCCCGATCCTGTCATCAACATTATGCTGCGCTACCTCCAGTTCAGGGTGGCAACGACACTAGAGTCCGATCAACTGCCATCAATCTGCGCGCGCTGGATCGACGACGTTGGACGAATCGTGGAAACAGACGCTCGTGATCGGATGTCAGTATTGGTTTGGATGGCAATCGGATCGGCCGCGAGCGAAAAGATACCGATGATCCATCGGCTGCGTGCAGCAAATGGAATATCCTATCTTCCTGCTGCTATCTATGCTCCAAGCGCGGAGTTCCGAAAGGCAATGACAAAGAATTTTGCGAGCATCGGGCTGCCGACACAGGCTACAACCGCCCAAGTCTTCATACTGTTTGCTATTCGGAGCGTTGATTCATTCGACGAATTGGCATCGTTACTGCGTTGGCTCGATCAGGATGCGAGCGACAAGCTCCGCCGCGAGTTCGACGAGATGCTGGTATGGCCCATCGTCCAAACCATGGGTGCGTTCGTCCATACTGCTTGGGTCAAGGTCTGTCAGACGACTAAAGATTGGGCGCCTTGGCTTGACCTGTTCGCGCGTCTTGACGATTATGCTCAACGCCATACGTCGCCGTGCCTCGGTCGCGAGGTCGCCAAGGCGCGCGCCATGATTCTGACCGAGTACCTGGACGACGGCAACCTCGCCTTGCAGGTACTGGAAGGCGCAGAGACTGCGTTCGGGTCTTCTGCCGTGCTAACCGAGCAGCGTGCCAACGTACTCTACCAAATCAAGGATGACGAGGCCGCGTTGCGGATTTGGGAAGACGTGGTCGGCAATCCTGACAGCCACTTTGTAATCAATGCGTTTGCTTATCGGCGCACGGCCTTGAGCGCGGTCCGACTCAAACGTTGGGATATTGCGGAGCGGCTATTTCTTGAAGGTGCGGCCTGGAATGACGCTGCACAATCGGACATTGTTCGATTCGGCCTCCGCCTGGACGCGGCCTTGGCGGCATCCAATGGAGGCTTTCAGAATCGGGCATCAAGGCATCTCTTGCAGGCAATCCTTGGGCTGCCAGTCCAAGCGTCCGTCGATGAGGACGCTAGATGGGAGGCCGTGCAGCGTGCAGCTAGTGCGATTTGCGTGGCAATAAATAATCGCGCATGGAACCCGACGGAGCATGATTGCGCAATCGAGGTTGGTTTTGCCAGCGCGCCCGATTCTAGAGTTCCCGAGACAGCGCCGGGGCAATCTGTAAGGACCGAAATCACGAAGGCACTCGCCCTGCACCTAGCCGCAACCCTCACCACTGTCCCCGACGAGGCTACGTCGTTGCTGAATGACGGCGCAGCGTCTAGAGTCCCACTCGTTCGCTTGTTGGCTGCGGAATCTCGGCTTTCCGTGGTGTATGCGCGCGGCGCTGCGAGCGACTTGATAACGGCATTGATCGAATTCAACCGATCCCTCGCCTGGTGCCTGGCGCAGACCGAAAGCGCCGGTACGCTTCTTATCCCTATAGAGCAGGTTGGACGGTAATCTCCTGGGAATTGCAATCCGTCGCTTGGATTCCGGCATCCCGGCCGGAATGACGCAGGCTTAGGACGCACCGACGGGCACCGGGGAGTTGCCGCAAGTCACAATGACTGGAACTCTTCGACGGCGACCTGAAGGGTGCGGCTCGGCCGTTTCCGATGAGCCGTCAGTTCGGCATGATCGGCCTCGATCTTCTTCAAGGCATCGATTGCGAAATACTGCTCGCCGCAGTACTCGCACTCCAGGCAGGGAACGTTTTCGACCAGCAGCATGTCCTCGCCGTGCTGGTGAATGTAGCGTGTACGGCGTTCGCTCAAGTGGGCATGCCCGCAAAAGCTGCATTGATGACTCATTAGTTTGCACCTCTCTCGAACGGCGTCTTGAACTTCGGGGGCGTCGGAATATAGACAGTCACAACCACCATCCAGTCGTCGCTGCGCCCACATACGATATGTACGGGTTTGCCGTCGTCGGAGAATCCTGCGACCAGGCAGCTCTCCCCGCGGCCAGTATCGGGGTATTGCTCCAATATTCGACCTGACAGCAAAGCCTCTTCCACCTCCAGCAGCGACAACCCGTCATGCTGCCGCTCCTTGTCCCCGTGCCGCGAATAGCGATATCGCTGTGCGGTGACTCGGCCCAGTGTCCAGTGCAAGTCCATATTCGATTAAGCTGCCAGCGCCATTGCCAGTTCCAGGATCTCTTCCAGGTCATCCGGCGCAAAGAGTTGTTCCGGGTCACCGATGCGCTTGAGGGCCGGGCTCTCCTCGGCCAGCCAGCGCACCATGGCCTCGACCTGGAGGCGGTAGTTCTCGGCGAAGGTGCCTTCCCCGCCCGGTCCGTAGACCAGCCAATGCCGCTGGGCCATCCGGTCCGTCACCTCCAGTTGGATGATACCCGATCGCGGGCGTCTGGACCGGAAGCGCATCAGGGGTGCAAACCGATCGTGCAGGTCCATGATCCGCTGGTAGTCGAGGTGCTGCCAGAAGGCAGGACTCAGGGCGAAGGTGAGGTCCTTCAGATGCCGACGGACCTCGGGCAGGTCCTTGGGCAAGAGACGCAGACCCTCAATGACGCGCCCGCTCAGGGTTTGCACCTCGTCCTGGTCGGCCTTGAGGTGGGCCAGGGCCAGTTGCTCGGTCTGGTTCTCGAATTGCAGCTCGGCCCACGAGCCAGTGTCCGCGTAGCGCAGGAGCGGCGCGATGTGGTGCGAGAGGTGCTCGATCAGGGTCTGATCCAAGGGTGTCCATGCAGCCGGGTCGTCGATGAGGGCTCGGATCTCCTCGGCCTGGGGCGCGACGTTGACGTTCTCCCGGGGCAAGGCGGCCACCATGGCTTGCAGGCTTGCGCGGGCCTCGTCTGACTCCGGCTGCCGGTCACGCCCACGGAGGATACTGAGCTTTTCCAGCCGGAGCCGGAACAGCCGGGTGGGCAGCGGCTCGGTGACCGACCCGGCGCGGCCGTCCTTGTTGACCTGGAAGTAGGCGAAGCTGTCCCAGTGGTCGATGATCAGGAAGTCCCCCTTCTCCTGACCGCTTACCGGGTCCGTCCATTTGCGGGTGCCGCGGCCGATCATCTGCCAGAACTTGACCTTGCTGAAGATCGGTTTGGCGAAGACCAGGTCGCGAATGGCAGGCACGTCGATGCCGGTGTCGAGCATGTCGACTGAGATCGCAACGCGCGGGAAGTCCTTGTACTTGAAGTCGTCCAGGGTCTTCTCGGCACGCTCCATGTGGCTGTCGATGACCTTGGCCAGTCCCCGCCGCTGGAGGTGCGGATAGACCCGGTTGAATGACTTGAACAGTTCCAGTGCGTGGCGGTGACTGAGCGTGAAGATGATGGACTTGGCGGGCACGGTGCCGACGGCGTCCTTGATACAGTTCTCCATGAATTCGCGGACGATGGAGTCGTTGGTGCCGGTATCGGAGACCTTACGCTCCAGGTCGGTGCCTTCGAATGAGAAGTCGTCCGGGTCCGCGCCTTGGGCCTGCACTTGTTCTCGTACCTCCGGCGGCAGTTCTCCCGGTTTCACGCCTGCCAGTTGAAAGCCGGTGCGGGCGATATGAACGGGACGGTAGGGCACCAAATGGCGGTCGCGCACCGCCTCGTCATAGCTGTAACTCAGGGTGGGGAGGCCGTTCTCACAATCGAAGAGTTCAATCCACAACGCGACGCGACGCGCGCGTCCAGCCCGCCTTGGCGAGTTGACGGTCGACGCGTTGCGCGCGGGTGACGGATTCTAGTTCGGTGCTCATGGTCCTGTTGGCGCGGTAGCCCCTCGATCAGAGCGACTGGTGCCGCGCTTGCTGTATCACCGTTTGTTCTAAGGGTCGATCGCGCCGCTGGGAACGGCAGGCTTCGGGAGATTATGCCCGATTCTGGTCCCATTTTGAGCGTCTTTGTTCGGTGGCGGCGACCGCGAGCGCGCAACCCGTGCCCGATGGCCTAGTTTCAGGCGGCACGGGGCCGGACTTCTTGGTCCAGGTGGGCGCTTCGGGACTGCTCGGCGACGGTCAGGTCATAGCGGCTTTGCAGGTTCAACCAGAACTGGGGCTCGATCGCGCGGACCGAGTGTCGCCGCGATATTCACCAAGGTATTAAGGGAGAAGCGCGAGATGCGCCCGCGCAGCAGATCGTTTATGCGCGGCCGGGTAACGCCGCAGCGCACGGCGGCCGCGGACTGGGTCCAGCCTTGCTCTGCCATGATGGCGGAGATCTGGTCCATCTCGTGGCCATTTCGGGGGCAATAAAAAGGGGCCGTTCGGCCCCTTCTTCTTGCCCGGCCATCCGCGGATGGCCAAGCTTACGCGGATCGGCGGATCACTCGCCGATTTCAATCGCCTTCATACTGAGCCGAATCCGCCCCTGCTTATCGACCTCCAGCACCTTGACGCGCACCACGTCGCCCTCCTTGAGCTTGTCGGTGACGGACTGCACCCGCTCTTCGCAGATCTGGGAGATATGGACCAGACCGTCGCGGCCGGGGAGGATGGTCACGAAGGCGCCGAAGTCCATGATGCGGGCGACCTTGCCCTCGTAGATCTTGCCCACTTCCACGTCGGCGGTGATGAGGCGGATGCGGCGCTTGGCCTCTTCGCCGGCGGCCTTCTCGACCGAGAAGATCTTGACCATGCCATCGTCGCTGATGTCGATGGTGGCACCGGTCTCCTCCGTGATGGCGCGGATGACCGAGCCGCCCTTGCCGATCACGTCGCGGATCTTCTCCGGGTGGATCTTCAGTTCGATGATGCGCGGGGCGTGCTCGGACATCTCGGAGCGGTGCACCGTGATGACCTTGTTCATTTCACCCAGGATGTGCAGCCGGCCGACCTTCGCCTGGGCCAGTGCGACCTCCATGATCTCGCGGGTGATGCCCTCGATCTTGATGTCCATCTGCAGGGCGTTGATGCCCTCGGCGGTGCCGGCGACCTTGAAGTCCATGTCGCCCAGGTGGTCCTCGTCACCCATGATGTCGGTCAGGACGACGAACTGGTCGCCTTCCTTGATCAGGCCCATGGCAACCCCGGCTACCGGGCCCTTGATGGGGACGCCCGCGTCCATCAGCGACAGGCTGGTGCCGCAGACGCTGGCCATGGAGCTTGAGCCATTGGACTCGGTGATCTCGGAGACGACCCGCACCGAATAGGGGAAGGCCTCGATGCCGGGCATGACGGCCAGCACGCCGCGCTTGGCGAGGCGCCCGTGGCCGATCTCGCGCCGCTTGGGGCTGCCGACGCGCCCGATCTCCCCGACGCAGAAGGGCGGGAAGTTGTAGTGGAGCATGAAGTGCTCGCGCCGCTCACCCTCCAGGGCGTCGATGATCTGGCTGTCGCGCTCGGTGCCGAGCGTGGTGATGACGAGCGCCTGGGTCTCGCCGCGGGTGAAGAGCGCGGAGCCGTGGGTACGGGGCAGCACACCGGTGCGGATGGTGATGGGGCGCACCGTCTTGGAGTCGCGCCCGTCGATGCGCGGCCGGCCTTCGAGGATGCTGCCGCGCACGATGCGGCTCTCCATGCGCTCGATGGCGGCCTGGACCTGCGCCTCGCTCCAGGGGCAGTTCTCGATGGCGCGGATGCGCTCGACGACATCGGCGCGCACCGCGTCCAGGACGCCGTAGCGGGCCATCTTGTCCTTGATGGTGTAGACCTCGGCGATCGGGTTGGTGCCGAACCGGTTGACCGCCTCTTCCAGCGCGGGGTCGGGCTTGACCGGGTTGAAGACGATGGGTGCCTTGTGGACGGCCGCCGCCAGTTCCCGGATCGCCTGGATGACGACCTGCATCTGCTCGTGACCGTACAGGACGGCCCCGAGCATGATCTCCTCGGAGAGCCCGCGCGCCTCGGACTCCACCATCAGGACGGCGTGCTCGGTGCCGGCCACGATCAGGTCGAGATCGCTGTCCGGTCCCAGACCGACGACGGCGGGGTTCAGCGTGTATTCGCCGTCCTTGTAGCCGACCCGGGCGGCGGCGATGGGTCCGTTGAAGGGGGCGCCGGAGACGGCGAGCGCGGCGGAGGCGCCGATGAGGGCCGGGACCTCCGGGTTCACCGCCGGGTTCAGTGACTTCACCGTGGCGATGATCTGGACTTCGTTGGTGAAACCATCGGCGAACATGGGACGGATCGGCCGGTCGATCAGGCGCGAGGTGAGGATCTCGTTCTCGCTCGGGCGGCCCTCGCGGCGGAAGAAGCCGCCGGGGATGCGGCCGGCGGCGTAGGTCTTCTCCTGGTAGTCGACGGTGAGCGGCAGGAAGTCACGCTCCGGGCCGGCCTTCTTCTGCACCACCACGGTCACGAGCACCACGGTGCCGCCCATGTTGACCAGCACGGCCCCGTCCGCCTGGCGGGCGATCTCGCCGGTCTCCAGGGTCATGGTCTGGTTGCCGAACTGGAATTGTTTAACGATTGGCGTGGGAATCACGGGTCTTACCTCGGGTCTGTGCCTGCGGCCTGGATCGCCGGTCCGGTTCCCCGCCGTCGATCGCTGGTTTGGGCCTCGGGTGTTGAGTCGCCGCAGCTTCAAGCGTCCTGGTGCGTCGGGGGCTCGGGGGTGCCGTCCTCGCGGCGGCACCTTCAGTGGGGCCCCGGCGGCGCCTCGCGCCGCGGGACCCGGGACCGGACGACCGCCGTCGCCGGTCCTGGGGGCTCGCCTTAGCGGCGCAGGCCCAGACGTGCGATCAGTTCGCGATAGCGGTCCAGGTTCTCACCCTTGAGATAGTCGAGCAGCTTGCGCCGGGAATTGACCATCCGGACCAGGCCGCGGCGCGAGTGGTGGTCGTGCTTGTGGGTGCTGAAGTGGTCGGCCAGACCCTGGATGCGGGCGGTCAGGAGCGCGACCTGCACCTCGGGGGAACCGGTGTCGTTCTCGGCACGGGCATAGGCCGTGACGACTTCTTTCTTCTGGGCGGCAGTCATAGTCATTGCGGGTCTCCTGATTCGTAGTGGGGACTTGAGGGTGTTGGCCCTGGCGCGGCGGCACCTGCCGCCGCTGACCGCCCCGACAATGACATCAGGGGATCGGGCCGTGGTTAGTTAAGAGTTAGGAGTTAGGAGTTAGGAGTTAGGAGTGAGGAGTTAGGAGTGAAAAGTTGATAAGACAGATGGAGCGAGCCGGAACCCATTGCTGGGCTAACAACTCCTAACTCCTCACCCCTCACTCCTCACCCCTTACCCCTCACCCCTCACCCCTCACTCCTCACTCAATCATTATACCAAACGCTTCGGCTGCACCTTCCCGTCGTCCTGGATCTCGCCGACGCCCAGGAAGTGCTTGGAGACGTCGTAGAGCCGGACCAGGCCCTCGGTCGGGGCCTGGGGGACCAGCACGGCCTGGCCCTGCTGGAGGTAGAAGGCGGCATCGGCGCTCAGGCGCACCGCCGGCCAATGGCCGAGCGCCGAGTCGAGCGGGAGCAGCAGGGCGTCGAGCCGCGCCGCTGCGCCCTCCTGGTCCGCCAGGTCACGCACCTGATCCAGGGTGATGAACTCGACCACGTTCTCCGCATAGGGTCCGACCCCGGTACGGCGCAACCGGCTCACATGGCCGCCGCAGCCGAGTTCACGGCCGATATCCTCGGCCAGGGTGCGGACATAGGTGCCCTTGGAGCAGTGCACGTCGAG
>Ga0247840_10002502_pt1 | contig 32684 bp, 29 predicted proteins | sample LaCruzMarch2015__FD_192404 | JGI IMG/M metagenome (GOLD analysis project Ga0247840, IMG submission 192404) | Freshwater microbial communities from meromictic Lake La Cruz, Castile-La Mancha, Spain - LaCruzMarch2015_17m | ecosystem: Environmental > Aquatic > Freshwater > Lake | place: Spain...
CCTGCGCCCCATCTCGAATCCTATTCCACTTGGCCTCAACAAAGGGAAGGGACGGATCCGTAACGACAGGCTCCCCCTTCTTTCCGATCCTCATGTAGGTCGGGGCATCTTGGGTAAAGGCCCACCGCAGTGCGGAGCGGAGTTCCGGAGCATCAGCAGGAGCGATAATATTCAGGCCGGGAAGAACGCGGAGTGCCGCAATGTCCTCAAACGAGTGATGCGTGGAGCCCAGCGAAGCATAGGAGATCCCCGAACCCGTGCCGACAATCGTCACTGGCATCCTGTGGTAACAGACATCCAGCTTGATCTGCTCCAGGCATCTTGTGGTGACAAACGGGGTGATCGTGTAGCACACCGGACGCAGGCCGCACGAAGCCATTCCGGCGGCCATCGACATCATGTTCGCCTCAGCAATCCCGCAGTTGTAGAACCGTCCGGGCATAGCCGCCTTAAACTTGTCGAAAAGTCGGTTGCCGATATCTCCGCTCAATACGACCACCCGGGGGTCTTCAAGGGCGATCTTCAGGATTTCATCTGAGAAGGCGTTTCGCATGGCTGGAAATGGAAAATGCAGAATGAGAAGTGAAGAATTTTACTGGTTGCGGGCCTTTTTGATGATGGTGGTGAAAATGGCGATGAGTTCCCGGGTTTCCTTTATCAAGGGAGCAAGTCGGTCAGGTGGTATGATTTCTTCGGCTGCCATCAACTCCAGCCAGTAGTCGGTTTCGGAGAGCTCTTTCAGGCAGTCGCCCATTTTGGCGATGAATTCCGGCTTCGACCTGCCACTGTCAGCTTCCCGGTAATTGGCACCCACAGATGTCCCGCTCCGCAATACTTGCTTCCCCAAAGTCTGAGCAACAGTGTTTCTCGGAAGTGCAGCAAACATCCTGACAATCCGTCGCGCAAAATCCAACGTCCGTTCCCGCAAATCGCGCCTATTTTCCATTCCTCATTCCCCATTCTCCATTTCCATACGGAGTTCAACGGCAGCGCGATCCACCTCATCCGCGGAAGGTGAGCGGTAGTGCCAGTTGTTGTCATCCTCAATAAATGAAACTCCCCTCCCCTTGACCGTGCGGGCAATAATTGCCTTGGGCTTTCCATCCGCCGGTTTGCGCAGCGCTTCGATCACAGCTGGAATATCATGCCCATCGACCTCGCAACCTTGCCAACCGAAGGATTCCCATTTCGCGACCAGCGGATCCATTTGCATGATTTCCCGGCTCCTGCCCGTGGCCTGCCATCCGTTGAAATCTACAAGCACAGTGAGCGGTGCGATTGGCAGGCGCGGAGCCAGCATCGCGGCTTCCCAAACACTACCCTCCTGGCACTCGCCGTCGCTCATGATCACATAGGTCGAATACGAGATTTTGTTGACGGTAGATGCGAGAGCTATGCCAAGGCCCACCCCGAGACCATGCCCAAGAGAGCCGGTGGCCCATTCGACTCCCGGCACGCATCCCGGTGACGGTTGTTCTGGAAGGCCCGACCCTGGACGGTTGTAATCCGTTAGTTTTTCCGCGGGGAAAAAACCACGCATCGCAAGAGCCGTATAAAGCGCGCTCACCGCATGTCCCTTGCTGAAAATCAAACGGTCGCGGGCCGGATCCTCCGGATTGGTAGGATCGATGTGCAGCACATCCCAATACATGGCCACGAGCAGATCGACGCACGAAAGGGCCCCGCCAAGATGGGCGGATTTCGCTTCGTGCGAAATTCGGATCAGGCGGTGCCGGATCCTGCGGGCGATTAAATCCAACGGCTCAACATCGGTCATTTGAGGTGGATTTCCTGCATGCGCTTGATGTTAAAATACAGGGGATTACTGAGGGGATCCTTCGTTTTTCCACCTCGAAAAGCCCCGGCAAGCTCCCTGATCGCGTCTTCGATGGTGAATCGTGGCGTGAAACCGAGTTCGCGGGCGATTTTTTCCGATGAGATGTGGTAGGACCGGTTGTCGTTGGTCGGTGTGGTCTCGATTTCGACATTCTCGCCGACCACATCGCGGACCTTCTCTGCGATTTCTCCGAGCGCAAGGTTCTGATAGCCGGCGTTGAAAACCTTCCCGTCGATGAGGTCGGATGGAAACGCGAGGCATTTCACGTAAAGTTCGGCGCAGTCACGGACATGGAAATTCGGCCGGAGTTGGCTGCCGCCGAAGACGGTGATTTTGCCCTTGTTGACCGCGTGGTTGGTGAGGATGTTCACCGAGAGGTCCAGGCGGAGCCGCGGCGACCATCCGCAGACGGTTGCCGGGCGCAGCGTGAGCGTGGTGAATCCGGGAGAACGACGCTTCTCTAGCTCATCCTCGCACATGGCCTTGAATTTAGAGTAGTCTGTGAGCGGCTCCCGGGGCAGATCCTCTGTGACGTTCGGCTCGTCCTTGACGCCATAGACGCTGGAGGAAGAGGCGTAGATGAAGCGGTGGACTCCGCTCTCCTTGGAAATGTCCACCAAAGGCAGAAACGCATCAAAATTGATCGAGCGGCCGAGTGAAGGATCAAGTTCGAAGCTGGGATCATTCGAAATGCAGGCGAGGTGGATTACCGCGTCGCATCCTGCCAACGCCCGTCGCAGAAGCGCCTGATCGCGCATGTCTCCCTTGAAAATCTCCAGCGCTTCGCGATGAGAATCGGGAATTTCGTCAAAGACGCGCTCTCCATAGATAAACAGATCGAGAACGCGGACGCGGTAGCCGGCTGCCAGAAGGAGCGGCACCAGGACAGATCCGACATACCCAGCCCCTCCGGTGACAAGAACGGTATTAATATCAGGATTTTTCATTGAGTGTGACCGAGATGTTTGAACCAGTCCGCAGTTGCGGAGGCGATGGATTTTTCGTCCCAGAGTGGTGCGTCCCGCCAATCGTCAATAACTTCGAGCATCCGGGCTACTCCGGCCTCCAGAGAAACGGAAGGTGTCCAACCGGTCATCCGGTTCACCTTGGACATATCCGCGAAAGTGCAGTCGGGCTCGCCGGGCCGGCGAGGGATATAAGATTTTTCGCCACCGAGCAGATCGACCAGCCGGTTGACTGCATACGTCTGCCCGGAGCCGATGTTGAATACTTCACCGCTGATATCCGAATGAGCCGCGGCCAAAAATGCCGATGCCACGTCAGAGACGAAAGTGAAGTCGCGGGTCTGGGATCCATCGCCCACGACCGTGAAGGGAACCCCGGCGAGCTTCTGCCTTAAAAACACACCGAACACGGCCCCGTAGGCACCGGTGGTCCGGCTGCGGGGACCATAGACGTTGAAGAGCCTCAGTGAGAGCACGGGAAGCTGGTAGACCCGGTTCCAGTGCATCGCCATCTGTTCGCCAAGATATTTTGTGAGCGCATACGGGTGCTCGGGGTTGCAGGGAGCCGTTTCCGGTGTGGGATAAACATCCGGTATGCCGTAACACGTCGAACTGGCCGTGTAGAGGAACCGGCGAACACCCAGTTCGCGCGCAAGCTGGAGCGCCCGGAATGTTCCCTCGACATTCACCAGAAAGTAGTCCTCGGGGTTCACGATGGAGGGAACTAGATCCGCGCGTCCGGCAAGATGGAAAAACCAGTCGGCCGAGTCACAGCCGAGCGCCGCCTGGTCGAGTTCGCGAATATCCCCCAGAACCAGTCGGAATTGCGGATGTGCTGACGCCTGCTTGAGGTTTTTTTCGCGACCGGTGCTCAGGTCATCGACCCCGATGACGCTGTGCCCGTCGGCGAGCAGAGCGTCGACGAGGTGGCTCCCGATAAATCCGGCCGCGCCGGTAACGATACATTTCATGGGTATTAGAAATTCAGAAGCGACATGGCGGCCTTCAGCAAGGCCGGTTTTGAGATCGGGCGCTCGTTGCCGATGATGTTGACCGCCTGGCCGCCTGCGAGCTGTCCAAGGAAAGTCGCGATGTCCAGCGGAAGACTGCGGCCCGCAGCCAATCCCGCTAGAGAGAAGAAGGCATCTCCCGCACCGACGGTATCGGTCACATCAGTCACCAGCGGGGGGATATAGGCTGGATCGCTTCCGGGCGACAGGCCGATGGTCATCACGCTTCCCCTAGTGAGCCAAGCATACCGGGATCCAAACCGTCCGGCGATGGCTGCCAACTCCTGTTCGCAGTCGGGCTCACGCTCCCCGCAGGCCAGCATGATCTCCTGAAGATCAAGCGAAAAGGCATCCGCCCGGCGGTATTGCCGGGTGATAATATTGAACCCGTGGTTGTTGCTGTTGGTCTGGCAGTTCAACACCAGCAAAGGCGCTTCCGCCTGGACAAGATCGCGCAGAGCCGCATCCGTGAACCCATGACCGAAATCGGCGAGAAGCACGACATCGCACGCCTTCATCTCAGCACGCACGGTGGCGAGCAGCTTTTCCCGTGCGGCTGCAGAGGGTGCCTTTTCATTGATATAGTTGATCGAAAAAAGTTTCGATATCTCATTCCCCTGCTGCAGGGGCTCCACGTAGCGCTTTTTTACAACCGTCGTGAAGTCGGGGTCCCGGACGGTTGCATCCTCGGCCGACGAGATCGCTCCGGCGAGAAGTTCATCCACCCAGGACTCGGTGCCCAGAAGGCTGACAAAACGCACATTGTCGCAGAATTGTTTGACGTGCCGCACGACAGCAAGTGCTCCGCCGAGATGAGTGTCTTGTTCCAGAAACCTTCCGGAAATCATCCGATTCTTCGACGTCAAACCCTGAACCTTCAGGTAGGCATATTGGTCGATGATCGTATCCCCGAGAACGAGAACACGCAGGCTTCGGAAGCTCTCGACCATCTCTTGAAACTCTTTGATGGTAACCCGTCCGGACAGGTCCCTGCAGACGGATTTGATGGTATCCGGGAGATGATCAAAGTGGTGGTTTAAAAGTTTGGTCGAGCTGAACACCACCGACCCGATGTAGCAGATTTCTCCGCCGTGCGCATGAACCTCCGACACGTCGTCATGGATGTTTCCGGTGACATCGTTGCTGGCATCCTCGTATTCCCGGCCCTTGCAATAGATGCGTGGCCGGACGAGCCGGATCGCTTGGACCGCTGCGGTAAAGGGAATCAAAACCACGTAGTCCACACAGGAGATCGCTGCGATCGTGCGCGCTCGCAACTCGTCGTTGAAGCACGGCCGGCCGGGCCCCTTGTTGACGTGCTTCTCGTCGGTGATTGTCACCACGAGGACATCTCCCAACGCTTTGGCTTCCTCCAGATGGATGATATGCCCCGGGTGGATCAGATCAAACGTCCCGTGACACTGCACAATGCGAAGGCCCTGTCCGCGCAGTGAATCCAGCCGCGCGGCAGCATCCTCATACTTCAGAATCTTTTGACTGGAAGGGACGGGGTTCATATGGGTGGCGGGAAATGGGGAACCCTATTTCCGGGGGCTTGCCCAGTAAAGAAATTCTCACGGCTCACGCACGGAATCCCATGCTCACAAACTCCCGCTGGCAAGGCTCTGGCAACATACTTTGATGCATTTTGCGGGGCATTTCAGCATTTTCTCAATTTCTTCGAAAGTCGAAGTGTTCTCTCCAAGATGGGAAGCACGGAAAGGTCTTTATCCCGGGCGGCCATCCTCTTGCTGGCAATGACCCGTGCGAGCGGAAGAACTCTCAATTTGTGGTTCTCAACCACGCTGATGCGGCAGGCCTGAAATTCTGTCCGGAACGTGCGCAGTCCAACCGGATCGAAAACCACATTAATTTGTGTGCCATCCCGGAGTTCGTAGAAAGTTGGTGCACGCAGAGTGCCTCCCAACTTTTTAATGATGCCATAAATGCGAACAACCTGCCGCTTCGGCAGATCCACCCAAAAATCATAGTCAATTGTCGAGCAGGGTGCCCCTTGTTCGACCGCCGCCATCATCCCGATCAGGATGACTTTGACTCCATCTGCTTCAATGGCTTGAAGGAATTCGACAAACGGGCTGACTGGAGGCTGATGCGGCATCTTTCAACAGGAGTTTTTGAAAAAAAGATCGTGTGCTGTATCAATTCATCCTTCGTCAACCCTCTCGATCCGAGCAGGAGGCGGAAAATCTCCCGTTCCTTGCGGTTGCTGAAACGCATCACGGATAAAATCCTCAAATAGGGGTGGAATAAAAGCGAGAAAAATATCTGCGCCTGCGCGTGCTCCGGCACCAAAACTCTCACTGGCAAGGCAAGAGGTGACATGCTTTGATGTGTTTTGCCTTATGACAGACTGGAAATCACTGACCCTGACCCTCGGCCACTCGCCGGACCCGGACGACGCATTTATGTTCTACGCGATGGCTGCCGGAAAAATTGACATGCGCGGCTACCGGTTTGAGCACATTTTACAGGATATTCAGACGCTCAACGAACGGGCAACACGCAGCGAACTGCATATCACCGCTGTCTCGATTCACGCCCTGGCGTATTTGCTCGACCGGTATGCCCCGCTGCCGAGCGGAGCGAGCATGGGGGATGGATATGGTCCCATGTTCGTCACTCTGGACGCGTCGGTGAATTCGTTGCCGGATGACGACGCCAGGCGGGAATGGCTGCGCGGACGCAGGATCGCCATTCCGGGAAAGATGACCAGCGCCTATCTGGCGGCCCAGCTGTTCTTGGGGAGGGATTTCCAGTATGTGGTTGTTCCTTTCGATGAAATCTTTGACGCTGTTCGGAACGGGACAGTGGACGCCGGGCTCATTATTCACGAGGGACAATTGACATATGCCCGGGACGGTTTTCATCTCGTCCGGGATCTCGGAGCATGGTGGAAGGAGGACACCGGGCTCCCCTTGCCACTTGGCGGCAACGTCATTCGCAAGGACATTCCTCCCGCAGTCCGATCGGAGCTCTCGGACATTCTCCGGGAAAGCATCCGCTATGGACTTGATCACCGACAGGCGGCGGTCGAACACAGCATGGCCCACGCGCGTGGCATGGACACACCGCTGGCCGACGAGTTTATCGGAATGTATGTCAATGACTACACGCTGGATTATGGAGACACTGGGCGAGACGCGATCCGGAAATTCCTAGGGGAAGCCGCCGTGCGCGGGCTGATTCCTCCGGTTGAAGAGCTCGAATTTGTTGAGTAGTCTCTCCCTACCGGTCTGCCTGCGGGGCGGAAGGAGATTTTACTATACGTGATGAGTGGGCATCGATCTTGGAGACAAGCCCGGCATTTTCCGGAGTCAAATGGAGTGCCTTTTGCCAATAAAGGACAGCCTCGGCGGACTTGCCGAGCTTTTCGTAGGTGTCGCCGATGTGTTCAAAAACCACGGAATCCGGGTCTGAACCCAAGCGCGAAGATGCCGTCAACAACTCGTTAAGCGCATCCTCGAATCGGCCCTGTCGAAAGAGCGTCCAGCCGAGACTATCGAGGTAGGCACCGTTTTCAGGGTCTGCCGCCAACGCCTGGCGCACCAATTGTTCGGCTTCCTGCAGATTTTCTCCGCGGTCCGCCCACATGTAGCCGAGGTAATTGCACGAGCGGGCGGAATTTGCCGGATCAAGCTCAATGGATTTTTTCAGCAGTTCAGCCGCTTTGACGAAGCGGCCAGCCTGTTCGGCGGCGACTCCGTAGCTGAAGAAAAAATCCGCGTCAAGGAAGTCCGGCCGGAGGTGACCGGCCTCGACAAGAATCCGTTCAAAAACCTTGATCGCCTCCTCATGCTGTTTGACTCCGCTCAGAGCCAGCGCTTTGTAGAGGGAGAACTCGAGGACTCCGGGAAATTGTGTTTCCGCATCCTGAGCTGTCTTTAGCGCTTCCTCGCGGTTCCCGATGCGCAGGCAGAGACGGACCACCTGATCATATCTGCGTGGATCCGGAGGAGCCACCACCAAAGCCTGCCTCATATTCGAGAGGGCACGGGGCAACTCGTTCGCGTTGAGATAAACTCCTGCGAGGCGGTCGTAAGCCCGGAAATCCAGTGGGTTGGACTTGATGATTTCACCAAGAACACCTGCCGCTTCAGACCAGTTCGCTTTCTGAATATGAAGTTCCACAAGCTTCTCTCTCACTCCGTCCAGGGGCGGGTTGCGAAGTTTCAGAGCAAGTTGATAGAGTGGAATGGCCCTATCCTGCTCGCCGGTCAAAGCAAAATACTCAGCCACGCGAACGAGCAATTCCGGATGATCCGCGGCGGCCTCCTGCGCGCGATCGAGCAGCGCCTTGATTGTCAATGACCCCGGCTGCACGCGGTCACGAAGCTTCAAATCCGCCAGATCCAGCCAGAAGTCTGTCCCTGGAATTGTCCTCTTCAGGGCCTTGGAAAAAAGCCCATCAATCCGCGTGTTCTGACCGGTGGATTTGTAGATCTCAAACAGGATCTGGTATGGGGCCGGGTCATCGGGACAGGAGGCAAGCGCCTGATTCGCGAATTTTTCCGCGAGATCCGGCTTTTGGAGCTGCCGAAGATAGATGCCCGCCAATGCGACCGGGGGCTCGACGCGTGCTGGCGAGGTCTTGGCGGCGTCTTTGAGCACGGCGATTGCCTCGGGCAGTTCCCCGCGACGGAGGTATTGGTGGGCGACCTCCATCGCCAGATCCGTAAACGCCGGATCCAAGGATAAGACTTCACGCTTCGTTGAAAGAGCTCGATCCGGCCCCTGAGTCTCCTCCTCGAATATCGCCTGAAGGTAGCGTGCGACTGCGTGTGCGCTGCGCTCTGACTCCGCCGTAAGCACTGGCTCTTTCAGCAAAGCCGGCTCGTCCCGGGGAACGAGATCCCCATCCAGAGCAAGAACCGGCGACAATAAATATGCCGCAGTCACGGCGCCTGCCAGCAGCCGGGCTCTGGTTCGTTCCAAAATCGGGCCTCTCAAAGACATGGGTTCATGGTTTGCTTTTCCAGACTGCAGCCTCGATACACGCCCAGAGGTGGATCACCCAACCGAGGGTGCCGAAGCTGACGAACCACACGACTCCCGCACCCGCAAAAAATAGCAGCGCTGCCAGAAAACGTCCCTGCACCAGTTGCCCCAGACCCGGGAATACCAAGCTGCAGAGCGCAGCGATCACATTGCCAGCAGAACCGCGACCATTATCCATGAGAATTAATAATCCTCATTCCTGCCGCCGGTGCAAGTGATTACCTCAGCCGGAGCTCCGAACCGGGCCCGATTCCTATTTCGCAGACGAGGCGGTGATGCGCGCAACCTGGGCAGCCGCGAGACGGGCCACCACCGAGTCCGGAAATTCCGTCTGGATCGATTCCAGCAAGGGTTTTGCCTCCTGGCGTTGGAACTCCCGCATGAGGATTTCCGCCTGGGCATACCTGGCAAAAGGAGCCGCGTAGCTTTTGGGATATTTTTCAGCCACCTGTTGGAATGTCCCTGCGGCCTCGGATGTTTTTCCCATCGCGTCCAGATTCTGGCCCACACCCAGCAGCGCCCCCCCGGCAAGAGGATGATCCGGAAAACTCTTCAGAAAGTTTCTGAACGCGGTGGTGGATTCTTCAATTTTTCCGGCATCACGCAGGCTGGAAGCCAGGAGCAACCCCGCATCAGCAGCCGGCATTGTTCCTGGATATTTACCGATCAAAGATTCGTAAGCCGCGGTATCCGTCGCCACCGCCAGTGCCTCCTGCGCTGCAATGCTGTTCATGGTGGAGGAAACATACCAAGCCAGCGATCCTCCGCCCACGGCGATAATTGCGGCTGCCCAAAGCAGGATCTTCCGCTTGTGCTCGTGCCAGAAGAGCCCGGCGTCAATCGCGTCGCGCTCGACGACTGAATCGTCTGTTGGAATCTCGGCAGCCATCACCCTCCGACCTCCGCGCGGGCTTCCTCCGCAAGTGCGGTGCTGAGGTAACGCTCACCGGTCGAGCAGGCGACGGTGACAATGAGTTTTCCGGCATTTTCCGGACGCTTTGCGAATTCCACCGCCGCATGGACGTTGGCCCCCGAACTGATTCCGGCAAGAATCCCCTCCTCCTTGGCCAGCCTGCGAGCCATGGCGAAAGCATCGTCGTTGCTGACCTGAATACATTCCGTGATGAGTGTCTCCCCGGAAGCGCTTTTGAGATGAAGATTGTTCGGGACAAAGCCCGCGCCTGTCCCCTGTATTTTGTGAGGGCCGGGTTTGACCGGTTGACCGGCCAGTGTCTGGGAAATGACCGGGGAATCCTTCGGCTCCACGGCAATTGCCTGAAAGGAAGGCTTCCTGGCTTTCAGGGCTTCGACGCAGCCGGTGATCGTGCCACCCGTGCCCACCGCTGCGACGAGCACATCCACTTTTCCGTCGGTGTCTTCCCAGATCTCTTCTGCAGTTGTTTTGGAGTGAATGGCCGGATTCGCCGGGTTGTTGAACTGCTGGGGCATCCAGGCACCGGGCGTTTCATTGACGATGGCTTCAGCACGGGCAATGGCTCCCTTCATTCCTTCCGAGCCCGGTGTGAGAACGAGTTTCGCCCCGAGCATGGCGAGCAGTGTCCGGCGCTCGACACTCATGGTTTCCGGCATGGTCAGGATGAGTTTGTAGCCCTTGGCCGCCGCGACAAAAGCGAGCGCGATGCCCGTGTTTCCACTAGTCGGCTCGACGATAACGGTGTCTGCCTTCAGGATGCCCTGCTTTTCGGCATCCTCGATCATGGCCGCGCCGATCCGGTCCTTCACGCTGCCAAGCGGGTTGAAGAACTCGCACTTGAGCGCGATGGTTGCAGGCAACCCTGCCGTGATCCGGTTGAGTTTGACCAAAGGAGTCCTACCAACGGTTTCAACAATATTGTTATAAATTTTACCCATAGGTGTGCCCCGCGGAGCGGGAGTGCCAATACCTACACAAGGCTCCCCGTGCCCGCAACTGAGAAATCAGGAAACTCCCGGGTCAATTGCTCAGCGGCTTTCCGTCCTCGGCTTCCTCCTCGATCCGGTGCTCAAGATCCTCGACAGATGCCTCCATATCGCTGATGCGGGTGTGGTCCGATGTGCTGGAGCGATAGAGCAGGTAAACGAGACCCCCCACCAGACTCCAGAACACCCCCATGAGGAATCCCGAAATCGAAATCGACATGGCAATCTCCTTCGGTGTCTGGTAAAGTGCTCCCAGGAGCGTGATAAAGAGTCCCTCGCGCACTCCGGCTCCTCCCAAGCTGATCGGAAGTGCCGTGACCGCGCACACCACGGGCATCACACAGAAGATCCCGATCAAGCTGAGTCCGGCACCAAAAGCCTGCGCCGCAAAGTAGAATGTCGAAAACATCAGCAAATGAGCCGGGAGGGACAGCAGAAATGCCGATCCGACAGCTCCGCCAGCCTTGGCATATTGGGAGAATGCAGCTGCGGCTTCCACGATTTTTGCGTGCAGGGGAAGCCAGTGGGGTAGCTTGGCGGTCAGACCGAGACGGTCCACGAGCCACGCCGCGAGAATGAAGCCGAGCGACCCTCCGAGGATGACTGCCACGGTCAGCACCCCCATCGGAGCGGATCGCATCAGATCACTCCACCTCGCCACAATGACAACCCCTGAAACCACGGCTAGCGCCGCGACTCCCACAATGCGGTCAATGAAGACGCTGAGAAGGGCTCCCGCCTTTTTGCCCGGAGCCTCGCGCATGATGAAAAAAATCTTGATCACATCCCCTCCGGTCGCCCCAAGCAGGAAAAGATTGAAAAAGATTCCCGAGAGCATGATCCGCAGCGCTCTCCAGTAGGAAATCGTGATGTCCTGAACGCGGAGAAGCACGATCCAACGCTGGGTCTGGAGCAGAATCGCCAAGCCGAAGGCTCCGATGCCGGGAAGGAACCACCAGAGACCGCCGTCGTTTTTCGCTTTGCCGATCGCCTCCAGCATCTTCCTGTTCTGCTCCGGATCCCGGAAAATCCACCACAGCAGGCCGACAGTGATGAGAACCTGAATGATGGGAAGAAGGATTTTTTTCATTGGGAAAAATGACGTGTCCAGCGGTCAGCCGCCGCGCGCAGGTCTTCGACCGGGACGCGCGGGGACAGTTCAAATACCATCACGCAGGATTTTGGAAAGAGCGGAAGCAGGGACGGAAAATCGATTTCTCCGGAGAAGGGCGGAGAATGGTCGCGGAACGGCCACTTCACATCGTGCACGTGGCAGCCCAAAGCGAGAGGCGCGGCGGTTTCGAGCCACTGGCGGTGATCCAGCAAGCCGAGGTTGTGCTTGATCTGGGCATGGCCGAAGTCGTGCCAATACCCCGCGTTCGCCGAATCGAGACGCCTTAGAAACGTCACCAGCTCGCGCTCAGTCGGCACCGCCTCGAAATACTCGCGGTTCTCGATGCCGACACGGACGCCCTTGGAACCGGCGTAGTCGACGATATCCGTCAGGCATTCCAATACCCTCTGGAGGTAAACCTCGGCTACCCCCTCGCGTTTCCTTACCGCCTCGAGCTTGGCGGCCCCGTATACGCGTCCGGGGGATTTCCCGTCCTCCACCATTTCGCGAAGGTGCGCCGTAAGGTTGAGCGAGCGGATCCGCCCGCAGTGGATCACCACAAAGGGCGCTTCAAGCTTTGCAGCCCAATCGATGGATCCGCGGGTCAGGCGGACAGCACGCTCGCGATCCGAAGGACGATGTGAGGTGAACTCGTAGCAATCCGGATTGTCGGCAAGGACCTCAACCGGGGATGGCAGGAAATTGTGAACGCTGCTGATTCCAAATCGGTGCTTCTTGCGGGCCTCCAACACCCCCTCGAGCTGGGTGGCTCGGAGGCCGTGCCCCAGTTCGATGCTGCGAAATCCCAGACCAAGGATCTCCTCGATCATTGCATAACCCGACTTATGCCGGGAGGCGTTCCAGCAAGTGGAAAGAGAAAGTGGGAACAAGGTTTTCAGTGGTTCAGTGATTCAGTTTTCAGCGTGGAAGGTCTTCGGTTCGCAATGCTTCTCTGAACACTGAATCGCTGAAAACCGAACACTCTTTGAACCTACCTCGCCCATGTGATCAGCCGGAGTTCGTGTTCCTGAGTCAGGTGCGGATGTGTCGGGATGACCCGGACATTGAGCCCGTAACTGCCGCTTTCACTGGCCGGCACCAGGCCGCCGAACCTGTAGTTTCCGCCGTTCAGGTGCTCCTCAAGCGTGAGATCGGCAACGGTGGCGGAGAGGATGGAGTAATTGTGGACCGGCCCGTAGTAGGCCTGCACGCGGACATGTTCGGGATTGACCGGGCCAAGATGGACGAGCGCGCTGACCTTCATCTTCTCGCCGACAAAGAATATCTCGTGTGCGACATTTCCGTCCGGAATATCGTAGCTGATGGAATAATCCTGGACCCGGATCTGGGGCCACTGGCCGCGGATGGCGGATTTCCACTCGCTCAGTGCAACCGCATTGGCGCAGTGATTCGCGCTTAGCGCGGCGATGGCGGCCGCCGCGGGCTCGTAGAGGCGCTCGTTGTATTCGGAGACCATCCGATGGGTGTTGAAAACCGGAACCACCGTGCGCATGGATTCGCGCATCAGCTGGATCCACGCGAGCGGCAAAACCCCGTCAGGCTTCGCGTAATACAGTGGGATGATCTGGTTCTCGAGAACGTGGAAGAGGCTCTGGATGTCCACCTCGTCCTGCAGCGCCTCGGTGCCGCCGGTGATGTCGGCTCCGATCGCCCATCCGTTTTTGCCGTTCCAGCTTTCGAGCCACCATCCGTCGAGCACGCTGAGGTTCAGCCCGCCATTTGGAGGGAGCTTCATCCCGCTCGTGCCGCTCGCCTCCAGCGGACGAAGCGGGTTATTGAGCCAGAGGTCAACCCCCTGATAAAGCCTGCGCCCCACGTTTGTGTCATAGTCCTCGACGAATACGATCCGTCCCTGAAACCGCGGGTCCCTGGAATACTTGTAAACCTCTTGGATGAGCTTCTTTCCACCGTCGTCGGCAGGGTGGGATTTTCCGGCGAAGACAAACTGGACCGGCCGCTCGCGGTTTGTGACCAGCTTCGTGAGGCGCTCCAGGTCCCGGAACAGCAATGTTCCACGCTTGTAGGTGGCGAAGCGGCGCGCAAATCCGATTGTCAGCACCTCGCTGTTCAACAGGCGGTTCGCGTGACGTACCTCCTCGGGAGGTTCCCCGTTGCGCAGGCGCTGCCGGTGGATCCGCTCGCGCAAAAACTCGATCGAGCGCTGCTTGAGAAGCTGGTGTAGGTTCCAGAGAGTTTCATCCGGGATGTCGATGACCCCGCGCCAGTAGTCGCTGTTCGAAAGCTGGTCCTCCCAGTCGGCTCCCAGATACTTTGTGTAGAGGTCGTGAAACTCCCCGGCGGCCCAGGTTTTGATGTGGACGCCGTTCGTGATGCTCGTGATCGGCACCTCGTTTTCCGGAACGTCCTTCCAGACATTTTTCCAAAGCCCGCGGCTCACCTCGCCATGAAGTTTGCTCACCCCGTTGGCAAAGCGGCTGGTCCGCAGGGCGAGGACAGTCATGCTGAAGGTATTCTCGGGCTGGACCGTGACCTGTCCGAGTGCAAATAACTTCTCGAACGAGATCCCCACCTGCGCCGGGTAATCGAGGAAATACTTCGACATCAGCTCCGGTGAAAACGCGTCGTTTCCAGCCGGCACCGGTGTGTGGGTGGTGAAAATGCTGGATGAAGCGACAACCTGCAATGCAGAGCTGAAATCGAGCCCCTCGTTCCGGACATACTCCCGGATCCTTTCCAGTCCGAGAAAAGCGGAATGCCCCTCGTTCATGTGAAACACCTGCGGTGTGATTCCCATTGCATGGAGGGCGCGGAATCCTCCCATTCCCAACACGATCTCCTGCCGCAAACGGAATTCATGATCGCCGCCATAGAGCTGCGCGGTGATGGCCTGATCGGCCGGTGAGTTCTCCGGCAAAAGGGTATCGAGAAGATAGAGGTTGATGCGGCCGACCGCGAGGCGCCAGACCTTCGCAAAAACCTCCCTGCCGAGCAGGGAGACCGAAACTCTCAAGGGAACCCCGTCGAGTTTGACCTCCTGCACCGGAAGATGATGGAAGTTCTGGTTCAGGCTGACCGCTTCCTGCCATCCCTCCCTGTTGATCTGCTGTTTGAAGTAGCCGTCCCGGTAGAGAAGCCCGACAGCCACAAAGTTGAGGTCGAGGTCGGATGCGGATTTGCAATGGTCGCCGGACAGGATCCCGAGGCCGCCGGAGTAATTGGGAAACGACTCGTGAAACCCATACTCTGCGGAAAAATATGCCACCGGGTGCTGGAGCGGCGTCGATTCACGCCTGAGTTTTCCATACGTGTCCCCGCGCTCCATGTAGGCCTGGTAACGGGAATAAACCTCTTTCAGGTCCTTGAGAAAATGCTCATCGCCCGCGACCTCGGTCAGCCGGGACTGGCGGCACATCTGCAGCATGCGGAGCGGGTTGTGGTTCGTCTCGTCCCAGAGCGGAATATCCAGATAACGGAACAAACGACGCGCCGATGGCTCCCATGTCCACCAAAGGTTGTAAACCATCTCGCGCATCGGCTCGAGTGCAGAGGGAAGCTTCGGGATGACGTTGAATGTGATGATCTGTTCCATACGAGGTTCCTGCACGACTACCACCACGCCGCATGATCTGCGAGCGGTGATTTTTCAAGCCGCCCTTGGAATAAAAATGTCTTCAGCTCTTCTTCCACTTGATACTGCACCCGATCGAGGCCTGCTGTTCGGACGGAGGCGGAGAGCCGGACAGAAGTTTTTTGATCGCCGCGCGCAGCTCGCTCCCTGTCACCGGCCGGCCGTTGCCCGGAGAACTGTCGTCCATCCGGCCCCGATAGAAAAGCCGGCCCGAGGCATCATACAGAAAGATGTCCGGGGTGCAGACCGCTCCGAACGCCCTCGCCGCGTCCTGGGTTTCGTCATAAAGCACGGGAAACGGCAGCCGCATCTCGCGCAGCTTATCCGGAGCGTCATCAGGATACGCCACGGCATCGTTTGAGCAGATTCCCATAGTCCGGATCCCTTGCCCTTTGAACTCCGTGGCGAGACCGGCGAACTCGCCGCGCATGTGGACGACATAAGGGCAATGCCGGCAGATGAACGCCACCAGAATTCCGGCACAACCCGCGAAGCTGTCGTTTGTATAGACAGTGCCATCTGCAACATCCCGCAGTTTGAAATCCGGAAGCGGAGTTCCTGAGGGAGTCAAGGGAGACGCGGTCGCGGCCATGACGCTACTTTGCCAACCGACGCGTCCCGCTGCAACTCATCCGGATGTTTTTCTTTTCCTGCCGCGTTCCGACCGCTAAGTCAGAAAGGGACCACATGTTCTCTCCCAAGATCTGGCTTCTGTCGCTGGCGTTGCTCATGGCCGGTTGTGCAACTCCCCGCCAACTTGTCACCGACCCCGCCCCCTCCAATCGTGCGGGTGATACGGAGAAACTTCCATCGCTCTTTCATCCGAAGCCCGTCTCGATCCTGCACGGAAAAGCATCGTTTTACTGGGAACCGCAGAAGACCGCCAGCGGAGAACGGTTCAACCCCAGAGAACTCACTGCCGCCCATAAGTCTCTGCCCATGCATTCGGTCGTCCGTGTCGTCAACCTCAAGAATGGGAAAACCGTCCTCGTCCGGATCAACGACCGGGGACCATATATCCGCGGCCGCATCATCGACCTGAGCAAGGCCGCGGCCGAGCGCATCGACATGGTCAAGGCTGGCGTGGTCTCGGTGCGCGTCGAGGTGCTCAAAAAAATCGACGTGATTTCGAGGCCCAACAGGAAGGTCAAGCGGACCAATTGACATGTCCACTTCCCGGCGGCGCCCGCCGGTGAACCCGATTTCCCTCCGTTTTCCATGCCTGGCTGGACCGCATTTTGATCCAGGTCAAAGGGCGCGGGGAAAATGCCTGTGATCGTGACGAAACCGTCACAATTCGCGTGTTGCGGTGGTGCTTGACGGCCATTAACGTAAGCGAACAATGATTCCAAATCTGCTCCGGAATCTGAAGAACGTCGGTCCGTTTGCCAGGAGCACTGCGGACATGATGAGAGCTCACTGGCGCATCCTGACGGCGATCCTGGTCTTCTCTGGCGTTTGGATGTTCTTGGCCGGTTGGCTTTCCATCGAACAATACCGTTCGCGAAGCCAATCGCTCATCGGCGCCGCATCGCAGGTAGTGTCTCTTCAGGCGTATGAGACGGCTCATGACATCGATGACGACCTCGCTCGCTTGAGGGGAATCGCGGTGTTCCTTGGGAAAAGCCAGACCGTTCAGGAAATGCTTGCTCCCCAGGCAGCTGGCGCTCCCACCGCGGGGAAAGCCCAGGATGAAGGAAGTCAGTTTCTGGCCAATGCCGCATTTTTTCTCGGTGCGGACGCCATCTGGGTGATGAACGCCGAAGGCAGGTGCATTGCGTCCAGCAACGCCGATCTGCCGGAAAGTTTCGTCGGCGGGAATTTTTCTGACCGGGAGTATTTCCTGAAGGCCACGCAGGGGCTTTGCGGCGAACAATATGCCGTGGGAAAATATTCGCGCACGCCCGGCCTCTATTTTTCCGCCCCGGTTAAGACGGACGGCGCGTTCCTTGGTGCCATCGCAACAAAGATGGAGATCCGCGACCTCGCGCCCTGGGTCAATAAATACCACTCCTGGGTCTCCGATGGAAAAGGCGTCATCATTCTCGCCCAGGAACGGGGCTGGGAAATGAGGAGCCTCCCCGGCTCGGAAGCCGGACGCATGCAGGACGCACAGAAGATGGATGCCTACGCGAACTCCGGGCTGCTCCCGCTGGCAATCGAACCATGGGGCGGAGATTTTCCCGACCTCTTCCGCATCGATGGAAGGGCAGAACCATTTGTCATCGCCAAGAACCCCGTCCCAAATTCGAACTTTTCCATCTGGATTGTCGAAGACCTCGGGACGCTTGCAACGATCCGCTCCGATTGCCTGCTCCTGTTTTTTCTCAGCGGACCGGGCGGCGGCATGCTTCTGTTTTTGGCGGGCGGCATTGTTCTCTACGGGCGGAACCTGGTTGTCGCCCGCAGGGAAGCCCTCCAGGCCAGTGTGGCCAAAGGCCAGTTCCTCGCGACCATGAGCCACGAAATCCGCACCCCCCTCAACGGTGTCATCGGATTTTCATCGCTTCTTCTGGAGACCCGCCTGGAGGCGGAGCAGCGCGACTATGTCGGCATTATTCTTAAGAGCGCGGACTCGCTGCTGACGATCGTCAACGACATCCTCAACTTCTCCAAGCTGGAATCCGGAAAAATCGAGCTGGAGGAAATCGAATTTTTTCCGAGGGAAGTCATCAAGGATTGCCTCGCCATCATCCGTCCGGAGGCCAGCAGGAAAAAAATTCTGACGCGTCTGGAATTCAACCCGTCCTGCAACAGCCTCCTCCTCGGGGATGTCAACCGCTTTCGACAGATCCTCGGAAACGTTCTTGGGAACGCTGTGAAGTTCACGGAAAAAGGAGAGGTGGCCGTCATCGCGTCGTGCCTGCCCGGCCCCTCCCCGTCGGTGGAGATTCTCGTGATCGAGGTCCGGGACACCGGCGTGGGAATGAGTCCTCAACAACAGGGGAAAATCTTCGATGCCTTCACCCAGGCCGATGCCTCGACCACCAGAAGGTTCGGCGGCACCGGACTCGGCCTCTCGATCAGCAGGCGCCTCACGGAGCTCATGGGGGGAACGATCGGCGTGTCGAGCGTTCCCGGGAAAGGAAGCACCTTCACAATCCGCCTTCCGTTCCGGATCGCGAAAGCCCCCTGCCCCACTCTGCCGCCCACCCTCGCGGATGCGGTCACCCTCCAGAGGGTCGCGGATCTGGCGGAAACCCACCCGCTGGAAATTCTCCTCGCCGAGGACCAGCAAATCAACCAGCGCCTGTTTGTTCTGGTGCTGAAAAAACTCGGTTATCACGCCGGTGTCGTAGCGGACGGGCAAGCCGTCCTCGAGGCTGTGCACTCGCATCTCTACGACGTCATTCTCATGGATGTCCAAATGCCGGTCATGGACGGCTGCGCCGCCACCCGCACCCTCCGGACGACGCTTCCGCCCGATCGACAGCCGTGGATCATCGCCCTCACTGCCAATGTCCTTGAGGCGGAAAAGGAACGTTGCCTGGCGGCCGGGATGAACGACTTTCTGACAAAGCCCCTCCGCCAGGACATGCTGATCGCTGCCTTGAAGAGGGTCCGCCCGATCGGAGACAAAGAACATAACGCGGTTCTTTCCGCCTAACAGGAAGGAAGTTCCCGCAAGGAAAAGTAGAAAATCCCTTTTCTTGCCCGGCCGTCTGCATAGATTGACCGCACATGTTCAGCCGGCTCTCAGACAAACTTCAGGATGTTTTCAAGGATCTTCGCGGTCACGGGAAGATCAGCGAGACGAATGTCAGCGACGCCCTGCGGGAAATCCGTATGGCGCTCCTCGATGCCGACGTCCACTATCAGGTCGCAAAGGATTTCATCGCGAGGGTCAAGGAGAAGGCGCTGGGCGAGGATGTTCTCCGGAGCGTGACACCCGGGCAGCAGATCGTAAAAATCTTCCACGAAGAACTCTGCAGCCTGCTCGGCGGCGATGCGGCTCCGCTCGACCTCTCGAAGCCCGCACGCATCCTGATGGTCGGGCTCAACGGGGCGGGAAAGACGACTTCATCCGCCAAACTGGCCCGCTGGCTCAAATCCCAGGGAAAGTCACCGCTGCTGATCGCTGCGGATCTTTACCGGCCTGCCGCGATCGAACAGCTTGCCGTCCTCGGCGAGCAGGCAGGCGTTCCGGTTTTCCGTCCGGCAGCCGGAGAAACGGATGTCCTCCGCTCGTCGAAGAAAGCCCTGGAATGGTGCGATGCCACCGGGGGCAACGTCCAGATCTTCGACACCGCCGGACGCCAGGAAATCGACGAACCGCTTGTTCAGGAACTCCGCCGTCTCCGCGATTTCCTCCAGCCTCAGGAAGTCCTTCTGGTCTGCGATGCCGCCACCGGCCAACAGGCGGTCAGCGTCGCCGAGCACTTTCATTCCGCTCTCGGACTCACCGGGATCGTCCTCACCAAACTCGACGGCGACGCCCGGGGCGGAGCCGCCCTCTCGCTCCGCTCCGTGACCGGACAACCGATCAAATTCGCCGGCGTCGGTGAAAAGCTGGATCAGTTCGAACCATTCTATCCTGACCGCCTCGCCGGACGCATCCTCGGCATGGGCGATGTCGTCAGCCTGGTCGAGAAGGCGGCCGAGGCCATCACCGAGGAGGATGCGCTCAAGATGGAGCACAAACTCCGCACCGCCAGCTTCGACCTCGAGGATTTCCTCCAGCAGTTTAAAATGATCAAGCGCATGGGCCCCCTCGAAAATGTTCTTGGCATGATCCCCGGGATGGATAAGTTAAAAGATTCCTCGATTGACGAGAAGCAACTGAAGCGGGTGGAGGCGATTGTGCTTTCCATGACGCCGCAGGAGCGTGCGCGGCCGGACATCCTGAACGCGCGGCGCCGCCAGCGGGTCGCCCGGGGCAGCGGCACAACCGTCACCGAGGTAAACAACCTCATCCTGCGTTTCAACCAGATGCGCAAGATGATGAAAAAGGCGGGCCAGATGAAAAAAATGATGGCACGCGCCGGAAAAAACTTCGGCCTTCAGGTCCCAGGGGGATTCTGAGGCGGAAGCGGATTCCGCACGGTGATGCCCGTGACTTGAAACTTAATACTTAAAACTTAATACTTTATTCCATGGCCGTAGCAATCCGACTCCGCCGCGAAGGCGCCAAGAACAGTCCCTATTACAAAATCGTTGTCGCTGATCAGCGCCGTGCGCGCGATGGCAAATTCATCGAAATCATCGGGACGTATGATCCCAAGAAGGAAGGTGAAAACTTCTCGATCCAGCTCGACCGCGCGGATTACTGGGTCGGCGTGGGGGCCCGTCCGTCCCAGACGGTCGGCAACATCATGACGAAGGCGCGCAAAAAAATCGCGGCCTGAGCCTCAGACATGGAAGAGTTCCTGCGTTACGTGATCGGATCGCTCGTCGAATTCCCCGACGAGGTCGTCTTCACGAAAACCGAATCTCCGGAACGCATCATCTTCCACGTCGCCATGCGGAAGACCGACCTGCCGAGAATCATCGGCAAGGGAGGTCACACGATCCAGGCGCTCCGCACGCTCCTGAATGCTGCTGCCCAGAAGCGCGGCACCAAAGCCTCACTGGAAATCATCGAATGAAACTTTTCGCCACAGCGCTATCCGCCGCTGCCGTTCTGATGCTGACGCAATCCGGCTGCGAACGACACTCTGCGTCCGAAACAGTTCCCGGCCACGCCGAAAAGCTGGCGGAACAACAAGCGGCGCAAAAAATCCAGGCCTCCACCCCGGAGACTCTCAATCCCGAATCTCCCCGGTTTTTTCCGCCGGGACAATAGCGGTCGCTATCCCGGAGCGCATCAGGCCAACAGCCGTGCGTAAGCATCCTACCCCTCCGGTCCCGTAAGCCCCAATCGCCAAATCAGGGTTGGAATATGTTGTAGACCGGTGACGCGATCGCGGTGTTGTCCGGTCGGGAATAGACCGCCTGCGCGACCGTGATATGGCGGGTGCCGAATGCCGCCTCGCAATAGCAGAAATAGTAGCGCCATTTCCGGATGAAGCCCTCGTCGAATCCCATCGCTCGAACCTCATCGAGCCGTCCCTCGAAATTCTCACGCCAAATCCGGAGCGTCCGCGCATAGTGCGGTGCCATGTCCTCGTAGTCGAGGAGGTGGAGGTCTCCCGAAGCCATCAGCGCCGCAGTAATGCGGTCGTTGGACATCAGAAGAGAACCGGGGAAAATGTGCTTTTGAATGAAGTCCACTCCGTCGCGGAGAACACGGTATTGGCGGTCGGGACAAAGGATGGCCTGGATCGCCAGAAGGCCATGCGGCTTGAGGACCTCGTGGATTTTCGCAAAGTAGCGGTCCACATAACGCTCGCCCACCGCCTCGAGCATCTCGATGGAAACCACCTTGTCGAACCGTCCGCGGATGGTGCGGTAATCAGCGAGCAGGATCTCGATGCGATCGGCGAGACCGGCCTCCCGGATTCGCGCGGTGGCCTCGGCAAACTGCTCCTCCGAGATCGTTACTGTTGTGATTTTGCAGCCGTAATGCCGGGCGGCATGGATGCTGAACCCACCCCATCCGCTTCCGATCTCAAGAACCTCATCTGATGGCGAGAGGTGGAGTTTGCGGCAGATCACGTCGTATTTTCTGACCTGCGCGGCCTCAAGGCTTGTCTCCGGGGCATCGAAATACCCGCTGGAGTAGGTCATCGTGGGATCGAGCCAGAGCCGGAAGAAGTCGTTGCCGAGGTCGTAGTGGTCGCGGATGTTATCCCGGCTCTTCTCCAGGCTGTTCGGTCGTCGCCGGTGAATCGCGCGGTTGATGATGTTGAGAATATTGAAAACCCCGGTGCCGCCGGACTGCGGTTTCTCAAGGGCATCCGAGTCCCCGGAATTCAAAATAAACCAGGCGATGACCTTTGTGAGATCTGTGGTCTCCCACTCGCCGGCCATGTAGCTCTCCGCGAAACCGATGGCGCCGAAAAGAACACAGCGGCGGAAGAAATCCTCCTTGCGAATCCGGATCTCCACGTCAAGGCCCTCGTAAAGCCCGCCGTAGAGCCGGCGCTTGGCATCAGGGAGAACGATCTCAAGCGTGCCATGCTTGAGTTTTGAAAAGCTGCGGAGGACCAGTTGGCGGAAAATCATGTCGTTGCCGAGATGTCAGGCGGAGAGATCGAGGAGAATTTTTCCGCCGCGCTGATCCTGCTGCGCAGCAAGGACCGCATCGACGAGGCGGAGCAGCGGAAAGGTGGCATGGACCGGCGTGGACAGCGTCCCAGCCCGCAGATGCCCGGCGAGAGCAGAATACGTTTCGCGGCGGGAGGAATCGCTGGATTTTTCACGCCAGCGCTTGAGCCAGAAGCCTTGAAACCTCAGACCCTGAAAAATCAGGAGCCCATTGGGAATCTTGAGCGCCTGCTTGCTCATCGCGCCGTAGGTCACCATCGTTGATCCCGCAGCGAGCGAGTTGGCCAGGTTGAGTGCGCTCGGCCCGCCAACCGCATTGAGGGCCAGCTTCGGCCGTCCGCCGCCGCAGAGGTTCTTCCATTCCTTGCGAAGATCGCACTCCTCGGTCACCACGACATCGGCGCCCGCGGACTGAAGTTCCTTTGCGAGTGACTCCCTGCGCACGACATTCAGCGTCTTCCATCCGAGCGCACGGGCGAGTTGGATGACGCTTCGGCCGACCCCTGAGTTCGCGGCATTCTGGACGATCCAGTCGCCGGGGTCGAGTTTCACGAAATCATGGAGCATCCTCCATGCCGTGGCGGGATTCACCGTCAGCATCGCGGCCTGAAACCGGTCCAGTTCGCCGGGCAGCACAATCACCGAGGCGGCCGGAACAATCATCCGCTCACACCATGTTCCAAATGTCATCGGAAGAACCATCTGTCCTTCTTCCAGCCCCTGCACACCGGAACCAACCGCCACCACCCGCCCAACTCCCTCATTCCCGATCGTCGCCGGCAGTTTCGGAAGATCCCCGTAGGTGCCTTCAATCACATTGATATCTGCGGGATTCACAGGGGCTGCGAGCATCCCGATCAAAACTTCTCCGGGGCCGGGATCAGCAATGGAAATTTCGGCGGTGGAAAGGGATTCCTGCGCGGGTCCAAAACTGTTCAGGCGTGAGGCGAGTGGCATGGTGGGATTGTGCCCGCAGAAGCGGATCAAGTCGAACCGATTATTGAGGACCGGACCATGGGTATTCCAGCATCCGGGCAATTCGCTCCCCCTCACCAAAAAACCGCTCGATCAGGTGAAGCGAGAGGTCGAGACCCGAGGTGATTCCTCCCGCAGTCAGGATCCTCCCCGCATCCACAACGCGATCCGCGCTCACTTCGACCCCTTTTTTCCGCAGTTCCTCCCAGCCAAGGTGGTGGGTCGTCGCCCTTACCCCGGTCAGCAAACCGGTCGCCTCAAGCAAGAACGCGCCGGTGCAGACGGATGCCACCACGGCTCCCCGCTCAAACTGGCGGCGGAGAATTTCCGGAAGGCTTCCCTCCTCGATCGCGAGACGCACGCCCTCCTTTTCACCGGAAATCCAGGCTCCGCCGGGGACCACAATCACATCAAATTCGCCCTCCGGCGTGAAGGTGGCCAGTCCTCCGAACTCCATGCCGTGAAACCCGCGCACCTTTCCCCCGGCGACATGCGTGGCAAGCACCACCTCAATCGGCAGTCCAGCCTGCTTCGCCAGACCAAAAACTTCAAACGGCCCCACGGCATCAAGTTCCTCGACACCGGGAAACACCGGAATGGCAATTCTCATCTCCATCAACCATGCGGTTTCGGTTCCGTGGCGTCGAGAGGGAAAATGCGCATGACTCCTTGCATCGGGATCACTATCATTCCGGAATGCCTGCCAAATCCCTGAATATCCTGAGACGTCCCAGAAGGCTCCGGCGCACAGATGCCCTTCGCCGGCTTGTCCGTGAAACACACCTCTCGGTGGACGACCTGATCTGGCCGCTTTTCGTTCATGCGGAGCACGAATCCGTGGAAATTTCCTCCATGCCGGGGGTTCTGCGACATTCCCAGGAATCCCTCCTCAAAGCCTGCAGCGACGCAGTCCGCCTCGAAATTCCAGCCGTGGCCATCTTTCCCTCGATTTCTCCAGCGCTCAAGGACCCGCTCGGGTCGCACGGGCTCGATCCAGATAACCTTCTCTTCCATGCTGTCAAAAGCGTGAAAAAGGAGTTTCCCGACCTTCTGGTCATTACCGATGTCGCGCTCGACCCCTACACCTCTCATGGCCATGACGGACTACTCTCAGCGGATGGGAAATCCGTGGACAATGACTCCACTGTCGAAATCCTCTCCCGCTTGGCGGTTCTTGAGGCTCAGGCCGGCGCTGATATTGTTGCTCCTTCCGATATGATGGATGGCAGAATACGCGGCGTTCGCGAATCATTAGATGCCGCAGGACTCCAGGATACCGCAATTCTCTCCTACGCAGCCAAGTATGCCTCCGCTCTTTATGGCCCCTTCCGGGATGCCGTCGGCAGCAAAATCGGGAAGGATAGCATCAGCAAGTCCACCTACCAGATGGATCCTGCAAACCAAGTAGGAGCAGAGCTTGAGGTTGAATTAGACATATCAGAGTGTGCTGATATTGTGATGATTAAACCTGCTTCTTACTACCTTGATATTATTCGCATAGTTAGCGATTTATCAAAGGTTCCAGTAGCAGCCTATCAAGTGAGCGGGGAATATGCACAGATCCACGCAGCGGCTCGCCTCGGTTGGTTGGACTATGAAAGGACCCGCAATGAATCACTGATCTCAATCAAGCGGGCAGGTGCCAATATGATCCTCACGTATTTTGCGAAAGAGGTCGCCGAAGAAATTTCCCGCGGCCGGGAGTGCCTGTAAATCTGCCGTCCCGGGCCGCGATTTGTCCCCGGAGGATGACGACTGCCGGACGACCCTGGACCTCCATTCCCTCGAAGGCATTGTAGTCGACTGCGGAAACCTGGTTTGCAACGCTAATTTTTCCGCGATAGTCGGGGTCGAAAACGACCAGATCGGCATCGCTGCCGGGTTGGATGGTACCTTTTTTCGGGAAAAGGTTGAAAATTCTGGCGGCATTCGTGCTGGCGGTGTTGACGAACGTCTGGAGATCCATGTTCCCCTTGCAAACTCCGTGGGTGTAAAGGAGCGACACACGTTCCTCAATGGCTGGAATCCCATTTGGGATTTTTGTGAAATCCGTGAGTCCCATCGGTTTCTGGGTCTGAAAATCAAAGGGCGCGTGGTCGGTTCCCACGGTATCCACCTGGCTCTGCCTCAAGGCATTCCAGAGCACGGCTTGATTGTCCCGGTGACGGAGCGGAGGTGACATCACGAACTTCGCCCCCTCGAAATCCGGGCGCTCTGCAAAGGATTTGTCGAGGAGAAGGTATTGGATGAGCGTCTCGATTCGGACATCCACCCCGCGCAGCCGTCCGCGCAGGGCCTCTTCAAGCGCCTCCTGGCAGCTCAGATGCACGATATAGACGGGGGCGCCGGTTGCCTTGGCAAATGTCATGAGGTGATGAACCCCCTCCGCTTCCACGAAGGGCGGACGGCTTTCATGGTGCCACTCGGATCCGGTTTTTCCTTGGGAGAGGAACTGTTTTTGAAGCTCCTCCACAAGGATCGCATTTTCGCAATGCGCGGCGGTGATCACTCCCAGTTCACGCGCTAGCCGCAGAGTTTGGAACAATTCCGCGTCATCGATTCCAAAGGCCCCCTGGTAGGCAAGGAAGATCTTGAACGACTGGATCCCCTCCCCTGCGATCCGCCTGAGCTGGTCGGCCGTGCGTTCATCAAACTTCGTCACCCCCATGTGAAACGAATAGTCACAGCAGGCATTGCCCTCCGCCTGGGCCTTCCATGCCGCAAAGCCATCGGCAGGCTCCTCGTTCCTTGCCGGGCAGCACATGTCGAAAATCGTAGTCGTTCCTCCCGCGATTGCCGCCTGTGTCCCGGTTGCGTAGGTGTCCTTTGCAAAGGTTCCCATAAATGGCAGGTAGATGTGGGTGTGCGGGTCGATGAATCCCGGGAAAACGAATTTTCCGGCAGCATCGACAACCTCTGCCCCGGGAGGCACCGGAATGTCGCGGCCAATCCGCGTAATGCTCTCCCCCTCGCACCAGATGTCGGCCACATACCGCGCATCCCCGGTGACGATCTCGCCGTTCTTGATCAGCAATGCCATCGCGCGATTCAAGCACGGAGCGCCGTTGGTGCCATCGAAAAATGCTCAGAATTCGTCGAAAGCAATCTGCTCCGGTCCGACGCCGAGGCCGGAGAGCATTTTCGTGCAGGCCTTGATCATCATCGGTGGACCACAAAGGTAGAACTCAACGGCCTTCGGGCTCTCATGAGCGGCGAGGTATTTTTCAAGAACAACCTCATGAATGAAACCGGCCTGGCCGGTCCAGTTGTCACCGGGAAGCGGGGAGGAGAGGGCGGCGTGGAAGGTGAAGTTCGGGTGCGACTTCGCGAGCGCCTCAAAGTAGTCCTGATAATAGAGCTCCTGCCTCGATCTCGCCCCATACCAGAAACTGACCTTTCTTGCCGTCTTCTCGGTTTCGAACAGATGGGAGAGGTGCGCGCGCAGGGGGGCCATGCCGGCTCCGCCTCCAACGTAAACCATTTCCTTCTGTGTTGGCTTGATGTGAAAGTCGCCGAACGGCCCGGTGGCAGTGACGGTATCGCCCTCCTTGAGACTGAAAACATAACTCGATCCAACCCCGGGCGGACAATCCTGCCCGGGCGGAGGTGTTGCGATGCGCACATTGAAGCGCAGCGTGCGCTCGAGATTTTGGTTTGATGCCAGGGAGTAGTTATTCCGGCGGCCCGGCTCCGGATTACGGACGCTGAGATCGAACAAGTGGTGGGCTCTCCAGACCGAGGCATAGGGTTCCGGAATCTCGAAATCGCCGAAGCGGATATTCTCGTAGGCCGGAATATCAAGCTGCAAATAATCGCCTGGGGAGAACGCCATCTTCTCACCGGAATCGACCGGTTCCAGGACCAGTTCCTTGATGAATGTCGCGACATTCCGGTTGCTCACGACTCGGAGGGAAACCACCCGCTGCCCGCGGGAACCCGCCCCGCCCGCCTTCACGATGTTCAGAAACAATTTTCCTTCCCGCGTCTCGATCGGATACGTGGCCAGTCCGCGGCAGACCGGCGCGCGGGCAGGCGAACCGTCCGCCAGGTTGAAACGTCCGTTGTGCTTCGGACACTCGAGCGTTTTCCCGATTACGAGACCGTCGGCAAGGTGAGTGTTCCCGTGCGTGCAGATCCCGTCAGTCGCGTAAAGTGCGTCCCCGGCATCACGGACGATGGCATAGGTCTTTTTGCCATGATCGAACCGGATGACATCTCCGCTTCCAAGCTGCGAGGCGTCGCAAACCTCCACCCAACCGTCGGGATCGGGCTTGGCCGTCGAACAGTTCCAGGGCTCGGCGCGCCGGGCTTTCGCTTCGGGGAGCGTGCGCTTCACATGCCATGCGGGATCCTTTACCTGCCGGAGAATCGCAGGAACGATCTCCTTCCATGCATTGAAAAGACTCGGATACGGAATCGGGCAGTCATTCTTCACCTCCGCGTGAAGGCGGGCAAGAGCGTGGTAGGGAACCAGCGGAAACATGTGGTGCTCCACATGGTATCCCATGTTCCAGTAAAGATACCGGTTGACCAAATTCATGTGGACGGTCCGGCAGTTCAGCCGGTGATCGAGCACGTTCTCGGCAAGCCCTGCGTGCTGGGTCAGACCATAGATGACCGTCAGCCACGTGCCGAAAAGATTCGGAAGTCCGATGAAAAGAAGTGGAAGGATGCTCCCGGTGGCCACGCAGAGCACGAGCACGCCCGCATAAATCAGAAGATAGATCCGAGCGCGGAAATAGACTTTGTGATACTCGCTCTCCGGCACGAACGTCATCTCATCGGGAGCCATCCGGCCGAATGTGTGAAGGAGGATGCGCCGGAAGTATTTTGGATAAACCTTGAGGCTGAAGAACGCCAGGATCGTTGCCGGGATATCCGGCGGCCGGGGCACGGCGATCTCGGGATCACGGCCGACGATGATTGTGTCGCTGTGATGGCGGGTGTGGCTCCACCGCCAGACGGTTGACTCACGCAGGATCATGAACGACGCGATCTCGTAAAGGGCGGAATTCATCCAGTCCGTCTTAAACGCAGTCCCGTGGCTCGACTCATGCCAGCGCGAATCCGAAACCGTGCCGTATAGCACGGCATACAACAGATACGGGATCACCGCCCACCAGGACGGCCAGAGCAAATACGTCGCCCAGCCGCTTCCGATCAGCAAGGCAAACCAGATCGCCGTATCGCGTATCGCCGGGCCGTCGCGGCGCTCGAGGAGCTTGCGCATGGTCGCGCGCGGGACCGGACATTGATACCAATCCGCCTCGGCGAGTCCACGCTCCACGGCCAGAGCAGCATTCTCGCCTGTGAGGCTGTAGTCGAGGTGGGCTGGAGGTTTCAGAACCGCGTCATTCATGGCGCAGTATTTATTGAGCCGAAAAACCGCAGGAGGTTAAGCCGCAGATTAATAGGATTTACACAGATTGAGGAACATACGGTGCACACGGCACTCAGAAAAAGTTCCCCTGCGGGGTAAAACGCCACGTTTTTCATAACATGTTGCAAGTCTAATCTGTGAAAATCTGTGTTCATCTGCGGCTATCAGGTTGCGTAGAAAATGCGTAGCGCGTGGTGCGGCGCATGGGGCGTCCGGGCTCTACGAGGATGCTGCCGAATTCGGGGTATTCGACTCCGGCCGGATACCCCTCGCATTCCAGACACAGGCCGGAATAGGGAGGATACGGGTGCCCTGATTTGCCGGGTGAAGCACAATCGAGCTTGGAAGAAGTGTAGATCTGTAGGCAAAACTCGTCTGTCGAAACGGCGAGGGTGCGACCGCTGGCAGGATCATAAACACGCGCTGCAAGATAATCGCTGCCAGGAAGAGGATAGCACTCTCCATGGCCCTCAAGGATGTGAGGAATCACATCGCCCAACCGACGGGGGGTGGTGAAATTGCACGCGGTGCCCGCGACCGGCCTGGTTCGCCCGAGCGGGGTCAAAATCTCGTCCACCAAAAATGCCCGATCGGCGAAAACCTCAAGCTCGTGATCTAAAATGGTCCCCTCCCCAGCAAGGTTGAAGTAGCTATGGTGGGTCAGGCTCACCGGAGTCGGGCGGTCGCTGACCGCCTCGCTCCCGATCAGGAAAACGTTGTCCCGGGTAAAAGTGTAGGTGACGGAAAAATCCACCGCCCCGGGGTATCCTTCTTCGCCGTCCGGGCTGTGATAAACGAGCCGGATCGAGTCGGCTCCATCCGCTCGTTCGACGGGAACTGCCATCCAGATCCGCTTGTCGAGCCCGCACAGGCCGCCGTGCAGGTGGTTCGGCCCGTCGTTTTTTACGAGCTCATACGTCTTTCCCTCCAAGGTAAAAGAAGCACCAGGGATGCGGCCAGCCACGCGGCCGGTGATCGCGCCGAAAAATGGATGCCCGGCCAGATACGGCTCCAGCCGGTCAAAACCGAGCACGACGTCAGCAAGCTTGCCGCGGCGATCCGGCACCTTCAACGAGGTGACGATCCCTCCATAAGTCAGGAAATCCAGGCTGGCGCCTCCGCCTCCGACCAAGGTCCAGAGGTCTACGGATTCGCCTGACGGAAGATTTCCAAATGGGCGGGATCTCATGACACAGGTTGGTTCAGGCGCGCCCGCCATTGAATGAATGCACCGCCTCGATCATCGCCACCACGTTTTCCGTTGGCGTGAGCGCCTGGACGTTGTGGATCGCGTTGAAGACAAATCCGCCGCCGGGCGCAAATGTTTCGCACCGATCGAGCACCTCCGCTCTCACCTCCTCCGGGCTGCCGAAGGGAAGCGTCTTTTGAGTGTTGACCCCGCCCCCCCAGAACGTGATCCGCTCGCCGTGGCGCTCTTTCAGCAGCCTGGCATCCATCCCTTTCGCGGAGCACTGCACGGGATTGATGATGTCGAATCCGGATTCGATAAGGCTTGGCAGAAATCCCTCGATCGCGCCGCACGAGTGTTTGAATGTTTTCCAGTTCGTATGCTGGTGGATCCAGTCGTTGATCCGGCGGTAGCGGGGAAGCCAGATGTCGTCGTAGGTCGCCCGCGAACAAAATGTGGATTCCTGCGTGCCGAAATCGGTGCCGCAGACAACCACGATGTCGATCACCTCGCCTGCCATCTCGTGAAGCTTCGCGAGGTTTCCCAAGGCGATCTCCACCTGTCGGTCGAAAAGCTCAGCGACAAAATCCGGATCGGTTGCGACCGTCATATACCACTGGGCAATGTCCCGGACCCCTTTCGGCTCCTTGAGAAACGGGGCGGGGACAAGCGCAATGTCGCCGAGCGATGTTCCGTTGAGGTGGGTCACCACCGCCCGGTCGCCTCCGCGAAACACTTCCGTCTGCTCGCGCCAATAAGCCTCCTCCGCGGATGTCATCACCCCGAACTCCTCCAGGTTCTCCTCGACCTTGAGATGATCCTCATCGATTTCTCCCTGCCGGATAATCGAGTCAAAAAAGTAGCCGGTCTTAGGCAGGTGCCCGCTGGGCGGTACGGAGCGGTCACCCTGCGGATGGATGTAAATGCCGTCCGCCTTGTCCTCGACCTCGAAATGCTCTGAAACAAGAACGTCCTGCCCCCAAGGCGTCCTCCAAGGCTTCCACTTCTCATTGACGAATCCGAAGATCGTCCGGTTCGGCAGGATCGATGTCGTGTCCACCCCCATCGCCTCACGGAGGTCGTCCTCGACCCATCCCAACATTTGATAGGGTTCGCAAATCTTCACCGGGTGCGGCTCCAACTTGTAGTGGCGGCGTAGGTTCTCGATGACGCTGCAGTGGATGCCCGTGATGAAGGAGGCCCCGAAATCCATCGGAACCCGGTCGGGTTGACGATGCTCGATGGCGGCGCGTATGCGTTCTTTTGATGTCATTGGAAACGAGGGGTAGAAGGTGCGGAAACAACCTAGCTGACGCGGCGCGCGCATTCTTCTCGTCAGCTGACAAATACTTATCGTATTTTGCTGCCATGCTCCAGGATCTGAAGCTCGGACCGGAATATGACGGATTCCTTTTTCTAGCGGAATCTGCTCGCAATCCGCCATCTTTGCGCAGCCACCATCACGCCGAACTCGAGCTGAACCTGGTCGCCCGGGGCTCGATCACATACGTCACAGGCGACGGTCGCTTCACGTTCGGCCCGCGCTCATTGCTCTGGATGTTTCCTGCGCAGGAGCACCAGCTCGTCGATCGTACCAACGATGCTCAGAATTACGTGGCCGTCTTCAAGCCCGGCCTGATCGCCCGGTCCTGCCACGGCGCCCCCTACAAAGGCCTCAAGCGGAAACGGGCGGAACCCGGGCAGGTCCTGCACTCGGTCCTAGATCCCGAGACATTCGTTTTTTTGCGCAAAATCATGGACCATGTCATGGAGGGATCGATTGATCCGGATATTCTCAACAGAGAGTCAGGCTTCGGCGTGGGATCGGATTTCCGCTACCAGCACGGGGATCCTGACGGCCTGAATGCCGGTCTTCACCATCTGCTCCTTCTCTGCTGGCGCTTCCAGCAAGCCGGCACATCCCGGAACCGGGCAGTTTCCCTCCACCCCTCCGTGTCCAAGGCCATCGAATTCCTGAGCGATGACACCTGGGGAGGCTCGCTCGCCGAACTTGCAAGACAGTGCGGGCTGAGCGAGGCGCATTTCAGCAGGATGTTTGCCCGGCAGGTCGGCATTCCCCTCAACCGGTATCGAAACTCCCTGCGGATGGCCCGCTTCTGGGAATGCTACAGCAAGTCGGTGCGCCCAACGATCATGGAGGCGGTTTATGCGGCCGGATTCGGCAGCTACGCGCAGTTTTTCAAAGTCTTCACGGCGTCCTACGGCCAAGGGCCGCGAGCCTGCCTGAGGGCTTGAGAAATCCTCACTCCGGTTTTGATATTGAATCCGCTCGGACCTCGTCAGATGATCAGAACTGATGAAATCCAATCTTCTCTCCACGTGCCGGTCTGGCCTCGTTGTCTGCGACGGAGCCATGGGAACCCAGTTGATCCAGCGCGGGCTCACTCCCGGCGAGTGCGGGATGAAGTGGAACCAGGAACGTCCCGATGATGTGCTGGCGGTTCACTCCGCGTATGCCCGTGCCGGTTGCCGGCTGATCACGACGAACTCGTTTGGCGGCA
>Ga0247840_10002503_pt1 | contig 32680 bp, 24 predicted proteins | sample LaCruzMarch2015__FD_192404 | JGI IMG/M metagenome (GOLD analysis project Ga0247840, IMG submission 192404) | Freshwater microbial communities from meromictic Lake La Cruz, Castile-La Mancha, Spain - LaCruzMarch2015_17m | ecosystem: Environmental > Aquatic > Freshwater > Lake | place: Spain...
ACGGCAGTTGCGCGGGGCACGACGCACCATGCGCAAACGCTGATGCGTTGGGTGCACTGGTATAACGACGCCGGTCCCGAAGGGCTGGTCTTTCAACACACGGGTGGTCTCACCCCCTTTTTTTGCCCGGTGAAAGAGCAGGCGCTTGACGCGCTGCTGCGGGCGGGACTCGCCGCCGCCGCCGCGCCCGCAGTGGACAAGGACGTGGAGACCGGGCGGCTGATACCAAGCCGCGCGCTTGATCAACACACGGCGCCACCGCGCTGGACGCTCAAGCGGCTGGTGACGTGGATCGGGACGCAGTTTGGGCATCAGATCAGTCGGGAAACGCTCCGCCAGGCGCTCAAACGCCTCGGATTTTCCTGGAAAAAGGCCAAGGCGCTGCTCAACCGTGCCACGACCGCCGCGCGCGCGGCCTTCGTGGCGAAACTCCAAGCGCTGTTGGCACGCACCCTGAAGGACGAACCGCCGCTAATCGTCTATGTGGATGAAGCCCACATCCATCAAGAAGCCGATCTGGGGTATGGCTGGGCGCCGGTCGGGGAGCGCCTGTGGGTCGGCTCACACACCCCTGGCCTGTCGGCCAAGGTGAGCTTCTACGGCCTGTATTTCTACAACCACGGCCAGGTGGCGATCTGGGATTTCCCCCGCGGCAACACCGATCACACGCTGACGGTCTTACACCGGCTGCGTGAGTGCGAGCCGACCCGCGAGATCGTCCTGAGCTGGGATGGGGCGTCTTATCACCGCGCCAGCGCCGTGGTGGCACTGGCCGCCGAACTGGCCATCACGCTGCTGCCGCTACCCAGTTATAGCCCTGATTTCATGCCGGTCGAAGCCCTGTGGCGCTGGTTACGCGAGGATGTCACCTATCATCACTGTCACGCCACCGCCGAGGAACTGATCACGCGCGTGCACGACTTTGCGCAGACGATCAACCTTGATCCGTTTGTGATCGCCGACCGGCTGTGGACCCGGACGAGCCTCGATCCGGAAGAGGAAAAACTACGCATCCCATGCTAGGCGGGGTTTAGCGGGCGGCGCCGCGTCCGGCTGAAGCCTCGACCTCCGGTCTGTGGTCTGGGCTCAAAGTCATCCGGAGTTCACCTTGAGGCCCGCCGCCGCTCGCCCCCCGGGCCGCGCCCGGTTATCCTGGCGCCCGTTCATCAGGGGCGGCGAACGGGGGGCGGCAGGTGGCTGATCAAGGGCCGGACGCAATCGACTGCACGGCGGCGCAGGGCTGGGACGGCATCGCCGCGGCCCTCGCCCGCGCCGCCGTGCGCGCCGGGGCCGCACCCGGGGCGGGCGCGCTGGTGCGCCTGGGGGCGGGGGACTACCGGGGCGGTACGCCGCTCGCGGTCCCGGCCGGCGTGACCCTGGCCGGGGACCCGGGGGCGCACCTGATCTGGGCCGGGGCGGGGTCGGCCCTGACTCTGACGGGGGTTGCCGGGGCCGCGGTGGAGGGGCTGGCGATCGAGGGCGAGGCGGGTCTGTCCCTGGGGCGCCGAGCAGGTCTTGGGCGAGGACTGGTTGCCCGAAGACTGAGGGCGATCGGGACCAGGACCCGGGTCCGTAAATCAGCAAGATCGATGCCGAGGATCTGGATATCTGGCCACGGGAATAGCGGTACATGGAAGCCCCACTGACCGCGCCGCGAGATTCGACAACAATTGGCTGTCGGCTGTGCGTCCGGGGTTCAAGGCTTCAGCTTTGGGTGGGCAGCGCCAAGGCTGAGGCCTTGGACTCCAGGGGGGTCCTGCCTTCGCGGCGCCTGGGCGGTGCCCTGGGAGCGGCGAGCACAATCTCGACGCGGGATCTCAGCCTCCCAAGCTCCCTTGGCAACGTCGCTCGGGGAGTCGCTGTGTTCTGGGGGCGCCCACGATGCGTCACCTACCCGGCAGCCAACAAGTGAATCGGATGATCGGGCACGCTCCGTGCGCGGCCGTTGACAGCGTGCGGATGGGGCGTAAACTCACCTGCGGCGAAACCGCCTTGCGGGCTCGTAGTGGGGCAGGATTTCTTAGTCTCTATCCCTTGTTTGTTTTCACTCCGTCTCCGCGATTCCATGGCACGATGCCATAGCCTTTTCGCTGGATGCAATAGCAGGAAACCACCCGTACATGATCGTTCCTATCCAACCGCCCCTGGATGGCGCTAGTGCCGAACGATTTCTCGCCTTGGCGCGAAGTCTGGCCCACGCCGCGATTGAAAACGAACCGGAACGTGACCAGCTCCTCACGGATGACCTGAGCTGGGTCCGCAACCAGCCCACCATGAGCACCGAAGAACGGGATACCTATGAAGCGGCGGTACGCGTATTGGTGGACCTGCATCGTTTGGGCTGGGAAGTACGGGAATCCGGCTATGGCATAGAGCTATCTACTCGGCCGCCGCGAACCGGTGGGCTGAGCCCGGTCGAAATCCGGGAGGAAAAGGCGCGCACCAGGGCCATATTCGAGCCGGCCGTCAAGGCACAATTGGGCGATCCCGCCGTCCGCGCCTTCGTCAAGCGCATGGAAGGTCCGGATAACAAGTCTGGTAAACGCCCCGTCACCCTTTTGATCGCCGATGGCAACGAGATCCATAGTCGGCTGCTGGCCGGAGACCGTCATGGATACCTGCAAGGCGATTACACCACGCTACCTGTGCGTCCCTACCTGCAACTGGTCACCAAAGACGCGACGGACCACTATACCGGGCAGGGGCTGCGTGAGATTTGGCGCTATTTCCGCTATACCTGGTCTATCCCGCAATTCTCGACCCCGGGGCGCCAGTTACTATACCTGGTACGCGACGCTGCCCACCCCTGTCATGCCGTGATGGGATTGCTCGGACTCAATAATTCCGCTCTGCAAATGGGCGCGATTCGAGAGCGGGACCTAGGCTGGAGTCGGGAATCGCTCATCGAACAACTACACGCTGCGGCGGACACGCATCGGCTCGATGCCGAGTATGCCTGGATGGAGGCGCGCATCGGCGACGCTTTGGCTGATGTGGAAAACCTGGAGTTGGTCACGGAGGCCGAGTTGGCTGATCCTGACGCGAACCTGATCGCACGTCTGCGGCGTAGCGCCCGTGAATTCGACCACTTGCGCGATCAAGCCCTACGTCAGATTACGAATGACGCGGTAAACGACCGACCGCCGCAATCCGAAGAAATGACCGACAGCCATCCGCCGGTATCGGATCGTGTCTTGAATCTGGAGGTCAAACCCGCAGCGAACCCGACGATGCAGCGCGCTCGGCGGCACTTGGTCGCGCGCAAACGCGCGGCTTTGTTGGCTGACTTGCTCCAGGCGCGACTGACTCTGAGGTTGTACCGCTCGGACCTCACTGATCCCGCTCGTCTCGCGCCCGCCTTAGAACGCGAGGCGGTGACCGTCGCCCTGCAAACCGTGCTTGACACACTCAAGAGCCGCTATGCCGGAGTAAACATTCTTGAAGTCAGCACCTGTGGTGCCATTGCGCCCTACAACCACATCCTCGGCGGCAAACTCGCCGCCCTCATGCTGTATTCGCCGGAGATTGCGGACGACTACCGCCGTCTGTACAGCGGCCCATCCATCATTGCCTCTCAACTCAAGAATGTCGCGGTGCATCGCGATGGTACCCTGGTCTATCTGGCAACCACCAGCCTCTATGCCCCAGGCAGCAGCCAATACGAGCGGGTGCGACTGCCTGCCGGCACCATTAGTCCGGAACAAGAAGAACTCCGCTTTGAGCGCCTGGGTCTGACCCAGGGCTACGGCACCCTGCAATTCATGAACGAGACGCGGGCCGCGGTCGAGCGCTTCCTCCGGTCCCAGCAGGGGTTCGGCGACATCAATAGCATCTTCGGCGAGGGCCCAAGCCCCAAATTGCGGAAGCTCACCGCGGGACTCTCCAGACTCGGCTTCCCGCCTGATGCGGTGATGATGCACCACCGGTCCAGGCTGATCTACGGCATCAGCCTTGCGAGCCAGGCACGGGAATTCCTGACGAGTCGGCCAACCAGGCTCCCCGATTACCTGGTCAACCCGGAGAATCATCGGGATGCGGCGGCTCGCATCGCCCAGTACTGGGCCGCGCGCTGGTTGGTTCCCAGGCTGCGTCACATGGAAAGTATGACCGCGCTGCTGGTTCATTTGCCGTGGTTTTTGAGCGACCGAGTACCGATCGAAGGCGAAGCGGAGGAAACGCAGATGCCCCGTAGCCCCGCATTGTCCCAAGCCCCCACTGTTGCACCCGCCCTTCCCGCAAGCGGTTTCTGGTTCCAGATTGCGGCCGCCGGGCCCAAGACCGTGTCCGATGCCCTGACTCCCGACGAGTTGGAGCGGCTCCATATCGATCTCGCCGTCGAGTCATTCATCGCCGACCAAGTCGCCAACGGCAGCAGCATCTTCCTCACGGGAAACGCCGGTGATGGCAAGACCCATGTACTGCGCAGGCTGGCGCCACGACTCCGGGAACTGGGAGTGGTGGTGATCGAGGACGCGACCGCCGCCATGCGCAGAAACCAGATCACCCCGATCTTGGAGCGTTGGCGCGAGGCGGTACGTATCGGCGCCCCATTCTGCATTGCGATCAACGAGTATCCCTTGTATCTGCTCCGCGCAAAGGCCAGGGAAACTTTGCCAGCGCTGGCCGATGAGCTTGATCGGCAATGCCGCGGCGTCTTGGCCTACGGCACGGCGGAAAGCAATGAAACGCTGCAACAAGATCTGCTGGTAGTCGACCTGAGTCTCCGAAACCCGCTGAGTCCGGTGATCGCGGGACCGATGTTGGGACGAATCCTTGACGACAACGCTTTGTCGAGCGAAGAGGAACGAGTCGCCCCGAGCCTCGACTACAACCGGCAGCGCCTTTCCGATCCGGTGGTGAAGCGGCGGCTGTTGGCCCTCTTTTCCCGTCTCGTGGATATCGGGGTTAGGGTCACGATGCGCGAATTCTGGATACTTTTGGCGCGAATGGTCATCGGCTACCGCAGTGACCGGGAAAAGCCAACTGGCTTCGGCCTGGATTACCGCTACGCCGAGGTGTTGTTTGCTAAAGATGGTCGCTTCCTTTTGGGTGAGGCTCTGGAATTTGCCGATCCTGCCAAACACAGTCACCCCATCTGGGATGGAATACTCGAGGACCGCCAGGAACAGTCGGTCGATGGCTGGACATTCGGTGTCCCGGTCTTGGGCGTGAAGGATCGCCCAGATCGCAAGGCGTTCCAGGCGTTGAAACGCAGTTTCTATTTTGAGCATGCGGAAGGTGAGGCTTGTTTTGCCTTGGATGACCCCGACGCGGCCAGATTCCGCAAACTCTTGGGGGACGCTGCCGATGACGACCCCAAGCTCAAGCGGGAACTGATCCATGGGCTTAACCGCGCGTTCTGTGCTCAACATTTTCCGGGCTGCGAAGATAATCTTTATCTTTGGAACGGCCATCGGTTTCACGAGCAACCCAGCCGCTCTTATCTGGCCCATAGGTTCATTCCTGGGACCGCGTTGCAATTGCTGCGGCCTCGAATACCTGCACGTGTCGTTGCCGCTTTCCCCGATTACCGAGCAGATCACCTAATTCTTCAGCATGTTGCGAGCAGTGGGAAGCGAGCTAGACTGCGCCTGGATTTTTCATTATTTCGTACCCTGCGGCAACTTCAGCGTGGACTCCCTCGAAAACTGCTGCCGGAAGATGAAGCGTTTCGGCTTGACGGATTTATGGAGGCGCTGGGCAGCGCGGATGCAGTGGCGGAGCGAAGGGTTTTTTCAGCACATCTTGAGCGTAGGGAACTGTTGGAAATCGAGTTGAGCGCCGATAATGGGCGCTATGAACGAGTATCCAAACATGGCTGAATCCAAGATCACGTCAGCAGAGAGGGCAAGGCTTAGCCAACTGCAGCGCGTCGCGCTCGGTTATCAGCCGCTACGGATGAAGCCGGTACATCTGGCAACCAGCTTTCTGCTGGCCCTTACGGGGCGTTATCGCATCCTGAAATGGTTAAATATCGCAGCGAATCCAAGAACCGCAGCGAAACGCGAAGGCGACCTCTACGTCGCTGAAAATCTGTATCCGGAGCTATCGGCGGAGGGCCTGCAAATCCTTAATGAGGGAGTAGACATGCAGGGCCTAAAATTGTTACGGCAGCACTTGAACGCGGCCTTTAACAATGACGGTGCGGCATTGAGCCCTGCCTTTCCTCCCTATTCGACTTTCGGCGGCGACTATAGCACCCCATCGCTCGCTTATTTGGCCAACCAATCAAAGAATCATGGTCATGCGGGCGCCTTCTTGTGGTTGATCCTAAACCAGAGCGATGCTGGCCGACATTTTCTTTCTTTGTCAGCTGGGATCATTGGGGAGGCATCAAGCACCGCGGGTTTTCTCGGGAATCCATTGGTCGAAGGTGACGAGCAGGCGTTCGATGATGACTTGGCCGGTTTGTGCGGTAACCCGCCGCTGGAGTTTCTCTCCGCAGTCAGCGACTTAATGCGACCGCAAACCGAGGCATTGCACCGTCTGGCGCGGCACCTTAGCTTGTCCCCTTCCGTATATGCCCTGAGAAACTTGATTCTGGGGCTTGGCGGATGGCTGCTGACATATCAGATTCGTCATGTCCCCGGATGCGCCGATAGTGTGTTGTTCTGCGACTTTGCCGGGGATACGCGCCGTCGATTGCGTGATCAGTCAGCCGCGTGCTACTCCCGCCACCTCGGTCTGTTTGGCCGCAGCCTCCACCTCTGGTTGGAAAAGACAGCAAGTGTAGTAGCGGATACGGATCGGGCTTTGCTCGAACGTATGGAGGCCAAGATCACGAAAGGCCTTGAGGATCATTTCCGGGATTTTTCCGAACGCATCGGTTGGGTTCAACCGCGAAGCGGTACCGCTAACAAATATTTTCGACCATTACCAGACACCATGCGCGTGCTGTTGATGAGCGTTCTGGAAGGCGACGAGATTTGCACAATAGACGAAATCGCGTTACGCCTTAGAGACCAATGGCAGCTTGTTCTCGGACTGCTTCCCACGGACCACACAGTGCTTAGAAATCACGGCTACGGTCCATTGGACGAGGATGCCGATCTGCGCGCCAACCGCGACGCGTTCAAGCGACTGGCGAAACACCTCGGGCTTGCCTGGGAACCGTCGGATGGACTTGTCCTGTTCTCTCTAAGCCCTGACCGCCTCATTTGACCACATCATGAACGCACAGCAATACACCGCCATCGCGCTATCCCGCTGGGTCGCCGGGCGACTTGATACGGCCAACGATTTCGCTTGTGAAGGGCTGCCCCCGCTGGATCTGGCTACACTGTTCCGCGAACTCGCCGATGATCCAGGGTTCTCATCCGCGGCGTGTCAGTTCTCCATCGCGTTGGCCGGATTCGATGTGGTCACGACAGACATGGAGCTAGCCGCGCGTCAGGTCGGTCTGAATGGGATTCTCGCCTTCACCGATGACCTGCACGCTGCAGCGGAATGGCGCAACGACCGTGACCGCCATCCCCGCACTCTGGCGCTGGCAAGCGGCTACAACGCTGGCGTCCATACGTTGGGGCACTACGCCCGCCCGCAGGGGGTCGAACTGGCCAAGGCTTTACTCGATGATGCCCATAAGAGGCTAATGGAGCGGTTTCCAAATAGCCCGGATGTTCACCGTCAACTTCTGTTCGATCTCACCCAGGATTCATCTATCGAGTCGCTGCTGTCCCTGGGAAGCTGCGCCGATTATCTGGCCCGCTGGGACGACTTGCGGATGCTCCATGGCAATCACGCACCCTGGATGGCACTGCCGGCGCTGGGGCTGCTGCAAGACCCGGACCTGTTCGGCAAGGACCATCTCGGGGAGCGCCTGAAGCTCAATCTCGATACGGCGCAGCAGGTCCGTACCCTGCGTGCCTCGGCCGTGCGGACGCTGGCGAACCGCCGTTACCGAGATCCGGATCGCCAGCGGACTATGGCGGCGGCGGTGGGCGGCGTTGAAGCCTATCTGCGGGCTATCCAGGCGGGACGCGAGGTTACCCTGGCGTTGGCGGACGCGCTGCTCGTCGTGAGACCGCCCAAAGAGCCACGCGAGGAGTCGCCGGAAGCGGTGGAAGATGATCTGCCGGGACGCCCATCCGAGACCGAGGCAGACTCTCCCGACCTAACCACCGAGTCAACAGACGCGCTTCTCGACGGTCGAGAGGACGACCTCGCCGCGATTGCGGATGCCTTGGAACAGGCGTGGGCTGACGCGGCAGAAGCAGGCGATGGACGGATCGAAGTGGACGCCACCCTGCCCAGCAATGGGCACCGCATCGAGGGTCAGCTTAACGCGGATGTCAAGGTACTCGATTGGGTGGAGGCATTTTGTGCCGAAACCCACTTCGGGGGCTGGTTGGAAACTCAGGAAACCGACTTGCGGCAAGCCCTGGCGACGGCGGCAGACCACTCGCCCCTGTTTTTGAACCCGGACGCCATCGTTACCATTGATGGCCAAGACCTGTCTTTGGAAACCATCCTCTCGGCCTGGGACGAGGACCTGCCGGGTTTGGTCCAGGCGAACACGGCGCTCGCTGCGACCTGGCGGGAGTTCCGGCACTTGCGCGCGGTCTTGCTGCCGCACCTGGGCAAACTGATTTACCACGCCCGCCAATGGCTCGACGGTCGGCCGCAGGTACTTGCGGATGTGCGCCGCTACCTGGAGTTGGCGGCAAGGCTCTATCGTGAAGTGGACGAACACTATCACGTCATGGCCTCGAGCAGTCCCGACTGGGCACGCGCAGCCTTGGAGGCGTTGCTAAGCCTGGATATCGTCCAAGTTCGGGTGGTGCGGGCGGACGGCAAGGCGCTCGCTAAGGCGGTGTTGCTGCCGACCCATCCCTTGCACCTGTGGCGCAACGAGCGACTGTCCACCCTGCTGCGCGGTCTGGCGAACAGCTCACCGATGGCACCCGACGAAAAGGACACCATTCGCCGCGAGTTGGAGAAGCCGGAGCAGTTCTTGTCCGTGGTCCGTCTGGCCAGCCTGCCCGCCGGGCGTGGTCTGGGCCAACTGCTGCCCTACACCAACCAGATCGAGGGGCTGCCGGTCTTTGAGAATCTCAGCAACGCCTGCTCCGGGTCGGACGGTGTTCAGGGTCTGCGCGATGCGCTGGACCAGTTCGTGATCCACAATCCCAACCGCCCGTTCCCTCTGCGCCTGGCAGTGGTCAATCCGCCAGCCGGCGAGGCGTTGGCGGTGGCGCTGGTGCGCTTGCTCAAGGAAGAACGCTACCGCGGCGGCCAACGGCTGTCGGCCATCCACTTGGACCTCTATGCCAGCGGGCAACATGCCGAGCGCCTGCGTGACAGCCTGCGCTTCAGCAGCACCTCGCGCGAGGACGAGGTACAGGAAAAGGTGGCGACTGGTCGGCTGCTGATCCGTACCCATGATCGGGGGCTGACGCCTGCAACCTCACTCGAATCCATTGTGCAGCGCCTGCGTGATCGACCGAGCCATATCGTCGCCTTGTTCGATGAATCGACTATCCAGTTGCGCCAGCGCACCGTCGGCCGGGTGCTACCCATGAGCCCCTTCTGCATCCGCTATGAGGTTCATCTGGATCAACGCTCCGGGCGCATTGAACTGCGACCGCAGCCCGGTGAGTCCCCGTTCAGCGAGTTTCAGGGGCTGATCAACGAGATCGAGGGTCACCAGCGCGATGCTACAGTGCAGGCTTATGCCGACGCCGAGGGGCTGGCCCACACCGCCGACACCCTACTGCAAGGCGATCGGCCCGCCGCCACCTGGTTGTTCCTGGCCGATCGTGCCCTGCCATCAGAGGCAGGCATGCGCTCGGTGCGGATCTGGGAGCGACGCGAGGGGTTGCGGGACACCTTCCTCGCCGCGCGCGATTTCACCAGTCTAGCCCGCCTGCTGCGACCGGTGTTCGATCGCTGTAACCTTACCCTCGATCGACCTGCGATGGAAAGGCTGCTTCACCAGGGCGCGCGCCTGCTCGGTGTGGGGCTGCTATCCCTGGTGAAGAAACAGGATGGGCAACCGGATCATAAACAGGTCGTCGGACTGGCCGGGCTGTTGCTTGCGGCCCGAGACTTTCAACGCCGACAGCCCGGTGCACTGGTGCTCAGCGTGGACCATCCCCTGGCGCAGTTGTGGCTGCGTATTGGGGGCCGTCTTTCTGAAGCGCGCTGCGACCTGTTGGTGCTGTGGCAGAACCCGGTCGATGACGCCTTCGAGTTGACCGCGGTGGAGGTCAAGACGTCTGACGGGGACTTCCTAAAGGACGCGGTCCAGCGGATTCCCAAGGGGATTCGGCAGATCGGCCACACCCTGGAGGCCATCCAAGACGGTCTGGCCGCGACCAGCGACGCCCCGCCCAGTCCCCTGTCCGTGCCCCGCTGCGAGATGCTCAAGCGGACCCTCGTGCGCGCCGCGCAGGCCCGTTCCGGCGAGCCGGCGCGCGATACCGAGAACCGTCTTCGCTGGGGCGCTTGGTTGAAGGCTCTGTTCGGAAAGGATATCCAGGCGGTACGCCTCAGTGGCTGCCTGGTCAGCGTGTTGCTGCGCCGTGCGGGTCGGGGGAGCGAGGATCGGCTGACGACGGACGTTGCCTGGCCTATGGTGCATCGCGTCTTGGGGGAGTTGGAGTTGGACGAGTTGCTGCGGGACCAACAGTCTCCGCCATTCCCGCCCGCGCCGCCTTCTGCTGTGTCTCCTGTCCCCACTGGCGGGGCGGCGGATGACCGGCGAAATCCCGCGACCGCGATATCGCCGCTGGCCAAGACGGCGCCACCCGTGCCCCCACCGCCGGTCGCAGTGAGCCAGGCAACGGCGCCTGGCGATGCCGCCACGCTCGCCGCCGACCTCAGTCCCCCGTGGCCGCCGACGGTCAACGTCCTCGGCATGATCGGCCAGGATGAGGCGGTCAAGCGTCTGGTAGAGCAGGCGGTGTTCGCCCATACAACCGGGAAGCGCTTCCCGGACAAACTGCTGGTCGGTCCTGCCGGGGTCGGCAAGAGCACGCTCGCACGCAAGATCGGCGAACTGCTGAAGCACGAACCCCTGTTCTTCAGTGGGGCCGATCTGCGTCGACCTGCCGACCTGATCCAACGCCTGGGTGAAGCCGAATTATTGGGCGAAACGGGATCGGGGGGCGTGGTCAGGGTGCGCCGCACGCTGCTGTTCATCGATGAGGTCCACGGTATCTCCAGCGCGGTGGCGACATCGCTGCTCTCCGCCATGGACGACCGGCGGTTGACGACCATCGACGGGCGCCTCTATGACCTGAATCAGGCCGTCTTCCTCCTGGCGACCACTGATCCGGGCCGCCTCTCCGAGGCCTTTCAGAGCCGCCCCGATAAGACCTGGTTGCGCCCCTACACGTTGCACGAGCTGGCGGGAATTATCTGGCTGCACGGTAAAGATTGTCTCGACGGCGCCGAACTGGCCCGTGACGCCTGCTATGAGATCGCCGCCCGCAACCAATGCAACCCCCGGCGCAGCGTGCGCCAACTCACGCAAACGCTGGTTCCTCATTTCTTCAGTCGAGCCATGGAGTCCGGGCGGGAGCAACCATCCCTGCACGCGACAGCCGCCTGGCTTGATCGTGAGCACATCGCGCGCTTCTATGACGAGCAAGGCATCGACGCGAACGGTTTGGACGACGTGGCGATGCGCTTCCTGGGCTACCTCAAGCAACAGGGGACGGCGTCCGAACCGACGCTCAGGCAAGCGCTTGGGTTGGCTCATCCTCAGGACTTCATCGAGACTGCGGAGTACCTGGTGAGGCTTGGATTGATAGAGACCTCATCCGCCGGGCGCCGACTCACGCGTCAGGGCGAGCGGTATCTGAGGGCGGATTTGCTGCCGGACCTCAGAGACCGCATTTCACGGGCGAGGTGATTGCCCCGGTAGACCTAGCCGTCGAAATTGTTGCCGCGCGAGTGGCGGGAAAATCCTGTGGGCCGTGATAGATCGGTCTGACCAACGCTTGGAGAGTCTCGGTGAGGATCGACAGCGTTTTCAGTTGTTGCGAAGCCTCGAGACTACCCGGCCGATGGGCGTGGGAGACCAATCACGCGGATAAACCGCAGCGTGGAACCCGCCCGCCGAGCCATTGAAGACCATGCACATCCATCAACTGACCCTGATCAACTTCAAGTGCTTCGCGCAGCAAACCTTCGACCTGCATCCGCAGTTCACGCTGTTCGTCGGCGACAACGGCTCCGGCAAGACCAGCATCCTGGATGGGCTCGCCGTCGCGGCGGGTAGTTGGCTGCTCGGCGTCGATGGCCGGGTCAGTCGCCCGATCCGTCGGCATGAGGTCAGGGTCAGTGCGCGACCTGCCGGGATCGGCACTGAGGTGCGCGCCGACGGAAATGACATCGCGCGTGGTGCCGGGTATTCGTGGGAAGAGAATTTCCCTTGTGCCGTCTGGGCCGGCGGTTCCGTGCTGGGCCAGGCATTGAGTTGGCGACGCACATTGAATGGGTGGCCGGGCAGGACCAGCTATCGCGAAGCCAAGGCCCTGAGTGATCTTGCTCAAGGGCTCACCAGGGAGGCCAAGCAGCGCGATGTCCTGTTGCCGCTGATCGCTCATTATGGCATCTGTCGGCTGTGCGATATGCCGCGCGATCAGGCGCGCGTGCTCGATGCCGATCCGTTGACCGATAAGTCGGCGATGTCACGGCTGGCCGGTTATGACCTGAGTATCGACCAGCGTTTGAGCGCCATGAGTTTCGTCCGGTGGATCGCCCGTCAATCCTGGATCGCCTTCCAGCAGGGCGGCAGGAGCAGCGATGCCTATGTGGCAGTGCAGCGCGCGGTTTCATCCTGTATCGCCGGTGCCTCCGGGCTGCATTTCGATCCGCTGATCGGCGAGGTCGTCATCGACTTCGGTGGGGGCGGAATGCAGCCGTTCAATAACTTGAGCGACGGTCAACGCTCGATGCTCGCGATGGTCGGCGACCTCGCCACCAAGGCGGCAATGCTGAACCCGCACCTGGGCGCCGCAGCGCTCGCGCAGACGCCGGGCATCGTGCTGATCGACGAACTGGACCTGCATCTGCACCCAAAATGGCAGCGTCGCGTCGCCGCCGACCTGAAGCGGACCTTCCCGTCACTACAGTTCGTCTGCACGACCCATTCACCGCAGATCATCGGTGAGCTCAGTCGCGAGGAGGTGCGGCTGCTGCGCGATGGATACCCCCAATTGCCTACGGTCGCCCGCGGTGCCGATTCCAACTGGATACTGGACCACATCATGGAAGGCGCCGCCTCAGAGACAACGCAGGCGCGCCATCTCAAGGAGTGTGTTGAGGATGCCTTGGACGAGGCCGACTTGATTGTGGCCCGTGAGCGCATCGAAGAACTGCGTTTGCTGATCGATGGCGATACCTCTTCGCTGGTGGAACTGGAGAGCTACCTGGACCGGCTGGAGCGGCTGGCAGAGGTCCCCGAAGGCGATGGGGACGACCGTTGAGGACCATCGTAAAGCGCCCGCAGCCCGACGCGTTGACGCGATGGCGCCAGGTGCGGTTGGCAGCCAATAAGTCGGCGGGTATGGATTGCAGCTACGCGGAGTTGCGGCGCGACACGGCCGTTATCACTGCCGTCGAGGATGCCTTGTTCGCGGAGCAGGGCGGTATCTGTGCCTATACCGGCCATCGGTTGTGGCTGAACGACGAGGGTGAGGGCTGTCGCAGAAGGGTCGGATTCCATTGCGAGCACCTCAAATCGCAGGAGCGCTGCCGCGATCTCGACGGCGCGGTCTATGGTGAGGACGCCGACTATCGCAATCTTGTTGCGTGCTGGCCGCCGGCGAACTGCCGATACGAGTTGCCTTATGGGGCCAAGGCCAAGGGGGCTTGGCCGCAAGCCGCCGACGATCAGTTGTTCGTCTCGCCGCTGACCGCGGGCTGTTCCGACCGCTTCAGATTCAGCCGATTCGGCAGGATCTCTCCTGCCAACGGAGATGATACCGCCGCCTTGGAGACGATCAAACGGCTTTGTTTGGACAACAACGCGCTGACCGCCCTGCGGCGTGCGGAGATACAAGGCAAGCTGAGAGGAATCAGACGGGCAGAGGCAAAGCGCCTGTTGCAGCGATTGCGTGCGGAAGGGGCTCGCTTGGACGCAGGGCAGAACATCCAACTCACTCCGTTCTGCTTCGCCGTCGAACAGGCGCTGGAGCGGGAGGTCCGCAAGTTGGAAGGGATTCGCGATATGATGCGTGACAGGTCACGCGGCGACAAGGGGTGACCTGCCTCGGGGATATGGGGCGCCGTGTCGCCGACTAGCTGTGAGTTACAATACTCAGGATACCCATTGCGGAGGCCCAATCCTCGTGATCACGACACTACGCCGTCAGGGCCGGGGGCAGGTCCTGCCCATCGACCAGGCGACCATGGACGCCATGGGCATCGACCAGGACACGCCGCTGCAAGTCACCGTCACGGGCAACACCCTGGTGGTCACGCCGGTCCCGATGGGTGTGCCCAAGGCGCAACTGAAGAAGTCCCTGGCGAAGATGCGCGAGCGCTACGGCCAGACCCTGCGCAATCTGGCCGCGGGCCCCGGGGACGCGTGAGCGGGCCACTCTTTCTCTCGCTGCGCAACGTCCTCGACCTGCACGCGGACAGCATCGCCACGGAAGGCGGCTTCCCCGGGACGCGCGACCCCGGCCTGCTGGAATCCGCGGCGATGACGCCGCAACAGCGCGGCGGCGGGGACTACCTTCACGGCGATCTGGAAACCATGGCGGCGGCCTATCTGTATCACCTCGCTGCCAATCACCCCTTTCTGGACGGCAACAAGCGGGTCGCCGCGATGGCCGCCTTCGTGTTCCTGGATGTCAACGGGATCGAGTTGACCGCATCCCCGGAGTCATTCGAGGCATTGGTGATGACGGTCGCGAGCGGTGCGGCATCCAAGGACGCCGTCATCGCGTGGCTGAAGGGGCAGACGCGCCCGCGGGTTCGGACCGGGTAGCAGGGACCTACGCGCAGCGCCCAGGGCGGCCCCCGCTGCTGGTAAGATCCCGCCTCCCCAACCCGCCCAGCCCACGCCCATGAGCCCACCCGAAGCCCCCGCCGCGGACCCCCAATCCAACCGGCCCGCGGACCCGGACCCCTTTCTGTTCGACCAAGAGGGCCTGGAGGCCCTGGCCCCGGCCGAACTGGTCCGTGCCGGGCTGCGCCATTTCAAGGACACCCGGGTGGTCGCGGTCGACCGCGATGGGGTCTGCCTGTGGGCGACGGTGGAGGACGAGGGGACGGAGGAGCAGGTCGCCCTGGAGCTGACCTTCGACGCGACGGGCCGGCTCGCGACCCACTGCGCCTGCCCGGCCGAACCCGGACCGCCCTGTGTCCATGCGCTGGCGGCACTCTTTGCCTGGGCGGACCGCAGCACCGGGGCGCGGGAACTGGTGGGCGCGGCGGAGGGCGCCATCAATGAGCGGATCAAGCGCGGGCGCACCGAGGTCGCGGTGGAGCCCGTCTCCGGCGATCTGGCCTTCGGCGCCTGGCGCGCCCGTTCCATCACCTCGTCCACCCATGTGCCGGTCGGTTATCGGGTGCATGTGCGCTCGCTCACGCAGCGGGCCAACTACTGTACCTGCCCGGATTTTGCGAGCAATCAGCTCGGCACCTGCAAGCACATCGAGGCGGTGCTGCACCGTATCGGCAAGCGCCGGGACTTCGCACGGCTCAAGGAGCAGGCGCCGCCCACGCCCTTCATCTGGCTCGACTGGGAGTCGGACCCGGGTCCGACGATCCGGCTGCATCGGGCCCTGGCCCTCGACGAGGACCTCGCGCACCTGCTGGACGTCCACTTCGACGCGGCCGGCGCCTTCTGCCGGCGCCTGCCGGAGGATTTCCTGCGCCTGGCCGATCAACTCGCCGGCCGCCCGGACATCGACCTGGGCGCCGACGCCCTGGACTATGCCCGGCGCCTGGCGGAGCAGGCGGCCCAGGGCGAGCGGGCGCGCACGCTGGGCGAGTCGATCCGCGCCGGGGGCGGGCGGCTGCCGGGGGTGACGGCCCGGCTCTATCCCTATCAGGTCGACGGCGTTGCCTTCCTGGTCGCCCGAGGTCGCGCCCTGCTGGCCGACGACATGGGGCTCGGCAAGACCCTCCAGGCGATTGCCGCCGCGGCCTGGCTGCGCCAGCGTGCCGAGGTCGAACGGGTCCTGGTGATCTGCCCGGCCTCGCTCAAGGCGCAGTGGGCGCGCGAGATCCAGCGCTTCACCGGCCAGGAGACGCGGGTGGTGGGCGGGCCGGCGGCCGGGCGGGCGGTGCAGTACCGCGAGGGCCGCGGCTTTTTCATCCTCAACTATGAACTGGTCCTGCGCGATGTCTCGGTCATCAACGAGACGCTGCGCCCGGATCTGGTGATCCTGGACGAGGCGCAGCGGATCAAGAACTGGCGGACCAAGCTCGCCGCCGCGGTCAAACGCATCCCCTCGCGCTATGCCTTCGTGCTCACCGGCACCCCGCTGGAGAACCGCCTGGAGGACCTCTACAGCCTGATGCAGGTGGTGGACCACCGGGTGCTGGGGCCGCTGTGGCGCTATCTGGTGGACTTTCATATCACGGATGAGCGCGGCAAGGTGCTGGGCTATCGCAACCTCTCGGAACTGCGCCGCCGGCTCGCCCCGGTGATGCTGCGGCGCGACCGCCAACTGGTGCGCGACCAGCTCCCGGAGCGCATCGAGAGCCGGCTCGATATCCCGATGGACGCGGTGCAAATGGAACTGCACGATGCGGCCCTGCGTAGCGCCCGTCTCATCGCCCAGATCGCCCAGCGCCGCCCGCTCACCCCCTCCGAGCAGAAGCGTCTGCTCGCCGCCCTGCAACAGGCGCGCATGGCCTGCGACGCGGCCGGGCTGGTGGACAAGGAGACGCAAGGCTCGCCCAAGCTCGACGAACTCGTGCACCTGCTCGATGACCTCTGTCTCCAGTCCGGGCAGAAGGCCGTGATCTTCTCCCAGTGGGAGCAGATGACCCGCATGGTCGAGGCGCGCGTGCGGGCCATGGGGCTCAACTGCGTGCGCCTGCACGGGGGCGTGCCCACGGACAAGCGCGGCGCACTCATCGACCGCTTCCGCGACGACCCCGCCACCCAGGTCTTCATCTCTACCGACGCCGGGGGCGTGGGGCTCAATCTCCAGGCGGCCTCGGTCCTGATCAACCTGGACATCCCCTGGAACCCGGCCGTGCTGGACCAGCGCATCGGGCGCATCCACCGCCTGGGTCAGACCCAGCGGGTGCAGATCCTGCTCCTGGTCGCCGCGGATTCCTATGAGTGCCGGGTGCTGGAACTGGTCGGCGGCAAGCGCAACCTGTTCGACAATGTGGTGGACCCGGACGCCACCGAGGACGTGGCGGGGGTGTCGCGCAAGCTGCTGGAGGTCCTGGCGCAGGACCTGGCGGAGAATCCCGGCCAGGTGGCGGGCAAGACAGAGGCCGAGGCGGTGGGCGAGGGGACCGATGCGGACGGGGCCGCGACCCTTGATGCAGCGACCGAGGGCTTGGCCGAGGCCGCCGCGGCGGCGGAGCCGACCCCCGAGGCCGAGCCCGCCCCAACGCCGCGCGCCGTCGCGCAACCCCTGGCGGATTCGCCGCTCGACGAGGTCGAGCAGGAGGTCCGCGACGCCATCCTCGCCGTCCAATCCGCCTTCGGGGCGCGCATCGAGCGCATCCTGGGCACCGGCGGCGGCCTGCTGGTCGTGCTCGATCAGGTCGATGAACTGGCCGACCGCGCCGCCGCCGCCATCCCCGGCCCGGTCCCGGTCGCACTCATCGACCGCCGCACCCTGGGCGGTCTGAGCCGCCTGGGCGCGGCCTCCCCGGTGGCCGCGGCGCGCACCCTGTACGATGCGGACCAGGCCGCCCCGGACGGCGCCCCGATCCACGCCGAACCCCGGCTGCTGCGCCAGGCGCGGGAGAAACTCCACGGCGCCGAAGTCCTCATTGGCCAGGCCTGCCCCGCCGCCGCCATGGACCTGCTGGTCGCCGCGCTCCTGGCCGCCGCCGCGCTGCGCGTCGGCCAGGAGAGCGCGCCACCGCCCGCCCAGGCCGGCGTCTGGGTCTTCGCCGAGGCCCTGCCGCGGGGCGCCCTGACCCAGGAGGAGGCGGGGCTGCTGATGCGGGCGCTTGCCCTCGGCCAAGGGGCCGATGGGGTGCCCGATGGGCTGCTGCGGACCCTGGCGGCGGAGACGGCGGCGTTCGTGGAGGGTAGTGGGCCCTCTTGACTCGCCCTCACGCAAGTTGGAGTATTGGTTTTCGAGAGGCTGAAGACATGTCATTACTGTATAGAGGGGTGTCTAAGAAGATGGATCTCATACAAGGCGGCCAAATTAAGCCAAAAGGAGATAAGAAAGAGATTGTGCCGCTGATCGACGGGACAAAATAAAGTAACGGGCGAGTCATATCTTATTTCTTGGGGCCACCCGTCTCTGCACCCGCTCGCCATTAGATCCTGCACGTCTCCTGTTCTTTCAGGTCTCGAGTGGTTTCTGGGCATTTGTGGACAGTCAATCATGCCGCTTGAAATCAGCAGAATTGTATGGCTCGACGATATCGTTGAAAAGCTTCGATGGAAGCACGGTGTTGAAGATGCCGAAGTTATCGAGGTGCTTGCGAACAGGCCCCGCTTCCGTCATAAGGAGGCGGGCCATCTGCCGGGCGAGGATGTCTACGCCGCTTTCGGCAGAACCAACCAGGACCGCTTGTTGAGCGTGTTCTTCGTTCACACGAGAGACAAGCGGGCCATCATCGTGTCGGCACGGGACATGACCGAAAAAGAGGTACGCAGATATGGCGACTAAGTCGTCTGTTTCCGCCGCCGCCGGCTACCAGGCTATCGGTGAATTCTGGGATACCCACGACGCCACTGAACATGGAGCGGACGATGCTGCCGAGTTTGACGTTCGGATCAGTGGACAACGTCATTACTTTCCTGTCGATGGGCAGCTTTGGCTCAAGATTCGTGCCTTGGCAGGCCAACGAGGGGTCAGCGAAGCAGCGCTGTTGAATCTGTTCCTGAAGGAACGCATTGAACAGTTGGAAGCGGTCCAAGAGAAATAGCGGCCCATGCGGTTGCGTTTGGCGGTTCCGGCCTGAGACCAGTGCCTCCGGCCGCCTACCGGGGGGCCGTCAGTTCCCACTCGATCGTCCAGGGTCCCCAGGTCGCAAACTTATGGGTGTCGCTCCGGGCGCCCTGGGCGGTCGTTTGTGAGGCAGCGCCGCACTTGGCTCCGGCGCCACGGCCTTGATCGTCGTTCCGGCCTCAAAGGAGACAGGAGGTCGAGGCTTTGCCGTGAAAGTCGCGCAGCGACGCTGTGGGAGCGGCTTCAGCCGCGACGAGATTTCGCGGGTTACCCGAGCGTCCCGGGTCACCGCCTCTGCGTCTCTGCGCCTCTGCGTGAGACCTCTTAAGAATCTCACGCAGAGGCGCAGAGACGCAGAGAAGAATCGCGTCAGTCGGGTTACCGTGAAAGCCGCTCCCGCCGGGTGCTTTCATGTTTCGGGGGTGATGGACAACCGCTCATGGCCGTTAGCCGGTCAACCTGGCGTCTGGGCGGCCCTGATCCGGCTAAAGCCTCGACCTCCGGTGTGGGAAGGCCCGAGCGGCGGCGGGAACGATGATCGAGGCCGGCGCCGCGCGTCTTCGGCCTTGTCTGTCGTCTTGCGAGTGGCTGACATCGAATCCGGACGCCGTCCGTTGGTGGTCGCGCTGTTCTTCCGTTATCTGTCGCTCTCTGTATTCTCTCCGTCCGGTGCGGCCGCAAATGTCGGCGTTGGTTGCCGACGGGGTGGTTCATTGAGTCAATCGCAACCAAAGGGTGTTGGTCATGTCTATCAACCATACTAACTATCTGTTATTACGTGATCTTCCGCCATCGGCTCCAGTGGAGCGGGATGGGCATCATGTCTGACTCATTGCCGCCTGACCGCTTCGCCGGTGCCGTCGCGCTGGTGCCGGCCGGCTTCGATGACCGCTTATCGCGCGAGGTCGAGGAACTGAGCGAAGACACCGGGGTCAAGAAGGCGAACAATCCGCCGCTCACGACCTTCGTGCTCGGGATCATGGCCGGTGCCTTCATTGCGCTCGGGGCCTATTTCGCCATCATCGTCTCCACCGGGTCCGCGGGTGTGTGGTGGGGCGGCATCCAGTTCATGAAGGGAATCGCCTTCTCCATGGGACTGGTGCTGGTCATTGCCGGGGGGGCGGAGCTCTTTACGGGGAACATCCTCATCGTCATGGCCTATGCCAGCCGCAAGGTGACGCTGCGCCGCATGCTGCGCAACTGGGGGCTCGTCTTCGCCGGCAACTTCGTCGGGGCCCTGGGTACGGCCGTGCTGCTGATCCTGACCGGTGTCTATACCGCCGCCGACGGCGAGTTGGGGGCCGCCGCGCTCAAGATTGCCGCCGCCAAGGCGGCCCTGGCCCCGGGCGAGGCCTTCTTTCGCGGCATCATGTGCAATGTGCTGGTCTGTATCGCCATTTGGGTCGCACTCACCACCCGCACCATCGGCGGCAAGATCGCTGCCTTGACGCTGCCGATTGCGATGTTCGTCGCCGCCGGCTTCGAGCACTGCGTCGCCAACATGTTTTTCCTTCCCTATGCGCTCCTGCTGGCCTGGTGGGACCCGGCCTTCGTCGCGGGTGTCGCCGACCATGTGCCGCATCTGGACGCGCTGACCTGGTGGAATTTCCTCGTCGGCACCCTGCCTTTCGTTTCACTCGGCAATATCGTCGGCGGGGGGGGCTTTGTGGGGATGGCGTATTGGGTGATCTATAAATATCTGCCGAGATGATGGTTGCGACGACGGTCATGCGTAGGTCGGCCTTCAGGCCGACCGATGTTTCACGCCAAGGCGCCAGGCTCGCCAAGGAAGAGAAGATGCTGAGTGCCGTTTCCAAATCACCCGCCCGGTTAATAGCGCAACGCTCGTGCGGTATAGAAGCTCTTGGCGAGCTTGGCGCCTTGGCGTGACAACGGACCTCGGCCGAGCACGCCGAGTCCGGTTTCACGGCCCTGGCGGATGCCGTGGCGGCGCGGATCGGCAGGGTCTAGCGTCGCCGCCATGACCCAACCCCTCCCCCCCGCCCTCTACGCCGCCTTCGATGTCTTCCCCTCCGCCAAGGGCGCGGCGGTGCACATCGACCGCTTTGCCCGGCGGCTCTTTGAACGCGCCGGGGGCGGGCTGCTCTATGTGCTCGGAAACCCAGAGCTTCCGGCCGGGCAGCGCGAGGACCGCGTCGAGATCCTGCGTTACAGCGCGGGTCCTGCGAACCTGCTGGAGCGCGCGCTGGGCTTCGGGGCCACCCTGGACCGGGTGCTTGCGCAGCGCGGCGGCGGGCTGCGGCTGGCGCAGTTCCGCGACCCCTGGGGCGGGGTGCCGCTGTTGCAGCGGGTGGGGGCCGGCTGTCGGACGGTCTATGAGGTCAACGGGTTGCCGTCGATCGAGCTGCCCTTTGCCTTTCCCGAGATCCCCCCGGCGACGCTTGCGAAGCTGCGCGCGGCGGAGCGCTTCTGTCTGGAGCGGGCGGATTGCATCCTCACCCCGTCGCACACGATCGCCGACAACCTGGCGGCCATGGGCGCGGACCCGGCGCGGCTGCGGGTGGTGCCGAACGGGGCCGAGGTGCCGGCGGACCCGCTGCCGCCGCGGCCGGCGCCCTGGCCCTATCTGCTCTATTTCGGCGCGGTGCAGCCCTGGCAGGGGCTCCCGACCCTGCTGCGGGCCTTCGCACGGCTGGCGGACTTCCGGGACCTGCGCCTGGTCATCTGCGCCGCGGTCGACCCGCGTCGGGTCAAGCCCTATCGGCGGCTTGCCCGGCACCTGGGGCTCGAGGCCCGGGTGCATTGGGAGTTTCAGCTTGGGCAGGCGGCGCTCGATCCCTGGCGGCGCCACGCGCTCGCCTGCGTCGCCCCGCTGACCGAGTGCAGCCGCAACCTGGAGCAGGGGTGCGCGCCGCTCAAGGTCCTGGAGTCCATGGCGGCAGGGGTGCCGGTGGTGGCCTCCGATCTGCCCGCCGTGCGCGAGATCCTGACCGATGGGCGCCACGGTCGGCTGGTCCCGCCGGACCGTCCGGCCGAACTGGCGCGGGCACTGCGTATCCTGCTCGAATATCCGGGGTTGCGCGCGCAATGGGGCGAGGCGGCGCGCCGCCGCATCCGCGATGATCTATCCTGGGACTGTGCCTTGAGCCGGCTCGACGCGGTGTATTGCGAGCTGGGGCTGGATTGACACCTGTGGAGGGCTGGCGGACATGCGGCTGATCAAGACCTATCGGGCCTACCGCGCCCTGACCCCGGAGCAGCGGCGGCTGTTGAAGGAGAAGCGGGTGGAGGGCGAGCGCACCCCGGCCCAGTGGCTTGAACTCCTCGGCGGGTTGGCGGCCTATGACCGGCAGGCCGACGCAGTGCGGACCTGGGCGATCACGCTCATGGTCCTGGTGCCGCTCCTGGTCTTCTTGGCCGCACTGTTCGGCGGCCTCGCCCTGGGTTACGAGGGGCTCGCCGTGCCGGCGGCGATCGGCCTGGCCCTGGTGACGGGCGCGCCCTTGGTCGCGCTCTTTCTCGCCACGCGCTCCACGGACCTGGCCAATCAACTGCGTGAGGTGGCGCTCCCCTTGGTGGCCCTGATCGGCGATGACCTGGGCGCGAACGCCGGGGTGCGGCTGGCGCTCGACCTGCGTGGTGGAACCGTGGCGTCCAAGCTGCGTGCGAGCCTGCCGACCCGCAAGGTCGGCGGGCGCGCGGTCCGCGAACGCGTCTTCCAGGACCCCTGGATGGCCGGGGCCGCCGCGCTGCACGATGGGGCACGGCTGCGTTGGCGCCTGACCGACGAGGTCCGGGAGGTCCAGGTCTCCCGGCGCAATGCCCGAGGCAAGACCAAGACCAAGACCAAATTCCGCGTCACCAGCGTCATGCAGGTGGCCATCGACCTGCCCGCGGCCCGCTACCGGCTGCGCCCGAACGCGCCGCCGCCGGACGCGGGGACGCGCGCGCAGGTGCTGGACAAGTGGCTCAAGCTGCGGGGGCGCGGTCGCACCCGCCAAAAGGCCGCGCAGCCGCGCTCCGCCCCGTTGGGCGCGGTACTTGCGACCTTTACCGGTCTCTATGCCCGCGCCGAGCCCAGCCCGAAACAGGAGACCCACCATGTCTAGTTGCACCGTCCGACGGGGCTTTCTCACCCTGCGTGCGTGCGGGGAGCCTGCCAGCGCCCGGTGCAGCCGTTGCGGGCGCCCTACCTGTGCCGCGCATCTGGTGGCCGACGCCGATCAGGGTCCCGGCCAGGTTCCGCCGGCGGCGGTCTCGGGTGGCACGGGGACTGGCGGCGCAGGACCGGCCGGCGCTCGGACCGGACCCCTGTGTGCCGAGTGCAGCGCGAGCCAGATCGCCGCGGACCGCTCGGTCAGCGACGACGCTTGGGCACCGACGGACTCCTGGCGCTTCGGCTACCGGGACAGTTATTACCGCGAGAGCGGCTATCGCCCCCCGATCGGCGTCGCGGGGCCCGCCGACGGATTCCGGACCGGCGGGGCCCTGCTCGCGGCCGTCGGCGCGCCCTCGTCCGGCGACGGGCCGGACGCCGGCTTCCGCACCGGCGGCACCTTCGACGACGCTGACCGGGAAGCCTTCGACCCGGTCCTCGCCGAAGCCGGGGTCCTGCTCGAGGAGGACGCGGCCCCGGACCTCTTCGACAGTTGATGCGGTCCCTGGACGGCACACCCGACGGGGGCGGCGTACGTACCCGCACCGACGCGCACACCGCCTGGCGCCTCGCCTGGCTGACCGAGAACTATCCGCCCGCCCGCGGCGGGATGTCCCAGTCCTGCGACCGCATCGTGCGGGGGCTGCGCGCCGCGGGGGTGGAGGTCGATCTGCTGCATTGCGCCCCCCGGCTGCCCCGCTGGGAGGAGCACCGCCAGGTCGGGGGCCGTTATCTCGCCTGCCCGGTGGAGGCGGACCCGGCCCACGCGCTCAACCGGCTCTGGGCGCGTCTGGACCGGGAGCCGGGGCGCTACACCCACCTGGTCGCCTTCGGCGGCGCCCTGCCCCTGCTGGCCGCACCCGTCTATGCCGCCTGGATGGACCGGCCGCTGATCGTGCTGCTGCGCGGCAATGACCTGGACGCCGCCCTGTTCCACCCGGCGCGGGCCCAGGTCCTGGCCCGGGCGCTCGCCGCGGCGGCCCTGGTGGGCTGCGTGACCCGGGACCAGGTGCGCAAGACCCGGGCGCTCCACCCGGGGCTGGACGCCCGGTGGGTCCCCAACGGGATCGACCTGGACGACTGGACCCTGCATCCCTTCGACCACGAGCGCGCGCGCCTGTGGCGCACCGAGGTCTTCCCGCCGGGACGGCTGGTCATCGGGCTCTTCGGCCACCTCAAGGCCAAGAAGGGCCTGCGCCTGCTGCTGGAGGCCCTGCGCGGTAGCCGGCAGCGGGAGCGCTTCCACCTGCTGCTCGTCGGTGAGCTGGCGCCCGCGGACGCCCACTGGATCGAGCAGGCGTGCGGGACCCTGAGTCTCACGGTCCTGCCCTTTCTGGACCGTTTCGAGCTGCTCCCACTCTATGCCGCATGCGACTATGTGGCCCTGCCGTCCTTCTATGACGGCATGCCCAATTGCCTGCTGGAGTCCCTGGGGCTCGGGCTGCCGCTGATCGCGGCCCGTGCCGGGGGCATGGCGGACCTGCTCGAGGATGGCGTCCAGGGTCTGCTCTTCGAGCCCGGCGACCTCCAGGGCGCCCGGGCTGCGCTGGCCCGGGCGGCCGGCCTGAGTCCGCAGGAGCGTGAGCGCATGGGCGGGCAGGGCCGCGCCCTGGCCGCCGACCGACTGGGCGCCGAGCGCGAGACCGGCGCCTACCTGGACCTGCTGGCCGCGGCGGCGGCCCGGGGACCGGGCGCGCGAACGATCGACTCGCAAATCGCCTAGTACCCGCATATGAACGCGAGTAATGCCATGAATCGACCTCAGACACAGACTCGGGCCCCGCGTCGCCGGGGCATTTCAATGGCCTGGCGTGCCGGGCTTGCCCTGGTGGCCAGCCTGATGCTCTGCGCCGCCGCGACGGCGGACGGGCGCCTGGAGATCGCCGACGCCACCGGCATTCCGGTGCTGGTCCTGGTCCTGGGCGCGGACCAGGTAGCCGTCAGCGACGGGGCCGGCGTGCCCCTGCTCCTGGGGGCGCGCAGCGCCCCCGGCCGCACCGACTACCGCCTGCCCGACGGCAGCCCCTTTGCCGCCGCCAAGGGCGACCCGGACGGCTTCAAGCTGACCGGCCCGGACGGCCGGCTGCTGCGCAAGGTCAAGCGGGACGGGGACCGGATCAAGATCGCGGACAACGCCGAGAACGCGGGTGCGGCCGTGCTGCGCCGCCGCGGCGCCGACAAGTGGGAACTGGAGCTGGACCAGGCGTCGGCCGGCAAGATCAAGGACTACCCCGCCGAATCCGCGGGCGGCCGGGCGCGGCTCAAGGTCAAGAACGGTGCGGGTGAGACCCGCTACACCCTGACCGACAGCCCCCTGACCCCGGTCCCGCTCCTGCTCCTGATCCCGGACCTGCCCCCGGGGCAGGCGCGGGCGCTCATGGCCGAGGTCTGGCTGCGCGGCTGGCAGTAAGGCCGCCGCGGTGGGGGAGGACCTCTACTACGCGCTGGGGGGCGGGCTCGGGCACCTGACCCGGGCGCGCGCCGTGCTGGCCACCCTGGGGGTCCGCGCGCGGGTGCTGGTGCTGCCGCAACAGGCGCTCGACCCCGCGGCGGTGCAGGGCCTGGACCTGCTGCCGCTGCCGACGGACCTGGTCGCGCGGCCGGGCGACCTGGGTCCCTGGCTCGGGCGGCTCCTGTGGGCGCGGCGCCCGCGGCGGCTCTGGCTCGACAGCTTCCCCGGCGGGCTCCTCGGGGAGCTGTGCGGGATTGCGTTGCCGCCGGGGCTTGAGATCGACTACCTGGCACGGCTGCTGCGCTGGGACCGCTACGCCCAGCGGCTCCAGGGTGCGCCGCCGCCACTCGCGCGGGTCCATCTGCTGGAGCCCCTGAACCCGGACCACGCCGACTGGCTCGCGCGACGGGGCGCGTGGCCGGTCCCGCTATGCCTGGTCGATCCGGAGCCGCCGCCGCCGCCACTGGACGCCATGGTCAGGCTCGCCGCCCTGCCGCCGTCGCGCTGGCTGGTGGTGCACTCGGGTCCCGCCGCGGAGGTGCGGGAACTCCTGGACTTTGCCCGCGACCTGGCCGCGGCCGAGGGTCTGAGCCCGACGCTGGTCCTGATCGCCCCCCGGGGCCTCGACTGCCCCGCCCCGGGGGTCCTGCGTCTCTATGCCGCCCCCGCCCGCGGTCTCTATCCGCTGGCCGAGCGCATCCTGACCGCCTGCGGTTTCAATGCGATGCGTGAGACGCTGCCCTATCGCGACCGCCACCGCTTCCTCCCCATGCCGCGCGCCCTGGACGACCAGTATGCCCGCGCGGCCCGCCGCCGCCAGGCGCCCGCCAGTCCTTGGGCCTCTTTATCGGCCCGATCGATGCGACGACCGGGCTTGGGCTCGCCACCATCAGCTTCGCGCTCGCGATCGGACAGTTCACCTATCCTCAATCTGCCGATCCGGGAGGCACCGATGGTTGCGGCGCGGACCCTCTCCTGATGCGCGCACGGGCGCGCTGGATCGTCGTTGCGTCCCTGCTGCCGTGCTGCTGTGCGGCGGCGGCAGGCGCGGCGGAATACGGGCCGGTGCGGCCGGGGGAGACCCTGTGGCAGGTCGCGGGGTGGATCGATGCGGGCGGGGAGCTGGACCGGAACCAGGTCATGCTGGCCCTGCTGCGGGCCAACCCGCAGGCCTTCACACCGTCCTGCAACGTCAATGCGACCCTGCGGGTCGGGGTTCGGTTGCGGGTGCCGACCCCGGAGGAGATCGCGACGGTGGATGCGCCGGCCGCCCGCCAGGCCATCGCGGACCAGGGGCGGGACTGGGCCGAGCATCGCCGCGGCGGTCGGCCGCTGGATTGCGGCGCGCTCGCCGCGGGGCCGTCCGGGACCGTCGCGGCCCAGTCGATGCCGCTGGCCGCTGATGCGCCGCCTCCGCCGGTGCCAGCCAAGGCATTGCCGGCTGGCCCGGCGCCTGCAACGGTCGCACCTTGTCCCTGCCCAACCGGCGCGGCGACGGGCGCCGCGGCTGGGCCGGTCGGTTTCCAAGGCCCGCCGGTGGCCGCGGGGCAGGAGACTGCGCCCCAGGTGCCGCCGGGTCCGCGTGCACCCGGGTGGTTTCTGGCCTCGCTGGCGCTTGGCCTGCTCGCATTCGCCTTCCTGCGTCCGGGCGGGGGCCGCGGGGCCGTGGACGCCGCGTCGCGAGAGGGGACCGGCGGCCCGCCCAGGCCCGCCGTGCTGCACCTGGTGCCCGGGTTGCGCAATCTGTATCTGCTGCTGGTGCTGGCGGCGCTGGCCGGGGTGCTGGGCGCCGCGGTGACGGTCCTGTTTCGCGAGGCGATCACGGGCATCGAGGCGCTGCTCGGGGGCCAGGGCAGCAGCCTGGTGGTCCTGGCACTGACCCTGTCGCCCTGGGAGCGGCTGCTGTTGCCGACGCTCGGCGGTCTGGCCGCCGGCTTGATACTCCAGGAGATCGGGGGGCGGCTGCGCGGCCGTACCACCACCGATTACATGGAGGCGGTAGCGGCCGGGGACGGCTGGATCAGCATCCGGCAGAGCCTGGTGAAGGGCGCATCGTCCCTCTGTACCGTGGCCTCGGGCGGTTCGATCGGCCGGGAGGGGGCCATGGTGCAGTTGGCGGCGATGGTCGCCTCGACCCTCGGGCGCCTCGCGCGCCTGCCGCGCGACCACCTGCGCCTGCTGGTGGCCGCGGGGGCGGCGGCGGGTCTGGCCGCGGCCTACAATGCCCCGCTCGCCGCGACCATCTTCGTCGCCGAGATCGTGCTGGGGTCCATCGCGCTGGAGCACATAGGCCCGCTGATCGTCGCCGCGGTGATCGCGAGCGTCACGGTCCACGACCTGCTGGGCTATGCCCCGGCCTATCAGATCCCGGCGTTTCACCTGGTGAGCAACTGGGAACTGGGCCTCTATCTGCTCCTAGGGCTGGTCGCCGGGCACACGGCGCCGGTGTTCCTGCGGCTGCTCGAGCGCGCCACGGACCTGTTCACCCGGTTGCCGCTCCCGCTGGCCGGGCGCCTGACGCTGGGCGGGCTCATCGTCGGGCTCGTCTCGGTCTATGAGCCCCAGGTCTGGGGTAAGGGGTACAGCGTGGTGGGCTCGGTGCTGCTGGCGCCCTGGGCCTGGCAGGCCTTGGCGACGGTGCTGTTGCTGAAGGTGTTCGCGACCGCGGTGACCCTGGGCTCCGGCGGCATCGGCGGGGCCTTCACGCCGACCCTCTTCGTCGGCGCCCTGCAAGGCGCCCTGTTCGGCACCCTGGTCCAGACGGTCCTGCCGGTCGGCACCGCGCCGCCGAGTGCCTATGCGGTGGTCGGCATGGGGGCGATGCTCGCCGCCACTACCCAGGCGCCATTGATGTCGATCCTGATGATCATCGAGATGACCATGGACTATCAGATCGTGCTGCCGCTGATGCTCGCGGTGGTCATCGCCCATTATACGGCGCTGCGTTATACCGGGGTCAGGCCCATGTATGCCGAGTCGCTGCTGCCACGGCCGACCGCGAGGCTGGCGGTCCGCACAGCGGACCCTACGGGCACGGGGCCGTAGGGTCCGCTGCGCGGACCGGCAACCTCCAGCCCGGCAGGGTGGCCGGGGTTACGATCGAGGCTGGCCGCGGCGACGGATTCTTCTGGTCATGGTGCCATAGCTGATGTCTTGCCTGGGAGGGTCAGCATGGCAGGTTCGTCGGCGGCGACGGCAATGGGGTATGAGCCCGCGCAGCGCATGACCTACCGCGGCCGACCCCTGGCCAATCCTGATCGGGATTAGGATCGATCGCAAAAAAAGACGCTATGAATGCGTCCCGTTCTGCGGCTTGCGCGGCAGTGTACTTGCCGTTGCGCGGCGTCAGGCGGACGTAATCGGAGAGCAGCATGGCGGTACGCTCGGCCTTGTAGGTTCGCAGGTAGGGTGCGACTTGCCGCAATACCTCGAGTGCGTGCCGGTTGGTCACGGCATAAGCGAAGCTTGGGGTGTGACGCTCGGAGTAGGTGCGTTTACCGGTTATCTTTCCGGCACCTATCGCCGTCAGCAGGTATTCAAGCAGGGGTCTCTCAGTGTTGCTGACGCTCACCACGAGCTGGCGGTTATCCTGCTTGTGTTTGCGGAGAAGCGAAACGCTTCCTTCACCGTCGATCAGGCCGGCGATGTAGGCGGCATCGACGGCGCTGAGCTGGTTGACTTCCCGATAGTCAGTCATAGGATTGCCGCGCGCAAAGAAAACGGGCCTTGGATTCTACTCCAAGGCCCGCTGATGGTGGAGGCGGCGGGACAGTGATTCCCCACCTTTCGGTAGGGCCTGGACTATGCCTTCATCCGGTCCGGTAACGACCCGGTGGTCCGGATGCGGGGCGTGTTATCCGCGTTGCCGCGGATCCTAGTGGCCGCTCGGCCGTTGCCGGTTCAGCGACTCTATAAGTCTCTACAGGGCAGGCCTGAGGTTGGCCCTCTTCCTACCCCTCGGTGTTGCCATGCCGGTCTTTCGAGCCGACTTCAGGGTTCGCCGATGTGAGCCCCGTTTTCACTTTGCCCTTGCGAGCAAAGGCGACCTTTTGCGTTGATCGAACCCGCGTCCGCAAGCCCTCTGCCGTTGGTACTACATGCTTAGCCCGTTCAATTTTTTTTAGCCTTCCCGCGCCCGAAGGGCAGGGCGCACGGTCGGCGATTCCAAATTTGGGGTTTTAGCGGATCAGGTCTGGACCCCCGTCACCGCGATCCTATGTGTTGTTACCCCCGGAACCCGATGCCCACAGGCAAACATCGGTCGGAGGCCCGCTGGGGTTAAGCAGCGAGGGCGTAGTTGTCGTCGTTGGCAACTAGAATTTGCAGACGGTTTAACGAGGTACCTGCACCTCGGCATGCACCTAAGGTTTCGCGACCCACGTCGAAACCAAGTCGCCCCCAAGTGTCGCGGATAATATAGGGCCTGCGTGGCCCCAGGGCAAGGGCCAAGATCCGACCCCGGGCCTGAGCACTGCCGGTGCCAGGCGTTGCGCACTGGAGGTCGAGGCTTCAGTCGGACCGGGACGGCGCAGATGCGATGTCGACCGGCTGAAGCCTCGACCTCCTGTCTGCTTGCGGCCGGAACGACGATCGAGGCGTTGCATCGCGATATCCCCAACCCCAGCCTTCGGGCTACAATCAGGCCACCAAACCACAACACGAACGGACCTTTCCCCATGCGCCGCACCGCATCCTTCGTCCTGACCATCGGCTCGCTGACCTTAGTTGGCAGCGGTCGGCGCCCGCGCCGAGTCCCCGCCCCAGACCTTTCCAAGTTCAAGGGACGCAGCAACCCGGTGGAGCAGGTGAGTTGGAACGATATCCAGGTCTTCCTCAAGGCGCTCAACGACCGCGAAGGGTGCAGCGGCTGCTACCGGCTGTCCACGGAAGCCGAGTGGGAGTATGCCTACCGCGCCGGGTCCACCGGCCCCTACTACTGGGGTGACGATGCCGACGCCATCGGGCAATATGCCTGGTACGACAAGAACTCGGGCGAGAAGACCCACCCGGCCGGGCAGCTCAAGCCCAATGCCTGGGGGCTGTACGACATGGCCGGTAACGTCGACGAGTGGACAGCGGACTGTTACCACTAGAACTACGCGGGCGCGCCGGGTAACTGGTCCGCTTGGACGGGGAGTTGTTATAGGGATAGCGATGGGGTCATGCCCCGGGTGGTACGCAGCGGGACTTGGGGCAGCTCCTCGGGCGGCTGCCGCGCTGCCTACCGCAGCTACGGCATCCCCACCTACCGCAGCCACGGCTTCGGGTTCCGGGTAGTGCGTGCTGTTTCGGCGAGGACTCCGTAGCCCTTTACCCTTTTCCCCTCTTGCCCTGTGCGAGAACCTTGGGTAACAGGCGAGGCTCCGGGGCATGGGGGGTCAAGGGGGGCGATAGCTCCCCTGGTCGGTCGCGATTTTTTCAGACCATCAGGATTAGAAGCAACGATGCCTGAAATCAGCCGTTTCCTCGGGATCATCATCCGGATGTATATCCGCGACCACGCCCCGCCTCACTTCCACGCGGAGTATGGCGATTTCGAGATCACGGTAGAGATCGAAACCGGGGTGGTGACGGGCCGGTTTCCCCGGCGCGCCTTGAACGCCGTGCTGGAGTGGTATCTGCTGCACCGCGATGATCTGGCGGCCAACTGGGAAGCGGCTGAGCAGAGAAGGCCCTTGGCGAACATTCCTCCCTTGGAGTGACTCACGATGTTTATGCATGTAACTGAGGCCCGCTATCTCGCCGACTACCGGATTTGGCTGGCCTTCAACGATGGGGCGGCCGGCGAGGTGGACTTGGCCCCCGAACTTTACGGGGACCTGTTTGAGCCGCTCAAGGACCCGGCCCGGTTCCGCGCCTTCCGGTTGGAGGGGCACACCGTGGCCTGGGACAACGGTGCCGATTTCGCCCCGGAGTTTCTACGGGGACAGATGGTCGAACAGGTCAACGCGGCCTGAGCCGCAGTCGTCGCTTGACGCGACTGTTATGTTTCCCGCTGTCGTCGTTACCCTCGGAACCTGGTCACTGACCGCAACAACACCAACTCAATTACAATCTGGATGGACTTCCATGAATAAGACGCTCTTTCTCAGTGGCGGACTGGCTGCCCTGATCGCGACCGGTCCGGCCCTGGCCTGCGCCATCGAAGGGTCCGCGGTACGGACCGATGGCTCCAAGGTGGACGGAACGGCGGCCGTCTCCACCAGTTGGAACGGCACCAAGGCATACCCCAAGAACGGGACTTACCAACTCGAGATGGGATCGTCGGCGTGCGGCCAGTCGGCGGATGTCTATGTCAACGGCGCCGGCATCGGACGCCATAAGATCCCTTCCAGCGGGTTTGCGACGGTCAATTTCACCTTGAAAGGGACCTCGGATTTTCCGGTGAGGTAAGCGGCGGCGAGTGGCCGCCCGGGCGCCAGCCCTGCCGCCCGGTGGCGATTCCTTGCTTGCTGCGCAGTGGCTTGACAGGTCGGATGGGCACCCCGGCGCGGCGCCGCCATGGGCCTTGGGCACCCGGGCCGGACGGGGCATTCGCCCCGTCCGAAACGTTTTCTCCCGACCCTGCGGGCCCGCACCACAGATCGGCGACGGAATAAACGTTCGGGACGGGGCGAATGCCCCGTCCCGCCCGCTGTTGCGCAGGCTTTGCCCGTCCTACGGGGCCTGGCGCCTTGGCGTAAGACCCTCAGCCGGCCTTGAACAATCGCCCCTTCTCCCGCTGCCAGTCCTTGTCCTTCTCCGCCGCCCGCTTGTCGTGCAGCTTCTTGCCCTTGGCGAGCCCGATCTCAAGCTTGGCCCGGCCGTGTACCCAGTACATGGCGGTCGGCACCAGGGTGTAGCCGGCGCGCTCGGTCTCGCCGATCAGGCGGTTGATCTCGTGGCGTTTTAGCAGCAGCTTGCGGGTACGGGTGGGGTCGGGGCTCACATGGGTGGAGGCCGTGGGCAGCGGCGTCATGTGGGAGCCGATCAGGAAGGCCTCGGCGTGGAGGATCTTGACATAGGCCTCTTTGATCTGGATGTGCCCCGCACGCAGGCTCTTGACCT
>Ga0247840_10002507_pt1 | contig 32637 bp, 24 predicted proteins | sample LaCruzMarch2015__FD_192404 | JGI IMG/M metagenome (GOLD analysis project Ga0247840, IMG submission 192404) | Freshwater microbial communities from meromictic Lake La Cruz, Castile-La Mancha, Spain - LaCruzMarch2015_17m | ecosystem: Environmental > Aquatic > Freshwater > Lake | place: Spain...
TGCACCTCGCGCAACAATCGGCCGACCCCGCCCTGTTCCACGCACTGGCGCCCCCGCCGCTGCCGCCGCCGGGGCTGCTGCGCGAAACCAACCAGCTCGCCGTGGCCTTCCACACCATGCTCGCTTCACTGGCGCAAGAGCAGCAGGGCCAGGAGGCCCAGCGCGCCGCCCTGACCCTCCAGGCGCATGGCCTGGAGGTCCTGCTCGATGCCGCGGCGGACCTGCCGGCCATGGCGCAGCGCCTGTGCCGCCTGGTGGACGCGCTGGTCCCCGGGCACTGGTCGGTGCTTGCCACCGGCGGCGGGCCGGTGCCGCTGCGGGTGCTGGCCGCCCCCGCCGTCGACCCGGCGCAGGTTCCGGCCGTCGCTGAGCTCCTGGGCCGCGGCGCGCAGGACCAGGACGGCACCGCGGGGCGCCTCTATTGGACCAACCACGGCGTCGCCCTCGGGACGCCGGGGGAGGCCCCGCAGGCTTGCGACCAGGCCGCGCCCCGGGCCTGCTGGTGCCACCCCATCCCCGGCCCCGGAGGCCAGTTCCAGGGGGTCTTCGCCATCTTCTCCCCCGGCCCGGACGGTCCCTCCGAGCGCGAGGCGCACCTGTTGGAGGTAGCGGCCAATCTGGCCGCCATCGCCCTGCGCAATGCCTCGGAGCGCCGCGGGGTCGAGGCCGAACGGGATGCCGCGGCCCGCGCCCTGCGGCGCTACAACGCCGACCTGGAGGGCTTCTCGGACCTGATGGCCGGCTACCGCCCGCCCCACGAACAGATCCGCGCCCTGCTCGATTTCGCCTGTCACAGCCTGGGGGCGAGTGCGGCGGCACTGGGGGAAATCCAGGGCGTGAGCTATCGGCTGCTCACCAGCTTCGGGGCGGCGGGGCTCGGGATGGAACCGGTATTGGCACCCGGCGCGGTCCTGTCCCTGGGTCCGGCGGAGCAGGCCGGCATCCGCGACCTGGAGCGCTCCGGGGAGGCCGCGCCGGACCAGCAACCGCTGGCCCCGCGGCCCTGCGCCTTGCCTCCCCACGGCGGTTTCGCGGCCGCCGCCCTGATCCGTTGGACCGACGCCGAGGGGCTGGCCCACCTGGGCGCCCTGTCCTTCGCCCCCGGCCAGGGGGTGGCCGCGGCGACGCCCGAGAAGCTCCAGGTGATCCAACTCGTGGGCCAGGGCATCGCCTCCGGCCTGCGGGAGCGCGCGGTCCTGGATGGACTGCTGGCGTCACGCCAGCGCGAGATCATCGGCCACCTGGCGAGCGGTGTCGCCCACGATTTCAACAACCTCCTTGGCGTGGTCGACATCAATCTGGACTATCTCACGGATCTCCTCAGTACCCGGGGGGAGACCCCGGAGGTAGCCGAGGTGCTGGAGGAGACCCGGCTCGCCGCCCGGCACGCCCAGATGGTCACCGCCGGCCTGCTGTCACTGAGCCGCGGGCGTCGGCTGGCGACGGGTCCGACGCCCGTTTCCGCCGTGGTGGAGCGCTTCGTGCGCACCCTGGCCCGCATCCTGCCGGCGCAGATCGAGGTGGCGACCCGCATCGCCCCCGACCTCACCGCCCTGGCGGACGAGGCCCTGCTGCAGGCCGCCCTGCTCAACCTGTGCATCAACGCGCGGGACGCCATGGGGGGGCGCGGCAGGCTCGGGATCGGCCTCACGCGCGTTACGCGCACCGTCGCCCGGCCGCTGACCCTGGGGCGCCTGGAGCCGGGCGACTATGTGGAGTTGGCGGTCTCCGATACCGGGGTCGGCATGTCGGCGGAGGTCCTGGGACACATCTTCCAACCCCTGTTCTCGACCAAGTCGAGCGGGCGCGGCACCGGTCTCGGGCTCTTTATGGTCCGGGAGTTTGCGGACCGCTGTGGCGGCGGGGTAGCGGTCGAGACCAAACCGGGGCGCGGCAGCCGCTTCCTGGTCTATCTGCCGGTGGCCGCCGCGGCGGCCGCACCGGCGCCGGGGCCGGCCGCGGCGGAGGCGCTGCCGACGCCGCCGGCCCGGGTCCTCCTGGTAGATGACGACCCCGGCATCCGCACGGTGCTGTGCCGCATCCTGGAGAACCATGGCTTGCAGGTCGACCAGGCGGTGGATGGGGCCGCGGCCCTGGCCCTGCTGGAGGGCGGGGCGCCCTGTGACCTGGTGCTGTCGGACATCGTCATGCCGCGCATGGACGGGATCGAACTGCATCGGCGCCTCGCCCGGGCGTCCCCGGGCCTGCCGGTGATCCTGATGACCGCCGACGATCATCAGAGCGTCCAGGCCGCCGGGCTGCCGGTGGACACGGTGATTCTGTACAAACCCCTGGTGACCGAAATCCTGTTGTCACGTATCCGGGAGCGGCTGCCGCGCGGGCCTTGAGGCCGCCCGCCACCCGGCGCGCCCGACCGCTGGTCGGAAACCCGGGCCGCCATGCCTATGTCATTGCGGTTTTACAGTTTTTTACTGGCGTAATCGCTCGGCTGGGGCAATAGTCAACAAGCTCCCGGACTCTGATCCAACGCCGGCGCCCGATGACGCGGGGTGCGATCAGAACTGATGTGGTGACCGAGATCCCGGGTACGTTGTCGTTGTCGTTGTCGTTGTCGTAATCGAATTATCCGACCACGATTACGACAACGACAACGACAACGACGCCTGGTCCGTGAGAGCGTCCGGTCGCTGTAGCTGTAGGGTACGCATCGCGTACCCGGCTCCGGCGGTGACACGGGCGCGCTTGCCCTGGCGTAGGCCAGCCCCATTTTTTCACGGCTGAACGCCGGTTGGCGCCTATGAACCTGATGTGCCTCGACGATGACCCCCGGATGGAGCCCGCCCTGCGGCGCTTCGCCGTGCGCCTGGGCCATGCGGTACGGTTTCATACCGCCCCCGCGAGCTTCAAGACGGACGTGCAGGCGCGGCCCCCTGACCTGATCGTGCTCGATCTGGAGCTCGGCCAGGAGAACGGTATCGACATCATCCACTGGCTTGCCCAGGCGCAGACCCGGGCGCCGCTCATCCTGCTCTCCGGCCACGGGGACGACCTGCTCGACACCGCCCGGCGGATCGCCCGGGCCAGCGGGATCGAGGTCCTGGGGGTGGTCAGCAAGGGCCGGATCGTGCGCGACCTGCCGCCCCTCTTGGAGCAGGACCGGCGTGAGGCCCCGCCGCCGGTGCCGACCCAGGCCGCCGAGACGCAGCTACTGACGGTCGGCGACCTGGCCCGCTGCATCCGGGAGGACCGCATCGAACCCTACTTCCAGCCGATCGTGGAGCCCGGCGACGGGCGCCTGCGCGGCGCCGAGGTCCTGGCCCGGCTGCGGCTGCCCTCCGGACGGGTCCTGGGTCCCGCCGCATTCATCCCGCTGGCGGAGTCAGCGGGGCTCTTGATGGCGCTGAGCGAGTCACTCTTTGCCCGTGTCCTCCGGCTCAAACCGCAACTGGTGCCGCTGCAACTCGGATTTTTGTCGGTCAACCTGTCCGCCGCCGCGCTGGACCATGACCGGGCCGTCGCCCTGGTGCGGGGGCTCCTGGCCGGGCTCCAGGACTGCTGCCGCCTGGCGGTGGAGATGACCGAAACCGCCGCCATGGCCGATTCCCCGCCGGCCCGGGACCTCACGGCCCGGATCAGCCTGCTCGGTGCCTCGCTCTCCATGGACGACTTCGGCACCGGCTATTCATCCATCCGCGCCCTCACCGAACTGCCCTTCGACACCCTCAAGATCGACCTGTCGTTCGTCTCGGAGATGTTCGACTCCGCCAAGGCGCAGACGGTACTGCGGGCGATCGTGACGCTGGGCCACAGCCTGGGGCTCAAGGTCGTGGCCGAGGGGGTGGAGACCGAGGCGCAGCGCCGCTTTCTGATCGAGACCGGCGCCGACCTGGCCCAGGGCTTCCTGTTCGGCCGCCCGATGGACATCGCGGCCCTGACGCGCGCCTACCGCCCGGCGGCGTCGTTGTCGTTGTCGTTGTCGTAATCGGAGAAGCGATGCGATGTGGTCATGAGCGACTCGATGTCTACCGAGTTTCGATCCGGGACCTGGCTTGGGCGTACGAAACCGTTCGGATCGTTGCGATGCTGATCGAGCTCGGGCAGCGAAGCCACGAGGTGCGGGAGAATCCCGGGCGCTACGATAACCTCGACTACGACAACGACAACGACGCCAAAGTCATTCCCTAATGGACTTGCGTTCATTTGCGGACAAATCCTCTTAATTTGAGACCCATCCGGCCCGCGCGCGCCCCAGGAGGCCGACCCCATGCCCGCGACCACCAATCCCCGCATCGTGCTGATCGACGATGACCCACGCCTGCTCGCCGCCACTGCCCGCCTGATCGCGGCCTGGGGCTATCGCTGTGAGACCTTTACCGATGGCCGAGCGGCCCTGACCGCGATGGCGGCGGACCCGCCCGCCCTGCTGTTGGTGGACATCTATATGCCGGAACTGGACGGCTTCGAGGTGATCGCGCGCATGCGCCTGATCGCCCCCGGGACCCGGATCATCGCCATCAGCGGGGACCTCGTGCGGGGCCACCCGACCCATGTCCTGGCCGTGAGCGAACAACTGGGGGTGGCTGCGACCATCCAGAAACCGCTCCGACCGGAACAACTGCGCACCCTGCTCGGGCAGTTGTGCGCCCCGGCGTCGACCGCTTGACCAGCACCGGGCCAGGGGCCGGCGGCCGGTCGCCCTGGAGACGGCAGGAGTTGGGACCATCGACACCGCCATAGATACCCCGGTGCCGCTCCCGGCCGCGCCCGAACCGGGCCGGACCCGGGTCCTGGTCGCCACCCCAGCGCTGGCGCTGCTCGCCCTGCTCGGCAATTATGTCAATCTGCCGCTGTTTTTCGGTGTCGATGTCCTGTTCGGCTCGATCGCGGTGCTGCTGGCCCTGGTGTGGCTGGGGACCTGGCCCGGCCTGCTGGTGGCCCTGGTCGGCGGCGCCTACACCTGGTTCCTCTGGGACCACCCCTATGCCCTGATCATCCTGGTCGGCGAGGCGGCCGCGGTCGCCTGGCACCGGACACGGGCGCGCCGCCGCGGCCGGGACGCACCGCCGCTCGCGGTCTCGGTGACCCTCTACTGGTTCCTGATCGGCATCCCGCTGGTCCTGCTGTGCTATCACTGGGGACTCGGGGTGGGCTGGCCGTCGACCCTGCTGGTCACCGTCAAGCAGTCACTCAACGGCATCCTCAATGCCGCCCTCGCCGGCCTGGTGCTGCTGGCGGCCGCGGCCCTGACCCGGCGCCCCGCCTCGCTCCCAATCGGGCAGGTCCTCTTCAGCGTCCTGCTCTCCAGCCTGCTGGTACCCTCCCTGCTGATTACGACCTGGCAGAGCCGCGACCTGAAAGGCCACCTGGAGGCCGAACAGGCCGAGCGGCTGCGGCTCTTCGCCGAGCTTGCGGTCCATCACCTGAGACCCCGGTACCACCTGGACGGCCGCAGTGCGGCAGACCTCGAAGCCGAACGCGAACACCTGAATGGACTCCTGCGCGAGAATCTCCCCGCGGGCAGCGAGCCGCAGGTGCAATGGTCGGCACCCGCGGGCGGCGACCCCGGCAAGCTGCCCCGGCGGGAAACCGGGATCCCCACCGGGACCGCGGGACTGACGATCATCCTGCCCAGCGGTCGGCTCGCCACGCGCATGACCCGCTGGCGCGGGGCGCGTTACCGCGTGGAGATCCCCGGCGAATGGTCGTCCCCGGCGGACCTGTTGGCGGTGGAATTCAACGCGGCCCCCCTGATCGACCGGCTGCAGGAGACCGTGACCCGGATTCTCCTGGTGCTCCTGGCCCTGGCGGGGCTGGGCGTCGCGCTCGCCCAGGCCCTGAGTCGGCAGTTGGTCCGTCCGCTGCGAGAACTGGTGGAGGTCACCGCGGCCCTGCCCGCCGCCATCCGCGAGGACCGGCCCTGGCCCCTGCCGAAGCCCGGCCGGTTGCGGGAGCCCGGACAGTTGGCGGAAGCGGTGGCCGCGATGGCGCGGTCCCTGAGCGCGAGTTTCAGGGCCCTGGCGCAGGAAAATCTGGACTCCACGCGCCTGCGCGAACGCCTGTCCAATATCATCGCCGGGACCCGGGTCGGCACCTGGGAGTGGGAGGTCCAGACCGGTGTCATCCTGGTCAATGCGCGCTGGGCCGAGATCCTGGGCTACCAGTTGGCCGACCTGGCCCCGATCAGCATCCAGACCTGGATCGACCTCACGCAGCCCGCTGACCTGAAGCGGAGCCTGGCCCTGCTGGAGGCGCACTTCCGGGGCGAGTTGGACGGCTACGAGTGCGAGATGCGCATGCGCCACCGTGACGGGCACTGGGTCTGGGTCCTGGACCAGGGCCGGGTGATGGAACGCGACACCGCGGGGGCCCCGCGGCTGATGTCCGGCGTCCACCAGGACATCAGCGAGCGCAAACAGGCCGAGTCGGCGCTGGCGCAGCGCGAATCCATGGTGGACGAATTGCTGGCCCTGGCCGTGCGTCTGGTCGGCGTGCCCGACCAGGGGCTCGATGCCCTGACGGCAGAGGCCATCGAGCGGATCGGCCGCTTCGCCCACGCGGACCGCAGCTATGTGGTCCTGCTCGATGAGTCCGCGGGTACCCTCACCAATACCCTGGAGTGGACGGCGCCGGGGGTGGCCCCCGCGCTGGCGCAGAATCAGGCGATCCCCATTTCAGCGCTACCGGAATTGATGCTCCAATTACGGCTCGGTGAGCCGGTCGTGGTCCACCGGGTGACGGACCTGTCCGCGGACTGGTCCCGGGAGCGGGAGATCTTCCGCGCCCAGGAAATCCAGTCGCTGCTCGTTGCACCACTGGCCGTGGGCGAGGTGCTGCTCGGCTGTGTCGGCTTCGACGCCGTGCGCGCGCCGCGGGACTGGTCGCCGATGCAGATCCGCTTCCTTCAGGTCTTTGCCAGCGTCCTGGCCGGGGCCATGGACCGCGCCCACGCCACGGCGGACCTGCGCGCGAGCAACGCCCGCTATGAGCAGTTGGCCCATCAGAGCCGCTCCATGAGCTGGGAGATCGACCCCCAGGGACGCTACACCTATGTGAGCCCGGTCTGCGAACAGGTCCTGGGCTATCGGGCGGACGAACTGATCGGCCAGCATTTTTTCGATCTCTTGCCGGCCGCGGACCGGGACACGGTCAAGGCCGCAGTCTTTGCCATCATGCAGCGCCGTGAGCCGATCCGGGACTTCGACCGGCTTTGCCTGGGGGTGCAGAACTGGCGGGTTTGGCTGATGAGCAGCGGGGCACCCATGCTGGCCCCGGACGGCACCTTCCTGGGCTACCGCGGCATCGACACGGACATCACCGATCGCCACCTGGCGCAGGACCTGATCCGCGAGAACGAGACCCGCCATGCCGCCCAGCTCGAGGAACTGGTGGACCTGATCAACCGGCCGCTGCCGCCCGCGGACAAGGACCGCGCCCTGCTGGGGCTCGGCTGCCGGACCCTGGGGGCGGCGGCGGCGGTCCTGGGGGTGATGGAAGATGACCAGCGGCACCAGGTGCTGATCGCACTTCCCGCGGAGGGCGCGGACGGACCCGGACCGGCGATGGTCCAGGCCGTCCTGGCGCAGACCCTGGCGCATCGCGGCACCCCCTGTGTCCTGGGCATCGACCGCCTGCCGGAGGCCGCGGCCACCTCGGGCCTGCACTCCTGCGTCGGGCTCGCCTTCGACGCCCCCCGGCCGGACGGGCCGACGGAAACGCTGATCCTGTCCCTGTGGGGGACGCAGTCGGCCCTGAATCTGGGGGAACCGCAGCGGCAGATGCTGCGGCTGATCGCCCAACGCATGGCGGCGATGCGCTATCAGGAGCAGATCCAGCACGACCTGGTGGAGTCGCGCGAGCGCGAGACCATCGGCCACCTGGCGAGCGGGGTCGCACACGATTTCAACAACCTGCTGGGCGTCATCGACGCCAATATCTACTTCCTGAGCATCGGCCTGCCGGGGGCCGACACCGATCCCGAACTGCGTCAGGTGTTGGAGGAGACCCAAAGTGCCCTGGGTCAGGCCAAGGTCATCACCTCCGGGATGCTCTCCTTGAGCCGCGCCGGGGGGGTCCCGCTGGAGCCGGTGGACCTGCAAGAGACCGTCGCCGAGTTGGTGCGCATCCTGCGGCAGGTCCTGCCCCCGGGCATCCGTCTGAGCGTCAGCATCCCGCCCGGACTCAAGGCGCGCACCAACGCGGGCTTCCTGCAGGCGGCGCTGCTCAATCTCGCGCTCAACGCCCGCGACGCCATGCCCGCGGGCGGCGATCTGCGCATCGAGGCCGCGTCCATTGCCTGGCTCGACGACACCCCCCTGGCGGTCGGGACCCGCCCGGCCGCGGACTGTGTGGAGCTGCGGGTGACCGATACGGGCAGCGGCATCGAACCCGCCATCCTCCCGCACATCTTCGACCCGCTCTTCTCCACCAAGGCCAAGCAGCGCGGCCACGGGCTCGGGCTCTTCATGGTGCAGGAGTTCATCGCCCGCTCCGGGGCCGGGCTGGCGGTGGAATCGCGTCCGGGATGCGGCACCAGCTTCCGGCTCCTGTTGCCGGCAGTGACCGTGCCGACGCCGCTACCCGACGCCGACCCGCGTTCACCCACGGCCGCCGCCGCGGACCCGGGGTCCGACGGGCTGCCCCCGGGGCTGCGGGTCCTCGTGGTGGATGACGACCCGCGGGTGCGCGAGGCGGTGGCCCGGCTGCTGACCCTGGGCGGGGTGGACCTGGGTCAGGCGGAACATGGGCAGGCCGCGCTCGCGGTGCTGGCCCAGGACCCCGGGTTCGATCTCGTGCTCTCCGATATCGCCATGCCCACGCTGGACGGGATCGGCCTCTACCGGCACCTGGCGCGGGAGCGGCCGGGGCTGCCGGTGATCCTCATGACCGGCCAGGACAGCGCCCTGGCGGGCCTCGACGACCTGCCTGAGCGGCCCCTGGTGCTGCGCAAGCCGCTCGACCCGGCGGCCTTGCGGGCGGCGATCCGGGCGCGGGTGCAGCCGGCCCGGAAAGAGGTTTTGTCCGCAAATGAACGCAAATGAACGCAAAGCAGACGAGGGCGTAACCTTGCCGACCTGGTACCGCGGAGCGGCATTCCCGATGCCAGTCTGGCGATCGATCTGGAGCCAAAAAATTGGACAGGAGTAACAGGATTTTGCAGGATTAACAGGACAGATCAGGGGGCGACGTACAGCAACGGCACATCCTGTAAATCCTGCAAAATCCTGTCCATTTCTCAAGCTCAGGGTTGTTCTCGAATGGTATCGGGAATGGTATCGGGGTTTGCGCTTCGCGGTACTGGCAGCCCCGAAGGGGCGCGACATACCAGCCCAGGGCAACGCCCTGGGTATCGGGAGAAGGACGATCAGCCCTGAAAGGGCGTGACATAGGCCGCGGTAACCTGCGACGTGGCGGGCGCTTGCGAGGCCTGGTCGCGGCTGAAGCCGCTCCCACAGCGTCGCTGCGCGACTCCAGGCCGGACGGGGCATTCGAGGCTGGGCAAGTATTCCCGTAGGATGGGTAGAGCGCAGCGAAACCCATCGTTTGCGCTCGGCTAAGGCGTTGATTGCTGGGTTTCGCTGCGCTCTACCCAGCCTACGGATCGGGCGTGGAGCGGGTCCCGGGCGAATACTTGCCCAATCTCATTCGTCCCGTCCGCAACGTTTCCGACCCTCCGGTTCGCCCGCAGCCGCAACGGCTTTTGCGCAAGCGGCCAGAGACTCGGGATCTGGTGTCAAGACCCGTCCCGCCCTGGCCCCGCCTCACGACCACGGCGGCGGCCAGCCTTCTTGGCCAGCGGGGGCGGCGCGGCGTTGGCGGCGAGGCCCTGATAGATGCGCAGCGCCGTGCGGCGTACCTCCGGGCTCACGTTGCGCAGGATGCCCTCGCCCTCGAGCAGGGCCAGGAAGGCCCAGTACAGGGGGGCATAGCGGGCGGGATAATCGGCGGCCTCCATCCATTCGCGGAATTTCGGGGCGTAGCCTTTGGCATGGGCATAGCGCAGGGTGCGTTGCAGCGGTGCGAGGAATTGGACCCAGAGCTTGGCATCGACCTCGGCCAGGGCGGCGTCGAGGGCGTCGAAGGCTGCCTTGGGCGCGTCTTCGGCCAGGTGTTTGGCGATATCGAGCAGATGGCCGACATAGGTTTCCGGCACCTGCCGTCCCAACTCGGCGTGGCGACGGGCCTCATCGGGCCGATCCAGGTAGAACCAATACAGATAGGCCAGGAGACCATGCACGCCATTCCGGCTAGCTCCGCCGCGTTGACTCTTGGATTCCTGCTCCCACAACCGCAGGGCTTGGAGATACGCCTGTTCGGCCTCTTCATAGCAGCCAAGGCGGTCTTGCAGCAACCCGCCGAGCGAAGCCCATGAGGTTGCCCATTTAGGTTCGATCCACCAAGCTGCCCACTTGGGATCAAGCGCGATGGCCTGGCGATAGGCGGATTCGGCCTCCTCGTAGCGGCCAAGGTGCTCTTGCAACAGCCAGCCGAGCGAGGCCCACGAAATTGCATACTTTGGATCGAGCGTGATGGCCCGGCGGTAGGCCGCTTCCGCCTCCTCCATGAATCCGAGTTCTTGGAGCCGGTGGCCGCAGTACCATGCATCAATCGGCGCGTCTGGTTGTTTCAGGCCAGGATGGGAATCCACGCGCGCCCACAGTCCCCGCGTCTCCCCCGGGAAACGTTGCCGGATCTTGTGCACCGCGTCGGGGTCGCGCTCGAGATAGTCGAGCGCTATAGCCCTCGGACGTGATAGCCGGACGTAGGGGCGGGTTTCAAACCCGCCCCTACACCAGAGGCCTGTCCGGATGTCAGATTTGAAGGCTATATCAGGCACCCGACGGCAGCAATATCGGGATTCCTGTCATGCAGTGCGGCGGCGCTCGCACCCTCCCAGTCATAGCGATGGCGGATACTGCCATCCTGCACGGCGGCGCGGTAAGGCGCCAACTCGTCCTCCGTTATATCTAAGCTTAGGCAAAGATCGGCAACCTCTTTGCGCAAGGTCGCGGTCAGTTCGCCGAGCTTGTCCGCCGCCATGCCGGGTAATTGCTCGACAATGGCCCGCTTCTGCGCCCCGCCAAGTTCCAGCGACCCACCCAATAGCTCCCAAAATTGCCGCGCGTCCATCCCGGTCGGCCATTCCCGCTGCACCGCCGACACGCGGTGTTCCAGTTCGACCATATCCGCCTGTTCCGGATCGATATCGCGCAGATCCACCAGCCGCTCGATCCGCTCGCGGACCTCCGATTGCTGCCACAGGTCGCGCCCGCCGCCATGGGTCAGTGCCTTACGGTAAACGCCGTCTTCCTGGCTCTCCGCCACGACCAGCATCCAATCGGCGCGGCCCTGGTAATGACCCGAACCCAGGATCTCGCGGCCCAGCCCCTCGCGTTCGCCAGGCGAATAGAACCCGCGCAGGAAGCAGGTCAACCAGCGCACCCGCTGTTTCAACCGGCGGCTGCCGTGGCGCATCAGGTACCAGATATTGAAGAAGCGCTCCACCAGTTGATAGCCGGAACGCCCGCTGCCGCTGACGTCGACCTTTTCCACATAGCCGTCGTTCTCCAGCCGCGCCAGTTGGGCGTTGACCGCGGTGACGTCCAGCCCGGATTCGCGCGCCGCCGCGTTGGCGGTGATCGGGTCCCAGTTCAGCGCCACCGCATCCAGCACGGCGCGCGCCTGGGGGGCGGCCTCCTCGGTGCGGGCCTTGTAGAGCGGTGTCATCCGGTCCAGGAATCGCTCCAGGTCGGCAAAGGCGTCCTCACCCGCCTGGCCCTCCAGAAGCAGGTACAGGACCGCCAGGGTGCGCGGGTTGCCGCCGGTCAATTCGGTGAGTGCGTCGATCCGTCCGGGGTCGCGGGCCAGGAGGTCCCTGACGCGAGCCCCGGGCTCACCGCGCTTGGCCGCCAGACAGTGCAGGCAGGCGCGGACCTCGGCGATCTCCAGGCGCTCCAGGGTGGTGATGCGAAAGAAATCGAAGAAGGCCGCGCCGCGGTCCGACAGGCCCTTGGGATAGGCCGCCGCCGCACCGATGACCAAGGGTCCGTCGACCTGCTGGAGCAGATCGCGCAGGCCCCAATCATGCTTTTTCAGGGCATCCAGGATCAGGTTCAGATTATCGAGAAAGAGCACCGGCCGCCGCCCCAGGCGCTCGGCGGCACGCTGAAAGACGCGCCACGCGGCAGCGCCGTCGCCTTGCGCCTTGCGGTCCTGTTCATAAGTACATCAATAGAATTGTTTGTAATTTAATGAATTTGCGTGAAAATTAAAAAACTATATTTTTCCGTTGGTTATAATAATTGCGGTGTTACAAAAAAATCTATTGATGTACTTAGGCGGTCTCGGCCGCGTTCAGTGCTGCTTCCAGTGCCGCGGCCTCGTCGGTGCGGCCCTGCTGCTCCAGCCAGTCCAGGAGCGATTCGATGGCGTTGCGCCAGAATACGTGCAGGTTGATGACATTATACTGCTCTTCGCGGAAGGTCAGGGGCAGCAGGTGTGCGGCCAGCCCCGCGTTCTCATTGATGGCGACGGCGAGGCGCAGCAGCAGGGTGGTCTTGCCCATACCGCGCTGGCCGACGATGAGATGATGGCGCGGGCTGGCCCCGGCCGTGGTCTGGTGACGCAGTTCATTGATGAAATAGGCAAGGGTGCGTTCCCGCGCCACGAAGCCGGCAACCAGGTCCGCCGGGGTGAGATTACCCGGGTCATAAACGGCGATGACATCGATCGCGGTCATCGCCTTACTCCGGCAGATACCGCTGCCACCAGAGCCGCAACAATTCCATGCGGAAGCGGTAGCTGTCGGCCTCCCGGTTGCAGACGATGAAGCCATCCTCTTCCAGCGTGTTGAGCAGGCGCAGCAGGTCCCGGCGCGGCAGTGCGGCATCGTTCAGGGCGGGCAACAGGCCGTCGGCGGACAGGCCGGTCTCGAACTCGGCCAGACAGGCGAGGAGGACGAACAGGCGATTGCGGGCCGGCTCGGCGAAGGTCTCCCAATCCAGGTTCAGGGCGGCCTGCCACCAGGAATCGGAGCTCGACGAGGCACCGTGCAGGACTTGCTTGAGGCGCAGCCTTAGCGACTTGAGTAGTGAGTCGCCCTGTTCACGCTTGTGTTCGACGGCTTGGCAGAGCTTGGCGAAGAAGGCGCGCTCATCGCGGCAGTGTGAGACATCGAAGCTGACGACGACATAACCCTGGGCGGCGGCCCGCTACTCCAAGCGGTGCAGCACGAAGGTCTTACCCAGGCGGCGCAGCCCCGGCATGAGCAGGTTCTTGCCCGCGTCGAAACGACGGAAGATGGCGTCGGTCTCGGCCCGGCGGCCGTAGGGGGCAGTGGCGAAGTCGTGGGGCATGGCGGACTCCCAGGGTTTGGAGTCCAAAATATAGACGGGGTTCTTATAAAACGCTAGCGTCTTAAAACATTCTTGATATGCGTCGGCTGTCTGGGTGCGACAGGCCCGCTGCCGACACCGCGGATGCTAAGGATACGCGACACCGACCTGCACGGCGCCCACCCAAGCCGTCGGGCACTCCTTCCCCGCCCGGCAGCGCGTGATTTCGCGGCAACCGCTTACCGTGGAAGTCGCGCAGCGACGCTGTGGGAGCGGCTTCAGCCGCGACGAGGCCTCGCGGGTTACCTGAGAGTGTCGCGGGTCACCGCCTCTGCGTCTCTGCGCCTCTGCGTGAGACCTCTTAAAGAATCTCACGCAGGGGCGCAGAGACGCAGAGAAGAAGCGCGTCAGTCGGGTTACCGTGAAAGCCGCTCCCGCCGGGGGCTTTCATGTTTCGGGGGTGACGGACGAGCCTTCATGTCCATCAGCCGGCCACCGGGGCCGGAAACAGTTCGCGATAGACGGAGGCGTCGAACAGCGTCTCGATGCGCAGGATGCGGCCCTGCTCGACGTGGGTCCACTGGACGGCGTTAATGGACAGCTTCTCCGAGATCTGGATGCGGTAGGTGAGGAAGTGACAGACGTCCGGGCCATCCACGAAGACCTTGCGGACCTGCACGGACTGGACGATTGCGCTCGCGTGGGCGCCGTACTGGATGAACTGGTCGGCGCAGTCGAACTCGGCGATCGGGCTGCGAAAGCTGAATCCCTGGTCGGCGAGCAGCGCGCGCGCCCGCTCGAAGTCAAACGCGTCCCGGGCGGCGAAAAAGGCCTCGACGACAGCGAGCGGGTCGGCGGACAAGGGGAGACTCCTGGGGTTCGGGTGCGGTGCGTCGATGGTGCAGGGATTTCCCGCATTCGTCCAGCCCGCCGCCGCCCGCACCCTGACGGCCACCGGGCACATCGGCCGCCTTAGCGCATCGCCTGCATATCCAGCTCAAACATCGGGCGGCTCTCCGGACCGACCGCGTGCAGGGCGGGGTTGAGTGAACGCAGGGCCAGGGTCGGCTTCACCTTCAGCGACAGCAGGGAGGGGTCCAGATATTTCTTGAGAAGGCGCCTGGCCTGGCCGCGGTTACGCATGCCGCGCAGGACTTGGACCTTGGCCAGGGCGCCCGTGGTGGGTGCGGACCCGCCGTTGTTGCGGTAGTGGCCGATCACCGCCTCGGTGTAGTCGAGCGTCTCCTGGTAGGTGACATGGTTGTTGGTGCGGTCCACCACGCCCTCCCCGGCGTTGTAAGCCATGATCACCCGGCCATAGTCGCCCTTGTATTTGTCCAGCAGCCGTTTGAGGTGACGGGTACCGGTGCGCAGGTTGGTCTTGGGGTCGAACAGGGCTGCGGTGGAGGTCACCCCGTAGTCCCCCGCGGTCGCCGGCATCACCTGCATCAGGCCCACGGCCCCCACCCGGGAGACCGCGTTGGCGTTGAAGTTGGACTCGGCGGCCACGACCGCCCGCACCAGCTTCGACTCGACCCCGTATTGCCTGGCCACCTCGTCGATCATGGTCCGGACCTGGTCGCGGCTTGGCGCGACCCCGCCGGGCGCACTGGGCCGCGGCGCCTTGGCGGGCGCCGGGGCAGCAACCGCGGCGGGGGCCGGCGGCGCCGTCAACTCAGGGACCTTCTTCGGTGCCGCCCGCGCACTCGCGACCGGCGCGGCGGGACAGGCCAGCGGCAGCAGCAGGACCAACAGCCACAGGGGGCGGATCGCGACAGGGTTCATCATGACTCCGACGGGACTCTTGCTTGGTGAAGACGCTAGGCGCCGGCGGCGCTGAACCGGTTGGCCGGGACACCGGTGCGGGTGGTGCCGGCACCGGTGCGGATCAGACGACAGTTGCGTCGTAATTTCAACTGCCTTCGTCCAAAAATTAAACTATTCCGCGAAACACACACGGACTCGGGGTTCACGCACGCAAAGCAATACCTGGTGCTGATGGCCTTCCTGCACCGCGTGGTCAACGGCAACGGCACCCTGGAGCGCGAGTACGCCATCGGCGCCGGGCGCATGGACCTGTGCCTACGCCACGGTCCCCTGACGCTCGGAATGGAACTCAAGGTCTGGCGCGACGGCGCCCCGGACCCGCTGGCTGGTGATCTTCGACCGGCGCGCCGGCCAGCCGCCGATCGCCGAGCGCACCGACAGGCGCGAGCTCACAAGCCCCGCGGGCTGCCGCATCCAGGTGGTGCGGGCCTGAGGCGCCGGGCGCGGCGGCGCAGCGCTGCCACACCGCCCAGCCCCAGGGCCAGGAGCGCCGCGGCGGATGGCTCGGGCGCCTGGGCGGGCGCGCGCACGGTCACGGCGGCCGCGGTGTCGACCGTCACCGAGAACAATGTCTGATTGGCACCCCCCGCCAGTGGGTCGGCATCGAACCCATCGTAGATCAGGCGCAGCAGCCCCGTGATCGTATCGCCCGGATTCGCCAGGGCATCAATGAGGAAACTGCCGATTCCGCTCGAGCTTGCCGCATCGAAGGACTGGGTAAGCGTCGCGTTCGGCCCCAGCAGGACGGCGTTGCTGACGAAGAAGTCGGTATAGCTCCACCACCCCGGTCCCGGCACGAAGTCGGAGGCGGTGAGGAAGAGCCAGTCGGTCGCGGCGTCGTTGGTCAGGGTGAAGCCCCATCCCAGGAGGTCACCCGGGGCCCCGACCAGGGCGCCCCCCGGCGGGTTCAAGGCGTTGATGACCAGCGCGGCCTGGGCCGATGGCACGGCGGTCGCGAACAGCAGGGCGGCGGCCGCGGCGAAGGGTTTGAGCATGATGGCGTCCTCGGGGGTCCGAAAGGCCCCTCCCCCGTCCCCGGGGCAGGGGCCGGGGGGTCTAGCGGAATTGGTTACCGTAACTGTTGGTGCCGGTCACCGCACCGCCGTTGGCGCCGTAGCCGATGGCGGCGGTGAAGCGGGCGGCGGCGGTGCAGGCGCCGAAGTCGATGGTGACGGCGCCGTTGGCCGCCCCGCCCACGGGGAGGTCGCCGACCATCACCGGGAACTGCGAGGCGACGACCGGGGTGCAGGCCGGGCCGAAGGTCTGGGTCAGCGTGAGCGTGCCGATCCGGGCCGCCTGGGCGGTGGACTGACCGCTGTTGCGGAGCCTGAGCGTCCAGACCCGGGCCTGCGCAGGCCCGCTCTTACCCGCAATGGTGGCGGTGAGGACGGGGCTGCCAACGACCCGGGCGACGATGGCCGCGGGCGCGCCCAGGGTAAGGCTGGTGGTCGAGGCTTGCGGATCGGCCACCGGACCCTCCCAGCCGACGAAGCCGTAGCCCGCACTGGGGAAGGCCTTGACCGTCACCAGGGTCCCGGCCGCGTACCAGCCCCCGGTGGCCGGGGAGACGGTACCGGTCCCGGCCGGGGTGATCGCGGTGCTCAACTGGTACTGGGTGTTGAAGCCGGCCGTGAGGGTGGCCGCCGCGGCCGGTACCGTGATGGTATGGGTCCTGGCCCCGCCGTCGGACCAGGCGGCGAAGGCATAGCGGCGGCCGAGGCTCTCACCCTGGATGGCCGCCACGGCGATGGAGTGGCTGGAGCCGAGCGTCCAGGCGAAGGTGTGGGGGGCGGTGTAGGGCGTCCCGTCGACCTGCACCGTCAGGCCGGCGGGGTTGGTCGCGACGGTAAGGGTGGTCAGCACCTCCTGGGTCAGGTCGGCGGAGGCGCTGCCCTGGTGATTGGCGTCGCCGCCGTAGACCGCGGTGATGGCGTGGCTGCCGGTCGCCAGTGCCGCGGTGGTCAGGAGCGCCTGGCCGCCCGCGAGGGGCGCGGTGCCGAGGGTGACGGTGCCGTCCTTGAAGGTCACGGTGCCGGTGGCCGCCGCCGGGCCCACGGTGGCGGTGAAGCTGACCAAGGTCCCCACGTCGGCCGGGTTGGGGGCGGCGCTCAGCATGGTGGTGGTGGCGGCGGGCGGGAAGAGTTTCATCACCGTCGCCTTGTAGGCACTGCCCTCATCCGTATACGCGACGTACGGGGTCCCGTCCGGGCAAAAGGCCAGGGAGGTCGAGGCTGCCCCGTCGGAGAACCCGGCGCCCCCCACGGTGACCCAGGCGGTGCCGTTGAACCTCATCACCGTTGCCCTATAGGATTCGCTCCTGTCCTGATACGCCACGTAGGGGGTCCCGTCCGGGGCAAAGGCCAGGGAGATGTCATAAGCCCCTCCGGCGGAGAACCCGGCGCTACCGAGCGTGACCCAGGCGGTACCGCTGAACTTCATCACCGTCGCCTTGTAGGAGTTGCCCCAGTCCTGATACGCCACGTAGGGGGTCCCGTCCGGGGCGAAGGCCAGGGAGGTGAAGTCGGCGTCCGCGGCAGAGAACCCGGCGCCCCCCACGGTGACCCAGGCGCTGCCGTCATACTTCATCACCGTCGCCTTTAGGGAGTTGCCCCTATCCTTATACGCCACGTAGGGGGTCCCGTCCGGGGCAAAGGCCAGGGAGGTGTAGTTCACCACCCCGGCGGAGAACCCGGCGCTGCCCACGGTGACCCAGGCGGTGCCGTTGAACTTCGTCACCGTCGCCTTGTAGGAGTTGCCCCAGTCCTCATACGCCACGTAGGGGGTCCCGTCCGGGGCAAAAGCCAGGGACGTGTAGGTCGTCCCCCTGGCGGAGAACCCGGCGCTCCCGACGGCGACCCAGGCGGTCCCATCGAACCGCATAACCGCTGCCTTGCCCCAGTTGCCCTCGTCCCGATATGCCACGTAGGGGGTGCCGCCCGGTGCAAAGGCCAGGGATGTGTACACGGCGCGCCCAGCGGAAAACCCGGCGCTCCCTACGGCGCCCCAGGTCGCGCTCAGCGCGGTCGCCGCGGTGGTGGTGAGAACGGCCGTGGCCGGGGTGCCTTGCAGGGTGGTCCCGTCATCGGCGGTGAAGCAGACCGTATAGGCATTGCCCTGCACCAGGTTGCGGATGGTGTAGGCCCCCGCGGTGTCGGCGGTGAGTCCGAGCGAGCCGCGGCGGAAGGCCGCGGCCCCGGTGCTGTCCTGCCCTGCCTGGGCCTGGGCGCCGGTCCCGCATGCGGTACCGCTGCCGGGGAGCAGGGTGAACCAGCCGGTGCCGGTCGCGCTCGACTGGAGGCTCAGCGTGACCTGATTGGCGCCCAGGTTGCTGGTGCCGACGATCGTGACGGTCGGGCTGGCCGCGCTCGTGGTGTAGAGACGGTCCGGGGTGCTGCCCGTGCCGCCGACGCCACCCGCGGCGCCCCCGCCGACGGGACCGGTGGCGGCACCCTCCCCTCCCGCTGCCGCCACCGCAACGGCCGCCCCCAGCGGTTCCACCGGGTCCTGCGCCTGCGCCCCCTGCGCATCCGCCACGGCCCCGCTGAGGCTCAGGCGGCCGTAGCCATACTTGGCGGTGTAGTCGGGGTCCTGCGGGTCGCCGACCGGCGCGGCCCCGCGGGCCAGGCGGCCGAGCAGGACGCCGTTGGTCAGGGTCGGGTCGAACGCCTTCAGCAGGGCCGCCGCGCCGGCCGTGAGGGCCGCGGCGGGCGAGGTGCCGCTGACGGCGGTGTAGCCGTCGGGGCCCTCGGTGGTGACGAGGTCGACCCCGGGGGCGATCAGGAAGACCTCCGGTCCACGGTTGCTGAAGTCGGCGAGCCCGTCGTCCTGGTCGGTCGCGGCGATGCCGATCACGCCGCGGTTGGCGGCCGGGTAGGTGGGGGTATCCAGGCCGCCGTTGCCGGTCGGTGCGACCAGCACCGCGCCCTTGGCCCAGGCGTAGTCGATGGCGTCCTGCAGGTGTTGGCTTGAGTCCGGGCTGCTGAAGCCCATGAGGATGACGTCGGCGCCCCGGTCGGCGGCCCAGACGATGCCGGCGACGATGGCGCTGTCCGGCCCGACTCCATCGGCGTCGAGCACCCTGACCGGCATGACCTTGACCCCGGCATAGGCGACCCCGGCGATGCCCTCGCCGTTGTCCGCCACCGCACTGATGAGCCCGGCGAGCCGGGTGCCGTGCCCGGAGGGGTCGGTGAGCCCGTCGGAGGCGTCCAGGAAGGAGGTGCCGGGGACCAGCCGACCCGCCAGATCCGGGTGGGTCCCATCGACACCGGTGTCGAGCAGGGCCAGGGTGGCGGTCCCGGCGGGGGTCTGGGTGCTGTAGACCGCGGGCCAGCCGATGCGCTCCAGCGCCCACTGGGTGCCGATCTGCGGGTCGTTGGGCAGCCACTCGGCCCGGCGGCTGTGCACCTCCTCGGCGCTCTCGACCTGTGGATCGGTCTGGTAGGCCGCCAGGGCCGCGGGCAGCACCGCGGCCGGGACCCGCACTACATGGATGCGTAGCGGCGCCACGGCCGACTGCTCGGTGCCGCCATGACGGGCGATAACCGCCGCCTGCTCCGCGGCGCTGAGCCCCGCGCGCAGCTTGACGGAGAGACTCCCGGTGTCGCCCTCCCAGGCAAGGGCGACCAGGGCGATGCCGAGCAGCACGCTGGCGGCCATGACCCACCGGACCTTGTGTACCCAACCGAACCCGACTCTTGTGCTCATGGCGAACTTCCGCCTGTTGACCAGATACGAAACCCGGGCACCCGAGGCCACGGCACGGCCCGGTTAAGAGGCGCCCATCCACAAGCAATTCTAGTCATGAATAGTTCGATGCGCACACCACCTATCGCCGGGCCGACGGCTGTCTGCGCCGTGACGGGGAGACGCTGACCCTGACGGGCCGGGAACAGGCCCTGCTCGGGCTGCCGGCCCATCGCGACCGGCGGCTGAGCGCGGAGCGGCTGATCGGCGCGCCCTACGCGGGCAAGCGGCCGGGGCGGGGATGAGTCGCTCAAGGGCCTGATCCTGCGGCTGCGCCGCAAGCTCGGTGCGGCGGTGAGCGTCAACCGGTACGGGGTGGGGTATCGCCTGGTGTGGCCGCGACCCGCGCCGGTCCCGGACGCGACTGACCCCGACGCGGGCTGACCGGGAGCTGATCGAGACCCGGGATCGTCGCTACTTACGCCAAAACTGCGGCGTAAACAAAATCAGCAGCGAAAAGACCTCGAGGCGGCCGAGCAGCATGGTAAAGCTCAGGACCCAGATCTCGTAGTCGGTCAAGATGCCGTAATTGGTGGACGGTCCCACCACGCCCAACCCGGGACCGGTGTTGTTGATGCAGCCGATGACGGCGGTGAAGGCGGAGATGAAGTCGAGCCCGCCGAAGAGCAGCAGGAAGGTCATCCCGATGATGCTCATGGAGTAGAGAAAGATGAAGCCCAGGACGGCAAAGACCACGCTGTTGGGGATCTGGGACCCGCCGATCGTGACCGGCGCGGCCATGGCGGGGTGGATCAGGCGGGAGACCTCGCGCGACGACTGACGCACCAGGATCAGGGTGCGGATCATCTTGATACCCCCGCCGGTGGACCCTGAACTGCAGGTCACCGAGGACAGAAAGAGCATCAACAAGGGCACGAACACCGGCCACAAGGCATAGTCGGTGGTGACGAATCCGCAGGTGGTGGCGACGGAGATCAGGTTGAAGGCGACATAGCGCAGCGCCGTCCAGAAACTCGTGTAGATCTGGTTGAACCAGAGATAGACGGCGCAACTGAGCGAGCACAGCGTCAGCACCAGGAGTACCCCCCTGGCCTCCGCGTCGCGCCAGATGGGCCGCAGGCTGCGATGGCGCCAGACCATATAATGGGTCGCGAAATTGAACGCGGCGAGCACCATGAAGAAGATGAGCACCACCTCGATCGCCGGCGAGTCCCAGGCGCCGATGCTCGCATCCCGGGTCGAGAAGCCGCACAGGCTCAGGGCCGAGAAGGCATTGCAGATGGCGTCGAACCAATCCATTCCGGCGATCCGCAGGGCCAGGACGCAGGCCGCGGTGAGGCTCACATAGATGACCCAGAGGAGCGCGGCGGTATCGCCGACACGGGCCGTGAGCCGGGAGTTCTTGATGGGCCCCGGCACCTCCGCGCGCATGAGCTGCATACCGCCGACCCCGAGGAAGGGCAGGATGGCGACCGCGAGCACGATGATCCCCATGCCGCCCAACCAGCACAAGGCATGGCGCCACAGGTTGATGGAGGGCGCGACCTGGTCGAGCCCCACCATCACCGTGGCCCCGGTCGTGGTGAGCCCCGACATGGTCTCGAAGAAGGCGTCCGTGAAGGACAACTGCTGGTGCAGGATCAGCGGCACGGCGGCGATGGCGGCGGTCAGGGTCCAGGCCATGGTGACCAGCATGAAGCCGTCGCGCGCCTTGAGTTCCCGGCGCTGGCGACGGGTCGCCGCGATCATCAGCAGACCGACCAGGATGCAGGCGAGCATGCTGAAGACGAAGGTCAGCAGGGTCCCGTCGTCGTAGATCAGGGCACAGGCGATGGGCAGCAGATAGGTCAGGCTGAACACCAGCAACAGGCGCCCGAGGACGTTGGTGACCGACAGGACCGAATACATCAGAAGAAGCCCAGACCGACCTGGAAATAGCGCTCCACCTTGGGCACCAGGTCCTTGCTGATCACGAACAGGATCACATGGTCCTCCGCCTCGATCATCACGTCGTGGTGGGCGATCAGGACACGGCGCCGGTCGGCCCCACCCGCCGTGGGCGCGGCCCCGCGCACGACGGCCCCTACCGTCACCCCCGGGGGCAGGTCCAGTTGCTCGATGCGCCGCCCCGCGACCTGCGAGGTACGGCTGTCCCCATGGACCACCAGTTCCAGGGCCTCCGCCGCCCCCCGGCGCAGACTGTGCACCGCCGCCACGTCACCCTTGCGCACCCGGGCCAGCAGGGAGCCGATGGAGATCTGGGCCGGGGAGATGGCGATGTCGATGCGGTCCGCCTGCACCAGATCGACATAGGCCCGCCGGTTGATCAGGGCCAGCACCCGGCGCGCCCCCAGGCCCTTGGCGAGCAGGGCGGAGAGGATATTGTTCTCGTCGTCGTTGGTCAGGGCGAGGAAGCAGTCCATGTCCTCGATCGACTCGGCCGCCAGCAGGTTCTCGTCCGTACCCTCCCCTACCAGAACCAGGGTGTTTTTCAGCGTCGCCCCCAGGGTCCGCGCGCGCGCCTCGGCGGTCTCGATCACCTTCACCTTGTAGCGATCCTGGGTGGCGCCGGCGAGCCGCTCCCCGATGTTCCCGCCCCCGGCGATGAGGATGCGCCGGGTCGGGCGGTCACGGCGCCGCAGTTCGCTCACCACCTGGCCGATGTCGCGGGTGGCGGCCAGGAAGAAGACCTCATCCCCGGCCTCGATCAGGGTCTCCCCGTCCGGGATGATGGGCTGATCGCGGCGATAGATGGCGGCGATGCGCGCGTCCACGGTGGGGATGTGGCGACGCAGGTCCGCCACCGGGTGCCCCACCAGGGTGCCGCCGGGGATGGCGCGCACCGCCACCAGGCTCACCAGGCCGTCGGCGAACTCCAGCACCTGGAGCGCCTCGGGGAAGGCCAGCAACTGGACCAGGTAATCGGTGATGATCTGCTCCGGGCAGATACTGAAGTCCACCGCGAAGTTCTTCGGCTCCAGCAGTTCCGGGTAGCGGGCATAGTCCGGCGAGCGCAGCCGGGCGATCTTGGTCGGGGTCCGGTAGAGGGTGGCGGCGGTGCGGCAGGCGCACAGGTTGGTCTGGTCGCTCTGGGTCACCGCGATCAGCATGTCCGCATCGGCCATGCCGGCCAGTTCCAGCACCGAGGGCAGGGCCGCGTTGCCGACCACGGTGCGCAGATCCAGCCGGTCCTGGAGGCGCGCCAGGCGCGCCACGTCGGTATCGACGACCGTAATCTCGTTGGCCTCCGAGACCAGGCTCTCGGCCACCGAGGTACCGACCTGGCCGGCGCCGAGGATGACGATCTTCATTGGGTGGTCATAGGGGGTCGTGAGGAAATCCGCAGGAATGGGTGCACGGCGGTGGACGCCCTGAAGACGCGACAGCGGGACACCGGAGGGTGCGCCGCGCGCCCGGGCAATCGCGACCCTGCCATGCTACGCCGTCACCCGCGCCGGGGCCACTGACCACCGCTTCAAGGTGTAACGATCGCAGTTCCACGCGGCCCGGGCTATCATCGCCGCAACCTCGTTGTGTCCCCATCGGCGGTAACTTGATCCCTCCCGAATTCATCCTGTTTGCGGCCACCCTGCTGGGAGTCGCCGTCCTGCACCGTCACACCCTCGCGGTCGCCCTGACCGGGCTCACCGTCATCACCGCCTTCAAACTCGGCGTTACCGGATTCCCGGCGGGACCGGGCCTGACCGGGCTCATCGACCACTTAGGCCACGAGTGGGTGTTGCTCGCCAACCTGCTTGGCCTGCTGCTCGGTTTTGCCTTGCTGGCCCGCCACTTCGAGGACAGCCGGATCCCCTTGGTGCTGCCGCGCTTCCTGCCCGCCGGCTGGCCGGGCGGTTTCGTCCTCCTCGCCATGATCTTCGTGCTCTCGGCAGTGCTGGACAACATCGCCGCCGCCCTGATCGGCGGCACCGTCGCCGCCGGGGTATTCCGCCACCGGGTCCATCTCGGGTACCTGGCGGCGATCGTCGCGGCGTCCAACGCCGGCGGGTCCGGCAGTGTGGTGGGCGACACCACCACCACCATGATGTGGATCTCCGGCGTGGCGCCGATCGCGGTCCTGCACGCCTATGTGGCCGCCGGTGTCGCCCTGCTGGTATTCGGGATCCCGGCCGCCATCCAGCAGCACCGTTACCAGCCGGCCGCCCGGCAGGTACCCGCCGACACGGCGGTGGATTGGACCCGCCTGGGCATCGTGATCACGATCCTGGTCGCCGCCGTCGCCGCCAATGTCGCACTGAACCTGCACGCCAAGGACCTGGCCAGCCGTGTTCCCGTACTGGGGATGGCCGTGTGGGCGGCGATTCTGCTCACTGGGCTGATCCGCAAGCCCGCGTGGGGCCTGCTGCCGGAGAGCCTCAAAGGGAGTCTCTTCCTGCTGTCGCTGGTGCTGTGTGCCTCCCTGATGCCGGTGGAACGGCTGCCGACGGCCTCCTGGCCCTCCGCCCTGACGCTCGGGTTCGTCTCCGCCGTCTTCGACAATATCCCGCTCACCGCCCTGGCACTCAAACAGGGCGGATACGACTGGGGCCTGCTCGCCTATGCGGTCGGCTTCGGCGGCTCCATGATCTGGTTCGGCAGCTCCGCCGGGGTGGCCATCTCCAATCTGTATCCCGAGGCGAAGTCGGTGTTGAACTGGGTGCGCCACGGCTGGCATGTGACCCTGGCCTATGTGCTCGGATTCGCGGCGCTACTCCTTATCGTCGGCTGGCACCCCCGCGCCGCCGACGACACCCCACAGCGGTCGGACGCGCCCACCGGGTGGGAGTCGCACCCATGATGAGGTCTCGATGATGCGCTTCCTGGTCCCCTGCGACGGCTCTGCCCAGTCCCTGCGGGCACTCCGGCATGTGGTCCGGCTCGCCGAGCAGCGTGAGCCCCCGGAGATCCACCTGCTGCACGTCCGTGAACCGGTCGACGCCTGGCAGGTTCGCGGTTTCCTGCACGAGGACGAGGTCAACCGCATCCAGCAAAGCGAGGGCGAGGAGAACCTGCGCACCGCCCGCGAGCTGCTCGATCATGCCGGGACCGACTACACCGCCAGGGTGGTCACCGGACCCATCGCGGAAACCATCGCCGAGTTTGCGACCCAGCAGGGGTGTGACCACATCGTCATGGGTACCCATGGCCGCGGCGGGCTGGCGACGCTGTTGCTTGGCTCGGTTGCCGCCAAGGTCGTCTATCTGTCCACGCTGCCTGTGACCCTGGTGAAATAGCCCCCCGTCAGTTGGCTCCAGGACCTCCGCTGCGATCGACGCCTGTCTGCCAACGCTGCGCCCCCTTACCTGCAACCGTCACCGGAGTCGCGATTGGGGCCGCGTTCCGGCCAGTGCCTCAAAGCCGGAGATGACGTCGAACAGTTCTTCGTCGATCGCGCTTTGGCGCAAGCGGTGGAACTTGCCGTTGAGGGCCTCCAACAACTCGTCGATATTCTTCTCGGCGCGCTGCATCGCCGCCAGACGGCTGGCGTTCTCGCTCGCCAGCGATTCGGCGCAGGCGCGAAAAAGCGAGACGAAGAGATACTCGCGCATCAGCGCGCTCAGAGTCGCGGCTCCGGTACCAATAACTTCGGGGAGGTTCCCGGTCGGCCAGGGGAGCGCGGCAAGCCGGCCTTGCCAGGCGTCGTCCAGCGGCAACAGCCGCTGGTTGACGGGCGCATAACCGGCACCGGATGCGGGACGGTTGTAGTACAGATCGAGCTGCGCGACGCGCTTCCCCCGGACCTCGCTCGCGACCAGGATCTGCCCGATGAGCGGGGTGATGGCCGCGACCGAGCCCGGCACGGCGAACCGGCCCACCACCGGCAGACCGGCGTCGGTCAGGCGCGCATGGACACGCTCACCGACCGCCCAAACCAGCGGCCGGTCGGTCAGGGCGGCCAGGGCCCGCACCGCATAGTCGGCTACCACATCGTTGAATTGGCCCACCAGCCCCTGGTCGGAGCCAAACACGATGCCACCGATCCGGCTCGTATTCCGGCCGCTATCCGGTTCGACCAGCGTCCCGGTCAGCGCCGCGTCCGCCCCACTGCCGCGGAAACAGACGCTCAGGCCCAGCTCCACCGTGCGCGCATAATCGCCCAAAGCGCGCACCGCCTGTTCGTACTGGCCGATACTGGACGCGGCCAGGGTCTTCATGGTGCGGACGACGGATTGGAGATCGCCGGCGCTCCTGATCTGGCGGCGCAGGCTGGCGGTGCTGTCGCTCATCGGGCCTCGCGTCCGTCCTGGTGTGCGCGCACGAATACCACCGGTGCGGTTGCGAGCACTTCGCGTACCCGCGTCAGCCGGTTGCCGAGCCGTGCCCGGTCGTGTGGGGAGTCGATGGTGCGCTCGGCCGCCTCGGCGATCTCTTCGACGGTCTGCCCAAGCACCCGGCGCCGACCGGGGCTGCCGGTCCGACTGGCGATGGCTTCAAGTGCGCCGAGCATCCGCAACAGGACGGCGACATTGCCGCCGGCATTCTGGCGGACCTGGTCGAAGGACTCGCTGACCAGGCCCGCGAAGCTCGGCCCGCGGGCAATCACACGCAGCTCGTCCTGGTCCAGTCGATGGCCGGCGGCAATCCGCCGCGGGGCCAATCGCACCAGGATGGCGGTCAGATAGTCGACACACATCACGGCGGTCGTGGTGTCGTTGACGCCGGGCGAGAGTGCCTTCATGGCGATGTCGACGATCTGCCGGATGCCGTAGGCGACATCCTGTTCCGCGGTGCGCTGGCGGGTGACCACATAGGGAGCGTTCAGCTCGGCCGTGATCGCGTCGTCCAGGCCGCCGGGGTCGATCGCCGAGACCAGCGGCGTACCCGTGACGACAAAGTCCCCGATGCCGCGGTCCATCCGCAGGATGGTCCCATGCGCTCGGGCGACCGCCAGCAGTGCGTCCGCATCGACCGTCTCGATATAGCCGGTCCGGTCGGCGGGGACGGCCACCCAGGCCTGCATGGCGAGCGCCCGCGCCAGGTTGGCCTCGTTGTCGTCGTCCGCGTGGTCGCCAAGGGTCTCGGGGAACAGTTGATCCACCGCCGCGATGGTCTCCTGGGCCGCCGCGGCGATGATTCTCGACGCCTGGAGTGAGGTCGAAACGTAATGAATGAAGTAGATCAGCACGGCGATCCCGACGAAGGCCAGGATCAGGGCGCCCATCACCGACAACGTCGGGACGAACCCCCCTTCGTCGCCCCCGCGAATCGTCCGCAGCACCACCAGGCAATAGGCAAAGATGCCGACGAAGACGCCGAGCACCACCTGGTTGACGCGGTCGCGCATAAAGTTGCGAATGACCCGCGACGTATACTGGCTGGAGGTCAGCGCCAGGGCCACGAGCGTGATGGAGAAGACCGTTCCGGCGACCGTGATCATCGAGCTGGCGACCGCGGTGAGCAGGCCGCGGGCACCGTCCGCACCGGCGCCGAAGAGCAGCGGCCAGCGCTCGACCACATGCAGCTCGAAGGTCGCGTCGATGGTGATCAGCAGGGTGGCGAGCGCCACGGCGTCCAGCACAATCACGGTGGGGACGAACCAGAAACTCGACCGTTTCGCTTGCCACCAATAGTGCAGTTTCCGGAGCATGAGCTTTGACCTTTCGGTTATGGCAGGCTTGATTTGGTCGGTTTCCCAGATGCCGCCTTGCCTGGGGCGTCCGGCGCGGGGGCGACTCCATCCGGGGGATGCTGCGCCGCCTTCGCCCCCGGTTGCGGCGCCGGCTTCGGCTGGAATCCGGCGAGCGCCTGACGGGCGAGGTCGAGGAGCGCCTGCCGATCCCCGTCGCTCAAGGTTTCGGCGCCGGTCAGTCGCTCGCGCAGATCGTCCGGGATCCTGGCCGCGGCCGCCTGTACCGCCTGCTCGGCCTCCGTCATCCGCTCGAGCGCCACCGGGTCGAAGAGCCCCGCGGTCAAGGCCAGCAGGATGGCGAGTTGCGCCGGTACCGCCACCGGGGCGAGCTCCGACTGCTTGAGGCAGGCCCGGATGCGACGGCCGTGCGCGATGGTCGTTCGCGTCTGTTCATCGACCCGGGCGCCAAACCGGGCAAAGGTCTCCAATTCCTCGAACTGCGCATAGGCGAGCTTGAGGTCGCCCGCCACCGCACGGTAGGCCGCCCGCTGCGCCTTGCCGCCGACGCGCGAAACGGACTTGCCGACATCGACCGCCGGCAGCACGCCCAATTCGAACAGCGAGGGCGACAGATAGACCTGCCCGTCGGTAATCGAGATCAGATTGGTCGGGATGTAGGCGGAGATGTTCTCGGCCTCGGTCTCGATGATCGGCAGGGCGGTGAGCGAACCCCCGCCGCGCTCCTGATTGAGATGGGTGGCGCGCTCCAGCAGGCGCGAGTGAATGTAGAAGATATCGCCGGGGAAGGCCTCGCGGCCGGGCGGGCGGCGCAGCAACAAGGAGATCTCGCGATAGGCGCGGGCATGGTGGGTGAGATCGTCATAGACGATCAGCACGTCGCGCCCACGCTCCATGAAATGCTCGGCGATGCTGGTGGCGGCATAGGGGGCGATGTAGGCGAGCCCTGGTGCGTCGTTGCCTTCGGTCACGACCACCACGGTGTAGTCCAGCGCGCCCTGCTCCCGCAAGGTGGCCACGGCCTTGGCGATGGCGGAGGCCCGCTGACCGATGGCGCAATAGACACACAGGACATCCTGGCCGCGTTGGTTGAGGATGCTGTCGATCGCAATGGCGGTCTTGCCGGTTTGACGGTCGCCGAGGATCAGCTCGCGCTGGCCGCGGCCGATGGGAATGAGTGCATCGATGACCTTGAGCCCGGTCTGGAGCGGGACGGTGACGGGTGCGCGGTCCATGATGGCCGCCGCCGGGCGTTCGATCGGCAGCCGCGCGTCGGCGCGCACCGGCCCCTGACCATCGAGCGGCCGGCCCAGCGGGTCGATGACGCGCCCCAGCAGGCCATCGCCGACGGCCACGTCCATCACCCGGCCCGTGCGCTGAACCAGATCGCCGGCGTGCAATTGCCAGTAGTCGCCGAGCAGCACGACGCCGATCTCGTCCGCATCCAGGTTGAAGGCGATGCCGAACACCTCGCCCGGAAAGGCCAGCAGCTCCTCGAAGCCGACCCCGGGCAGACCGGAGACCGTGGCGATGCCGGTGGAGACGGTCGCGACGGTGCCGACTTCATAGGGGGTCAGTTGCGGACTGAACTGTTCGCGGGTCTGGCCGATGGCGGCGAAGGCGCGATCGAAGACCGACTCCAAGCTGTCGGGCGTGACGCTCATGAGTGCGGTGCTTCGGGTCCTGAAGGTTCAGGCCCGGCCTTGGCGTCCGGCTGCCCCTTCTCCTTCAATAGTTCACCGACACCTTGTTCCAGCGACCGAAGGTAATCCGCGATGTCCCAGGCGATCTGTTGCCCATTCGCGGCGAGCACGATCCCACTGACCAGGTCCGGCGCGGTCTCGAACCGGACGGGGACGGCCGGGGCGAAGGCGGTATCGATGGCCTCTTGAATCGCCCTGCGTTGCGCCGCGGGCAGCTCAAAGGCGCTGCGCACGCAGGCCGGGGCGGTCGCCGTCTTCAGCGCCTCGGCAAACACCGCGTGCGCCGCGGTATCCATCGCCCGCAGGCGCTCGATAAAGACCGCGACCAGCCGCTCTTCCAGACTCGCCCCGGCGAGATCCGTCAGCGTCTTACGCGCAATCGCGAAGACCTCCTGCTGGGTTCGGCGCCGCAGTGCCCGATTGAGTTGATCGGCCTCCTGTCGCAACGCGTTCTGTCGTTTGGCCCGCAAGGCATCGGCGGCCTGTCGGGCCTCTTCCAATAGCCGTTGACGTTCGGCCTTCGCCTCGTCCATCGCGTGGGTGAAGAGTGCTGCGCGCTGTTGATCGAATTCCTGGTTCTTACGCTGGAACTCGTTGCGTTCCTGCTTAGCCTCGGCCCGTTTCGCATCGGCATCCGCGAGCTCGGCGGCAATGCGCCGCTCCCGTTCATCGATGGCGTGGAGGATCGGCTGGTAGAGGAAACGCTTGAGCAACCACACCAGGACGAGAAAATTGACCGCCTGCGCACCGACGGTGAACCAATCGATGAGCATGGATTATTTCCCGGCGGCGTGGGCGATGGCGAGATTCCAGAAGGGGTTGGCGAAAATGAGGATCATCGACACCACGAAGCAGTAAATGGCGGTGGACTCGATCATCGCGAGCCCCACGAACAGGGTCCGAGTGATGGTGGCGGAGGCATCGGGCTGTTGCGCCAGCGCGGTCAGCGCGGTCGCGACCGCGCGGCCCTCCGCGAGCGCCGGCCCCATGGTGCCGAAGCCGGTGGTAAGACCGGCGATGACGATCGACGCGACGGCAATGATGGTCAAGCTGTCCATGGTGAGTCCTCGGGTTCATTCTGGGTTGGCTCAAGTGCCTGGCGCCGGTGTTGACGTGAGCCTGGGCTTGCGCGTGCGGGTCGCGGCGGCGATGTAAACAGCGGCCAAGATGCTGAAGATGTAAGCCTGTACCATGCCGGTGAGCAACCCCAGTGCCGTCATGAGGATCGGGAAGAGGAAGGGCGTGATGGTGAGCAGGATGGCGATGATCATCGCGCCGCTCATCATGTTACCGAACAGACGCACCGCCAGGGCCAGGGTCCGTGAGACCTCGCTGATGATGTTGAACGGCAGCATCATGAAGGTCGGCTCCATGTAGGATTTCAGATAGCCACCCAGTCCCTGGTCGGCGATGCCGAAGGCGGGCACGGCCACCAGGACACAGAGCGCCAGTGCCGTGGTGGTCGAGAGCGAGCCCGTCGGCGGCTCGTAGCCGGGGATGACGGTGGCCAGGGCGGCAGCGGCGACGAACAGGAAGAGTGTGCCGAGAAAGCCGAGATAGGTCCGCGGGTCACGCAGCCCGACCTCCTCGATCTGCTGTACGATGCCGGTGACGACGATCTCCAGCAGGTTCTGCCAGCGCGAGCGGGTCAGTTCGGTGGACAGCTTGCGCGTGATGAGCTTGGAGCCGACGGCGAGCACAAACATCAAGCCCCAGGTGAACACAATCGTGGCATTGAGCTTGATGACCCCGTATTGCCAGAAGATCGTCTGATCAGGACTCAAGTCCACGGTTCGCCTCCTGGGTGCTTGCCGCGCGACTGACCGCAGCGGGGCGCGCTGCCACCCGGGTCAGGGCCAGGCGGGCGATCGTGAATCCGAGCAGACACGCAAGCATCCGCTCCCAATGACCCGCGCCGACCAGATAAAACCCGGCCAGTACGATACCCGTGCGCAGCACCAGGCTGCCCAAGAGCCACCGACCCGGTCGCGGGGACTGAAGGCCCTTGCGCAGCGTCCACCACAGACCGCCGAAAAAGACCGCCCCGAGCAGCAGCCCCGCGATCCCCGCCAGTCCGAGCGCCAGCGGCTCATACAGCAGTTCATTCATTGGGCCCCTCCTGCTCCTCCCGCATGGCCCGCTCCTCTTTGGCCACCCAATGCCAGGCGTTGAAGCAGCCGAGCGTCAATCCGCCCACCAGGAGCGCCAACGCCCAGGAATGGGTGCCCGGGAACTGTTTGTCGATCCAGAGCCCAAGCGCCGCGCCGAGCAGTGTCGGCACGACCACCGACCAACCGATCAACCCCATCATGCCGAGGCCGAACCAGACCCCCGGCGTCGGGTTGCGCTGCGCCTTGAGCTTGCGCGCGGCCTTGGCGCCGACGGTCCCGGCGAGGTCCGCAGTGGTGTGCGACGGTCTCCCGCGTGGATCGTCATTCATGTTGAAGGCTCATGAACCGGCGCAGAACGCCCGTTTCCAGTCTTGCCATGACCGAGCGCAGACCCTGCTCCTGCGCGTCCAGGGTCAGAAACTCCTGCTCGATCGCCGCGCGCAATTGGCCGAGGTCAGCGCCGCCGATCGCCCGGCGCACCGAGACCAGTACGGTCGGGCCGGTCTTGACCAGCACCCCCTCGTCCACGGCGAGATAGGCCTCGCCATCGGCGTCGGTGGCGTAGGTCAGGATGCCGGGGGCCAGCGCCGCGACGCAATCGAGCCGGTGCGGCAAGAGCCCGAAGGAACCCTCGCGCGTCTCCGCGACGATGCGCGTCACGCCGCTCCGATCGGCGAACACCTGGAATGGCAGGAGCACCTTGAGATTCATTTCGCCTTCTCCGGTGTCTTCGCTTTCGCCTTCACTTCATCCACCGACCCGATCATATACAGGGCGGCCTCCGGCAGGTCCTTGAACTCATCGTTGAGGATGCGTTCGCAGCCGTCCAGCGCGTCTTCCAGGCTCACGAGCTTGCCGGGGAGGCCGGTGAATTGCTCGGTGGTAAAAAAGGGCTGGGTCAGGAAGCGCTCCAGGCGGCGCGCACGGGCGACCAGATTGCGGTCCGCGGGCGTGAGCTGCTCCAGGCCGAGCATGGCGATGATGTCTTTGAGCTCCGCGTATTGCGCCAAGGTGCGGCGAATGTCCCGCGCCAAGGCATAATGACGTTCCCCCACGATGCCTGGCGTCACCATCTTTGAGCTGGATTGAAGTGGGTCGATGGCGGGGAACAGCCCCTCGCTCGCCCGCTTGCGCGACAACACGATGGAGGCGGAGAGATGGGAGAAGGTATGCACCGCGGCCGGGTCGGTAAAGTCGTCCGCCGGCACATAGACCGCCTGGATCGAGGTGATGGCGCCGGTAGCGGTGTTGGCGATGCGCTCTTCCAACCCGGCCAGCTCGGTGCCCATGGTGGGCTGATAGCCGAGGCGCGAGGGCATCTGGCCCATCAGCCCGGAGACCTCCATGCCGGCCTGAATGAAGCGGAAGATATTGTCGATGAGCAGCAGCACGTCGCGATGCTCATCGTC